>Ga0138256_10005533_pt1 | contig 13339 bp, 9 predicted proteins | sample KNB2016incub_MG_FD_105486 | JGI IMG/M metagenome (GOLD analysis project Ga0138256, IMG submission 105486) | Active sludge microbial communities from wastewater in Klosterneuburg, Austria - KNB2014incub_MG | ecosystem: Engineered > WWTP > Activated sludge > Unclassified | place: Austria...
AATGCACGGTTTACATAACCGCTTTGTGGCGCTTTGATGTAGTACATTCCGTTTCGGATTTTGTAATTGTTGTACTGATTTTTTAATTTATTTACTTGTGCTTCGGTGTCAAACTGGCTGCTCAAAGCGGTGAACTGGTCACTTTTGGTTTTCGATAATTTATCATTGTATTCTGCAATGATTCTATTGATTTCAACTTTGGCATTAATTAATTCGTTTTCGCTGGTGATTAATTTATTTTCTTGAGTGATGATTTTCGCTTCCATTTCTTGAAGCTTTAATCGTTTTTCTTCGACATCTGTCATTGGTTTTAAACCTTCTTTATTCAGATTTACAGAACGATTAAACTGAGTTGTGGCAATTTTGATTTGTGTTTTCACAGCCACCAAATCCATGCTGTCGCTTTTTACTTTTAGGATGGATTGTCGAACTTTGTTTTTGGCTTGTTGAATTTTTAAAACACGCTCATTTTCTATTGCTTGAATTTGGGATGATAGTGAACTTACTTTTCCACCATAGGATTGTTGCGCCATTTCTTTTGCTTTGAGTTGGCTTTCAGTGTTTTCAACTAAATTTGGATCAAGATAATCTTCTTTGGTTTCAGAAATGAAAAGAATAGTATCGCCTTTTTGAACAAAATCGCCTTCTTTTACATACCATTTTTCAATTCTTCCAGCAATGGCAGAATGAATTGTTTGTGGACGTTGATCGGGTTTTAAGGTAGTAACAGCGCCTGTTCCAGAGATATTTTGTGTCCATGGCAAAAACAAAATTACTAGTGAAAGCAGCGAAACTCTAATAATAATTTTGTTTAAAATTTTATAATGAGGTCGTTCACTTAGGTTTTTATAAGTGCTATACTTTTCAATATTTTCATTGATTTTGTTGTTATTTGAAATGTTAAGCATAGTGATTAATTTTTAGTATCGTTGATGATTTTTCCTTCACTCATGTTGAGAACTCGATTGCATTTTGCTTTCCAATTGTCATTTTTAGAAGTTACTAATAATGTCCATTTGTTTTTATCGGAAGTGATAAAATCGATGATTTCATTTGCAGCTTCGGCATCCATTTTGTCCAGAACATCTTCATAGAAAAGTATTTTTGGTTTACTGATAATGCTTCTAGCTATTAACATTTTTTGTCCATTTGATGAAGAAAGTTGTTTTCCTTCGGGAGAAATTTTTGTATCAAGTCCTTTGGGTAACGATTTTATAAAATCGCCTAATTTTACACTATCAATTGCCCATTTTATGTCTTCTTGAGTTATCAACGGATTATTGAAAGTGATGTTTTCTCGAATTGTTCCTTCAAATGGTGTTTCGCCATTCATAATGGTGCTAATTTGGGAACGGAAATGATTAAGGTCAATCTTTCTATACGTATCGTCATTGATATAAAACGAACCGCTCGATGGTTGTAATAATCCCGAAAGTATTCGAATAAGAGTTGTTTTTCCAGAACCATTTATTCCATCAAGGTATATTTTTTCGGATTGTTCTATCGTTAAATTTATTTTTTCTAAAACAAAATCAGTAGAATCAGGGAATTTATAACTCATATTTTCTGTTACCAATTAAATATTGGTGTAACAAAAATCGGCATTCGATGTTGACGACTCTTCAATTTCTAAATCGGTAATTTGACCAATTTTTTCAACTGCAGTCAACACATCATATAATGTTTCTAAACCAATAATTATTTTTTCTACGGAATTGATAACCAATAAAATAATAATTTCGGCTGCTACGAATTGACCAATATTCATTTTTTGATTTAAAACCAAATAACCACCTATAAAAAGTAATCCTGCAGTAATTATGATTTTGAAAATGATAAGCTGTGTGAATTGTCTTTTAATTACATTAAAGTGTTTTTCCCTGTAATTTATGTATTCTGAAACCAAATGATCGTTTTTGCTTAAAGCAAAGTCAAAGTTGGTTGCTTTTTTAAAACTAAAGTTGTTTCGTGCTATTTCTTGTAGCCAACTTACCACTTTGTATTTGTATTTAGATTCTTTTAAACTACTTGATAATCCTGAGTTAAACGAGAATTTAAAAATTATATATAAAAGTAGGATCAAGAAAACTCCAAATAATATAAAAAAGGAATGATAAAATGATAGCAATATAATTCCGAAAAGAATTTGAAGTATAGCTGTTGAAAAATCAATTAACAATTTAGAAATTCCTTTTTGAATAGTTAAAGTGTCAAAAAAACGATTGGCTAATTCTGGCGGATATTCGTTGTATAATTCTTCTGGTTTTATTTTGGGTAGTCTAACACCAAATTCAAAAGAGGAACGAATAAATATCTTTTGTTGTAGATTTTCAGTTATTCGAAGTTGCATTAACGATAATATTCCGGCTAAAGCAACACCAATAATTACTATGAAAACTAATACAATCCACGAAATACTAACGCGTCCTGATTGGATTAAATTAATAATAGCTTGAATTCCTAATGGCAATGATAAACTAACTAATCCAGCAAAAATGGCATAGAAAATAACTTGAATAATGTCTTTTTTATCCAGTTTTAATAGATTGATTGTTCTTTGTAAGGCAGTTAATTTCGTCTTCATTTCTTTAATGTTTTGTAGGCAAGATCAATGTAAAAATCAGTTGGAGAATTATTTTCGTTGCAATTGGTTATCGTTTTTAAATGGTCTTTTAAAAAATGTTGATGCAACGAACCTTCAACAATTGAGGAAGCTAAACTTTTAGCATAAGTATACGAAGGATTTACTTCTTCTATAATGGTTATCAATCTATTAATTACACTTTTATATACTAAAAAGAAACCTTCTTTGTTTTCTTCATCAACCTCTTTTGTTAAAAGTGTTTTGGTGAATTCTGCAATGATAATTTGGTTCAAAATAGATTCGTTAATATGCTGTGTTTGGCTATCATCATCAATTTTTTCGGTAACTATAGTGATTGCTCTTTTTAACTTTTCCATAGGATCAGTAATATTTGTGATTGAAAAAAGCATTCGGTATTCCATCCAACCCCAATACCAAGAACATAAATATAGTAATAATTTGTGTTTACTTTCAAAATAACGATAAATAGAACTTTCGTTAGAACCGATTTTTTCGCCCAGTTTTTTAAAAGTAAAATCTTCAAAGCCAATTTCATTAATCAAAATGATACTTTGACTTATGATTTTTTTTCCCAAATCGGATGTTTCAGGGTTTTTGACAAATAACTTTGGGTTTACAGTTATTGCGATATTTGACAAAACACTATTCATTTAATATAATTTTATGCAAAAATAATAGTAATACTATCAACTTTGAGATTTTAACTTTTATTTATAATTTGTTTTTTTCAATTTCTATGAGAATTGTCATATTTTTAAAATGATAATCTCAATAATTTTACAAAAAATAAAAATATGAGCAAATATGTTACCGCTGATGAAGCTGTAAAAGTGGTAAAGTCTAATGATAGAGTTTACGTTCAAGCAGCTGCAGCAACACCTACCGTTTTAACCAAAGCGCTTGCCAATAGAGCATCCGAGTTACGCAATGTTGAGGTTTGTCATCTTCATACCGAAGGCGATGCACCTTATGCAAATCCTGAATTAGCCGAAAGTTTTCACGTCAATTCTTTTTTTATCGGTGCCAATGTTCGACACACGTTAACTGCCGGAAATGGTTCTTATACACCAGTTTTTTTGAGTGAATTGCCCAATCTTTTCCGAAAAAATGTGTTGCCAATTGACGTTGCGTTCATTCATGTTTCGCCGCCAGATAGTCACGGATATTGTTCGCTTGGCGTTTCTGTTGAAGCAACCGTTGCCGCTATTGAAAATGCCAAAATCGTTATTGCACAAGTCAATCCACAAATGCCACGAACCTTTGGTGACGGAATTCTGCACGTTTCCGAAATCAATTATTTAGTTGAAGTTAATCTGCCAATTCATGAACATCCGGTTGCAGCTTTTTCAAAAGAAGAAGAAAAAATTGGCGAATATGTTGCTTCGTTAATTGAAGACAAAAGCACACTTCAAATGGGAATTGGTTCTATTCCAAACGCAGCGTTGAGCAAGTTGAAAAACCATAAAGATTTAGGATTACATACCGAAATGTTTTCCGATGGCGTCATTGATTTGATAGAAAGTGACGTTATCAATTGTAATTATAAAGGAACGCTTCGCGGTCGAGCTTTGGCAACGTTTTTAATTGGTTCCAAGCGATTGTATGATTTTGTAAACGATAATCCGTTCATCGAAATGAAAGAATCATCGATGGTTAACGACACAGCCCGAATTCGTAAAAACCCAAAAATGGTTGCTATAAATTCGGCTATCGAAGTCGATTTAACTGGTCAAGTTTGTGCCGATTCCATTGGTGCCAAAATGTATTCTGGCGTTGGCGGACAAATGGATTTTATTCGCGGTGCGTCGTTAAGTCCAGGCGGAAAAGCCATCATCGCCTTACCGTCAATCACTAAAAAAGGTGAAAGTCGCATCGTTCCATTCTTGAAACAAGGCGCAGGAGTTGTCACGACTCGTTCCCATGCGCAATACATCATTACCGAAAACGGAATTGCCGATTTATATGGTAAAACCTTGAAACAACGAATGGCAGAATTAGTCAAAATTGCCCATCCAAATCATCAAGAAAGTATTGAAAAAAGTTATTTTGACTTGATTAATAAATAGGAGCGAACCGCTTGGTAGTTTTTGTCAACGTTTTTCCCGCTATCCATTACAATCTCGTCCTTTGGGACGAGATTTTCATTTCTATCGGGGCTAAAAAGGTTATGTCTTTTGTGTTAAAAAGCGTTGTCAAAGCTTAATATTTGATACCAACAAACATTAAGTTCTCTTCTGAACTAAACCAGTTCTCTTCCGAGCTAAACTAATTCTCTTCTGAGCAAAACCAGTTCTCTTCGGAGCTAAACCAGTTCTCTTCTGAACTAAACAAGTTCTCTTCGGAGCTAAACCAGTTCTCTTCGGAACTAAACCAGTTCTCTTCCGAAGGAAACAAGTTCTCTTCTGAAGGAAACCAGTTCTCTTCCGAAGGAAACAAGTTCTCTTCTGAGCTAAACTAGTTCTCATCTGAAGGAAACTAATTAAATAAAAAAGCGTTGTCAAAGCTTAAAACTTTAACAACGCTTACTTTTATTAGAAAGTATAAATCAAATGTTACAACAACGATTTTCCAGTCATAACTGCTGGTTTTTCAATTCCCATTAATTCTAAAATCGTTGGAGCAATATCGCCAAGAACACCATCTTTTATTGCAATTTGCTCCTTATCAACCATAATTATCGGCACTGGATTGGTTGTGTGTGCTGTATTCGGACTTCCATCAGGATTAATCATCGTTTCGCAATTTCCGTGATCGGCAATGATAATGGTTGTGTAATTATTTGCCAAAGCCGTTTCTACAACTTCTTTTACGCAAACATCAACCGCTTCACAGGCTTTGATGGCAGCTTCCATAATTCCCGTGTGACCAACCATATCACCATTGGCAAAATTCAAACAAACAAAATCTACTTCGCCTTTTTGCAATTCAGGAACCAAAGCATCTTTTAATTCAAACGCACTCATTTCGGGTTGTAAATCATAGGTAGCAACCTTTGGAGAATTTCTCAAAATGCGTGTTTCACCTTCAAATGGAACTTCTCTTCCGCCAGAAAAGAAAAACGTTACGTGTGGATATTTTTCGGTTTCCGCAATTCTAATTTGTTTTTTGCCCGCTTTTTCCAAAACTTCACCAAGTGTTTCTGTAATGTTGTCTTTGTCATAAATCACGTGAACATTTTGAAACGTATCGTCATAATTGGTCATCGTAACGTAGTACAAATTCAATTTATGCATATTCTGTTCGTGGAAATCTTTTTGCGACAACGCTTCGGTTAATTCTCTTCCTCTATCAGTTCTAAAGTTGAAGAAAATCACCACATCATCATTTTGAATAGTAGTCAATGGTTTTTGATTTTCATCCACAATAACAATTGGTTCAATGAATTCGTCGGTAACATTGTTTTGATAACTAGCTTCAATCGCTTGAACAGCATCAATCGCCAAAGTTCCTTTTCCGTTTACGACTAAATCATACGCTAGTTTTACTCTTTCCCAGCGTTTATCTCTATCCATTGCATAATATCTTCCAATAACCGAGGCAATTTTTGCAGAAGTATTTTGAATGTAATTTTCTAGATCTTGAAGATAACCTTTTCCTGATTTTGGATCAACATCGCGACCATCAGTAAAAGCATGAATGTAAACTTTATCAAGTCCAAAAGCTTGCGAAGCATCAATCAAACCTTTTAAATGAGATGTATGCGAATGAACGCCGCCATCGGAAACTAATCCTAAAAAATGAACGGCTTTGTTGTTGTCTTTAGCATATTGAAATGCATCAATCAGTGGTTTTTCCTGAGACATTGTTTTATTGGCAACAGCCAAATTGATTTTTGCCAAATCTTGATATACAATTCTTCCCGCACCAAGATTCATGTGACCAACTTCGGAATTCCCCATTTGACCTTCGGGTAAACCAACGTTTAAACCATCGGTTCTAAGTTGTGCATTGGGATATTTAGTGTAAAGTGAGTTTATAAATGGAACATTTGCATTATCTATTGCAGAAACTTTTGGATCGGGAGATTTTCCCCAACCGTCCAAAATCATGAGGATTACTTTCTTGTTCATTCTAAAAATGTTTTGAACAAAGGTAAATCATTTACGGTTTTTTGTCCGTTAAAAAGAAGTTGTTTTTTGAAAAAGATACTAACGAAAACGTTATTTTTTCAAAGAATTGTAATCAATGAAATAGCGAACGCTGATAGAGAATGTATGGTTTAGATTTTCGTTATCGATAGCACTGTTGAAGTTGTGATCAAAATTTCGATTAAATTCTCTTGCAAACAAAGAAGACTGATTTCTATAAAGAAGTGATACTTGACTTCCTGGTGCAAACCACCAAGAGTAAGATAAATCTAAGTTCCAAGTGTTGAAGTTTTGATTTAGGTTTTCGTTGAAAATATAATTATTTTCAAAAGTTCCGTCGTCTTGTAGAGTTAAAAATTGTTTGTTAGTTACATAAGACCAGTAGTGTCTAACTAGCAAATTAATATTCATTTTATTGTTTAAAGTATATTTTCCTTGAAATTCGTTTGTGAAATTTTTTCTATCTCTTCGAGCGAAAATTGTATTGTCGAATTCGTCAAAAGCAACCCAACCTGTATTTTTATTTTGTCTGTAGAAATTGAAACGGTATATCAATGAAATCTTGTCACTTATTCTATATCTAGGACTAAAACTGAATCCATAGTTTACCCTTTGAAGTTCATTGATGAAAGTGAAATTTGGATTAAAATCTATTGCTAGGCGATTGTTATAATTTTCCGAGAAAAGAAATGTAAATCCAATTTGTTCGGGTATTTCAACAAATCTTTTTTCATTAGCTGAACGTGGTTCATAAAAGTCGTATGTTTTTACTGGTCTTGAAACAACGCCAAAATAGATGTAGTCATTTTTTTTGGTATCAATATTGAAATTAAAATTTAATGAGCCAGCTTGCATCATTCCTGTTCTGTTATCAAACTCTGTGTAAACATTCAAAAAAGTGTTAAAAGAATTAAATAACGAATTTGGTTTTAAAATTCTATAGCTTATATTTCCATAAGCTGCATGAAAATGAGTTTGAAAATTAATTCCCAAATCATTGTTATCGTATTCATTTGAAACATATTGTCCACCAAGATTGAAACGGTATTTTCCACTGGTTTTTTCAAAATCTAACGAAGTATCATATCCTTTTTTGTCTTCATAATTATATAGTTCATTGATGTAACTATATTTAAAATTTCCCGAAAGGTTATATGAGTTTTGTTTTGTGTTCAAATCCCAAACTAAGGCAGAAACATTAGCGTCTCGATATTCACCATTTCTTGTTACATTGGTGTTGACTAAAGAAACAGAAGAGTTTTGATTAAAACGTTGGTCTAAAACCAATACGTTATAATTAGCTAATGGTTCAACAACAACTTTTCTGCTTTCTGTTGTGGTTGTATTATCTGGATTTATGGTTGTTTTTTTAATTGTAGCTTCTGTTTTTTCGGTAACGGCATTTAAAACTCCAATTCCCAAACCGCCTTTTGTTCTTCCAGAGATTTTTAAAGCGTTTAGTAGATTGACTGTTAAAGGATAATCTGTAACTTCTTCATCTACATTTGTTATTGGATAGGTTGAAGGCGAACCACCAATTCGTCGGCTATATAATAAATCTCCTTTTTCAAAAAGATCAGTTCCTTCTGTGAAGAATGGTCTGTTTTCGGCAAACTGTTGTTCAAAAGCGCTCAGGTTTAGTTCAATATTGTCGAATTTTGTTTGTCCAAAATCGGGAACTAAAATGGCATCAAGCGTGAAAGCATCATTAATTCCGTATTTTACATCCAATCCGCCTTTGAATTCTCCATAGGTTTTTTGGTTTGTATTTGCATTTAAATAGTATGACGAATAAGGAATTAAGAAAAGTCGAGTAGGAGTTTCTATATTTTCAATACCATCTAATGTTCCTGCTTGAACACTTTCATTTTCTATCTTGTTGTCTAATAAACTCCATGTTAATTGTTGACGCTCACGTCTTACTTCTCTATATAAATTTAAACCCCAAGTTTGCTTTTCTTCCGATGAAAAACGCAAGGCAGCATAAGGAATTTTCATTTCTACAACCCAACCAAAATCTGTTAATTTTGTTTTACTACTCCAAATAGCATCCCACGAAAAGTCTTCGCCGTTTACCTCGGTATAAACTCCGTCAATTTGAACACCTGCAGCACTAACAAAAAAACGAAATTCTTGCTGACCGTCGTTATAACCATTAAACCATACGCCAAAATGATCAGCTGTAGCAAAATTGTCGCGAAGGGTTAATTCTTTTAAAATTTTATTGGGTTCGTTGTCGTATAATTTTGCGGCAACATAGATGGCTTCATTGTCGTAGATTATTTTTACTTCACTGCGTCTTCCATTAGCTTCGGGTTTTCCGTTAGTTGGAAATGATTCGAAGAAGTTTGTTGCTATTTCAGCATTTTCCCAGCTTTTTTCATCAAAATCGCCATCAATTGTAATTTTTTCCGAAATCAATTGTGTTTTTAAACTCCTTTTTTGTGCAAAAAGAGAAACGGAGAAAAGTAAAATTATGACAAAGTGAAAATGAAAAACTTTGGGCATTTAGTTGGTTTTTAGAAAACAAAAATAAATATTTAATTGTTTCTTACAACATGTACACAATATTTTTAGAGAAAATTCGTTATCTGTTATAGTGGTAATGAGTATGTTTTTTGTTTTTTATTTGGAAGTTATCATTTTTTTTATAGTTTTGTCGTCCCAAGTCTAATTTTTAAACCTATAGTTATCAATGAATTATAAGATTTTTTCCCTTATTGCGTTTGTGTTGTTGACTTCTTTTAGCAACGTTCCAAATAAAAATTTAGATATTTTAACTCCGTCAGAATCAGTTAAACCTGCTGTTTCTAGATTTGTATCTGTTTATAATGAGTTGAACTCAAATTCTTTTGCTTCGCCTAGTTTTGAAAGCTTTTCGATTGCTTTAGAAGGATTTTATAAACTAAAACGAAATGGTCAAGTTACCAAAGATATTCTAACATTGATTGATTTTTCAATGTCTTCAAACTCAAAACGTCTTTGGGTTATTGATTTAACTACTAACAAAGTTTTATTTAACTCGCTTGTTGCTCACGGAAAAAATACAGGAGAAGAATTTGCTTCTTATTTTTCTAACAAAGCAGAGTCTTTTCAAAGTAGTTTAGGTTTTTATGCTACTGCCGAAGTTTATAATGGCAAACACGGAATGTCATTAAAACTTGATGGATTGCAAAAAGGGTTGAACGATAAAGCAAGAGAAAGAGCAGTTGTAGTTCATGGAGCTGATTATGTTTCTGAAAATTTTATCAAAAACCACAAACGTCTTGGCAGAAGTCAAGGTTGTCCAGCATTACCCGTTGAATTAAATGAAAAAATAATAAACGTTATTAAGGATAAATCGTGTTTGTTTATTTATCATCCTTCAAAAAACAACTTGTTTATTTAATTCATTTTTTTGAATAAATCTTCGTCAAGATTGTAGATGTCATCTCTAAAAATGAGTTTGTTGTCTTCGCTCCAAGCTGTCCAATACCATTGGTGAACATAGATTGGAGTTTTGATAGAAGCGTTTTTTGTCTCACCAGTTTTTAGAATTTCTGTGATTTTTTCAGAGTTATAATTCAAAGTATCTTTAAGCAAATGTGATGTGAATTCTAATGGATTTTCAACACGAACACAACCCGAACTTAATGAACGATTTGATTTGTCAAAATAATCTCTGTGGTTTGTGTCGTGAAGATAAACCGAAAATTTATTTGGAAAAATAATCTTCACCATTCCAAGTGAATTAAAACTTCCCGGACTTTGAACATAACGATAACTTCTGGCTTTTGCTGGATTCCAATCGCTGGCAGAAACTACATTTCCAGCATTATCATAAAGCGTAATATTTTTGCTTGCTAAATAACCTCTATTTTTAGTGGTTGCTGGAATAATGTCTTCTTTCAAAATAGTTGGCGGAACAGTCCAAGTTGGATTAAAAACCGCATAACTCAATTTTGAACTTAAAATTGGGGTTTTCCTTTTGTTAGTTCCAACAATTACTTTGTGTGTTCTGACCGTATCATTGTTTTCAACAAGACGTAGTTTATACTCTGGAATATTGACTATAACATATTCATTTCCTAAATTAGATGAAAACCATTTCCATCGTTCTAAATTAGCTATGATTTGATGTTTTCTTTTAGTTTTAGAAAAATTTAAAGCATTCAATGTTCCTTTTCCAATTACACCATCAGCAGCCAAACCATGTCTTGCTTGAAATCGTTTGACAGCTTCAACGGTTTTTGAATCATAAATTTTGGTCAACGAATCTTGTGGTTTTAAATCTTTCCAATACATCAATCTTCGTTTGATGGTAAGAATAGAATTTAATGTGTCTTTTGGATTTATTTTTTCCGCTGCGACGATAGTTTTTAGCGTGTCTTTTGGAAATGAATTCAAAATTTCCATAGCTTTTTTTAATCTTTTGTAAACAATATGCTGCGGTTTACAACTGTCCAAAACGGTTTGTAGTTTATTTTCTTTAAATGCTTTTAAAAGAATTTTATTGACTTCAGTATTTTTGGTATTCAAATCCCAATCATCATAAATTGCTTTTGGATTTAATTTTCCTTGACTGATGTGCCAAATGTATTTTTGCAGATTATAAGTCAAAAGCAAATCATAATCAACTAATTCTTTATCGTTGAGTTTGTTGATTTTTGTTTCCAGTTTATTCAGTTTTTCAAACCGATAATCATCAGGAAAAAGACCTTCGTTTTCGGCATTTTTGAATTCGGTTAAAACAATTTTTCTAAATTCAGTCGATTGCCAAACCGTTTCGTTATTGTAATTAGCATAAAAATCAACTAAAACAGGACTTTCAAATTTGGCATAAAGTGTAGTGTCAATTTTCAAGATTTTACCTTCATAGGGTTTTTCTCTTTTGATGATTTCTACTTTTTTTGGAGTTGCTTTTTTTTCAACCTCTTTTTTACAAGAAACGAAAATCAGAATAGAAAGGAGTAAGAAAAAATATTTCATAGTTGAATTTTTTTATACATCACAAAATGCGTACCAATGTCTAAAATTTCAAAAGAATTACCGCTTTTTTGATAACCTTGTTTTTCATAAAAAGGAATCGCATTGCTTCTTGCATTAAACCAAAGTAATGTTATTTTTTCTTTTTTCAAAAATGTTTCACAATGAGAAAGTAATTTTTCGCCCAAACCCATTTTTTGATGCGACTCTAAAACCGCCATTCCACGAAGTTGCATCTGTGTTTTTTCTGAAAAAGAAGCTTGACTTTGTTCAAATAATGAGCAAACGCCAATTAATTTTTCGTTTTCAAAAATTCCAAAATGTTTAGTAGAAAATAAATCATCACCAGCAAAAAAGCAACTTTCAATTGGTTTTCCATGTCTCAAAACTGGATGTCGAACAACAATAGCTTCTTGAAAAGTAATTTCTTTAATGAGTAACATGCTGAGTTAGGTCTTTTTGTATAAAGAATAAAGATATAACTTTTTAAATGTAAATTACTTATGATTTGTAATTACTTTTTTTGTTTTAAATCAAAAAAAATAGTTTAAAAAATTTGCAACAAAGAAAACTAATTCTTTATATTTGCACTCACAAAATGCGGAAGTAGCTCAGTTGGTAGAGCTCCAGCCTTCCAAGCTGGTTGTCGCGAGTTCGAGCCTCGTCTTCCGCTCCAAAAGAAAACCTCAAACGAAAGTTTGAGGTTTTTTGTTTTTTAATAATTATGGAATATTGTTTTTGAAAAAAGATAAAGTTTAATATATGTTCGGTTTTTTAAGTATTTATTTGTTTAGCTTCACTTTTTTTCTCTTTCATAAAGATTAAATGGAACTATTTTTTTTGTGATTAAATCTTGAATATCTTTTTCTCTGAGTAATGAAGGTATTCCAATCCATTTTATGTAACCTTCATCATCAATTAATATAGTAAATGGAAGTATTAATTTTTTGATTCCGCCATTCCAAAAATTATTGATTTTTCTTTGGTCAGAAACTACGATAGATTCGAAATGAACTCGTTTTAAAACATTTTTAACAATTTCGGTTTTTTCATCTGTTATTGAGATAAAGTATAAATTTTTCTCACTAAATTTCGATTGTAACTCGTTTAAATGGCTTACTTGTTCGATACATGGATTACACCATGATGCCCAAAATTCAAGCACAATAAATTTTCCTTCTAGGTTTTTGTCCTCTGGAATATTTGCAATCCAATCAGTAAATTTTAAATTAACCTCTGAATTTAATCTTATTTTGCCATTAGCGGTTTCTCTAGTATCTATTGTAAAACCATTTTGAGAATGACAATTTTGAATAAAAAAGGATACTAAAGCAAAGATTGTATTTGAAAAAATTAATTTCATCTAAAGTAGGTTTAGGTGTTAAAATGTTTGCTAGACTTTCAAATATACATAATTTATCCAATCACAGTTCCCGTTTCCAATTCCACAGGCATATTATCAGCAGTAAACCAACGCGCGGTTAAATTCCCTTTTAAAACAATAGTTTCGCCATTTACTTCGAGCCAACTTCCTTCGCGCAAGCCCAAAACAGGAATATCGTTAAAAGCATGAAACTCTTTAATTCTAGTTTCGCGCGTTTCACCCATGTGTTTGCTTTGCAAATCAGCATCAAGATAATGCGGATTTAAGTTAAACGGAATGACACCAAGCGTTTTAAAA
>Ga0138256_10005534_pt1 | contig 13337 bp, 14 predicted proteins | sample KNB2016incub_MG_FD_105486 | JGI IMG/M metagenome (GOLD analysis project Ga0138256, IMG submission 105486) | Active sludge microbial communities from wastewater in Klosterneuburg, Austria - KNB2014incub_MG | ecosystem: Engineered > WWTP > Activated sludge > Unclassified | place: Austria...
CCGGAATAGCATGTGACGAAGCCCGTGCCACCAACAATGATCGGGCTTGATGCGCCAGGGTCAAGTAGCTCTGTCTTCCATGCGACGTTGGCTGTAGGGGACCATTTCGTCGGCAGCGATTCCGAATCATTGGCCACGCCGGAACCCTCCGATCCGCGAAAACGCGGCCAGTCACTGGCTTCAAGCAGGAGGCCACTGAAAACACACAAGGCCAACGGCTAGTATCGAATAGCCACCATTTTTGAAACTCGCAGATAGAATTTTGAAGGGCAATGAGACCGCAACTTTACCAAAGCAGGCTACTCCCCGATTACCGACTGCGAAAAGTGACAGCATTCATTCGACGCTGACGTCCATCAGTGAGAGAAGATCGGCAATAGTCCGATGCGATTCGACGGAATGTCGCAGCGGTTTGTCGGCGATGATGCGATAGTGGTTCTGGCGGCCCACCTTTTCTCGTTCCAGAATGCCGGCTTCTTCCAGATCCGCGATGATGCGCTGCACGGCACGCTCCGTAATGCCGACTCGAATCGCCACCTGGCGAAGGACCACGTCAGGATTGCGAGAAATCAGGATCAGCACATGCGAATGGTTGGTCAGAAACGTCCAGCGAGCGGCCGTCGAGGCGGTGGGTTTGGCGGAGTCGTCCGCTGCAGAAGTTGCGACCTTCGAGACCACTGGGAACCCGCGAGCAGGAGACTTAGTTGAAGAGACAGCCACTGCCTCAGTAGATGACATTGCACGAGTTTTCTTCTTCATGGCAACTAAGACTTTCGGTGACTCAAAGTGCATTCGAAAGTCCTGACAACTTTCGCTACAGGCAGGCTCGACTCAGGCACCAGCATTCAATTCCCAAATGCAGCGGTCTCGGATCTTACCAGCAAAATACGACACATCAATCGTAAAACCAGTGTCATGAATTGACCGCTAAAACCTGTTCCCGATAGCCAGGCTCAAGATTCTTTCAAAATCTGACGACAGTAAATTGACGACATGCGTGTCGTGCTTTAGTATTCGTGAAATTTAAGTAACCAACCTTTCCAAGCGTCCGAAAGATGAAAAGGATCAATTCGTGTCAATCCTGCAATCCTGTCTGGCCATACTGTCGCCCATGGTGCTTCTGATCTTTGGCTTCGTCCCATCGAGCGTCGCCAACCGTCATGTGAGTGCGTTGCGAGTTTCTGCATCAGTGGCTTCAGTGCTGGCGTTTCTTTTGGCAGTGACAACGAGCGGGATGCTGCTGCGGTTTGGGGCGATCGATGTGCCTCTGTACTCGATTGCACGGCCGATCAAGGTGAGTCTGGGAGTGTACCTGGATTCTTTGTCAGCGATCATGCTGCTTCTGATTACGTTGCTCGGGGCCGTCATTATCCGGTACTCCATCAGCTATCTGGATCGCGATGCGACTCAGGGAAGATTCCTCAAATGGATCACGTTTACTCTGGGCGCGGTGCTGCTGCTTGTCGTCTCTCGCAATCTGGTGATGTTCACCGCTGCGTGGATGCTGACCAGTTTTGGTCTGCATCAATTACTCACACATTACTCGAATCGATCGTGGGCGGTCTGGGCGGCTCGCAAGAAGTTTTTGATCAGCCGGGTTGGCGACGTCATGCTCTTGTCCGCCATGGGACTGACGTACTTGTGTTTCGGAAGTGTCGAGTACTCTGAAATCTTCGCTGCGGCTGCCGAAATTCAGCAAGGTTCGTCCAGCCGTAGCTTCTGGATCCCGGTGATCGGAAGCCTGTTCGTGCTGGGAGCGATGACCAAGTCGGCGCAGTTTCCTTTCCATAGCTGGCTGCCGGATACGATGGAAACTCCGACGCCCGTGTCGGCGCTGATGCACGCTGGAATCATCAATGCCGGTGGATTCCTGGTGCTTCGGCTCAGTCCTCTGATCGCCGTGTCACATCTTGCTCTGGATTTTCTGGCTCTGATTGGAGCATTCACGGCTCTGCTGGGCGGAGTCGTGATGCTGACACAGACCAGCATCAAGCGTCAACTGGCCTATTCGACGATCGCTCAGATGGGCTTCATGATGCTTCAATGCGGACTCGGTGCCTTCTCCGCTGCGTTGCTTCATATTGTGGCACATTCACTTTACAAGGCTCACGCGTTTCTGAGTTCCGGCAGTGTGCTGGATGTGGCGACAGGGTTGCAGTCGGAGAACAGTCGAATCAGCTCAGCCCGACGAAGTCTGATGATGCTGCCGGTTGCTGTGTCGATGGCACTGGCGATCTGCGCCTCGACTGCTTTGGGATTCACAGCCGATCCTTTGACCAAACCCGGGGCTGTGATTTTGAGTCTGATTCTTACGATCGCGCTGACGCAACTTATGTGGCCTGCGTTTTCGTCCGGATCATTTCGTCTTGCGGGATGGAGCGTGCTGGCTGCGGTGGCAGTCGGAGTTGGATACTACGGTGCATACTTATTGACTGATTACGCTCTGGCCACATCGGTTTCTCATCAGAAAGTGATTCCGTCGCTCTTCGATTCGCTGGTGACAGGAATCGTGGGGCTTGGATTCATCGGCATCTTTTTGCTTCAGGCGACGACACGGCTGACCACTCAAGGACCGTTGTTGCGGTCGTTGTATGTGCATGCTGTGCATGGCTTTTATCTGGACGTTCCGGCTCGCCGAATCACAGCCTGGGCATGGGGCCAGCACGGGCCGACTCAATAGCGTTACGTAGGACAGGCTTCCAGCCTGTCGAGCCGGTAATGAACAGGCTTACAGACTGTCGAGCCGAAATAGACAGGCTGGAAGCCTGTCCTACGAAATCCAGTTTTAGACCACGGAGATATCGAATGTCGGAACTTCGTTTTGAACCTACGCCAGATTCTGATTCGAATGCGACCGCACTGATGGCAGAGAATCAACACGACGACCGGGCACGCCTGTCGGATGTTCTGGCAGAATTGCACTCCATCGTTCCGCCTCTGTGGCCGCTGCGACATTATGTCGCGGTGAATCCGTTTCTTGGCTTGTCGGGCAAATCGTTCCTTGATGCCAGGCAGTTGCTGTGTGGAGTTCGCGATTGTGATCTGCTGATGCCGCGAACTTACTTTCAGTCGCTGCTGGAAAGCGAGCACGTCACAGAGCAAGACATCACAGCCGCACTTCAGCAATGTCGGTGCGAATATCCTGAGGTCTTCACTGATGTAAAAACTAAAGACGTGACAAGCTGGCTCGCCAACGAATTGACCGAACCCGATGGCGAACGGACGATCCGGACGATGGCCGAAGTCATCGATCGGGCTGAGGAAAGTACGTGGAACAGCCACATCGTGAACGACATTTCGCGGTATGTCTCCGCTCATTATGACGAAGGTCAGGCGATTTGGAGTAGTCCATGGAGAGCGCTGCCATTGTATGAAGCGTGGCGGGAGACAGCCGTGGTGAGTCGCCGAATGGAACAGCTTGGAATCATTGGATTTCGGAGCTTCGTTTCGCAATTGCCGAAGTCGCCTTTGAAGGCGATCAGTGAAATGCTGCAGCTGCTGGAAGTTCCGCGTTCCGCCTGGCGACCGTTCCTGCTGTGTGAGATCTTTTCCGTCATCGGCTGGGCGTCGTACGTCCGGTTTACGGGCTGGAACCCCGCCGCTCCGCCGCAGGTTAATGAGGATCTGATCGGGTTGCTGGCTATCAGGCTGGCCTACGATGTGGCGCTTCTAAGATGCCATGATGTTGCCTGGCCAGAAACATCCTGGCCGGGAGAACAAAATCCGACGCCAACGCTTTTGCCACCCATGGACGTTCAGGCTCGATACTGTTTGCAGGTTGCTGCGGAAATCGCGTACCGAAGCAGCCTGTGCAGTGCGATCTCACAGAATGCCACGCCGCATTCCGCTGAAACAACAAAAACACTTCAGATGGTGTTTTGCATCGATGTGCGATCGGAAGTCTTTCGTCGAAACCTCGAATCCGTGGATCAGAGCATCGAGACGTTTGGCTTTGCCGGATTCTTCGGAATGCCGTTCGAATATGTCCCGTTGGGTGCATCGTCCGGAGCCGCTCAATGTCCCGTGCTGCTGAGTCCTGGCTTTAAGATTCACGAAACGATCCGAGGTGCCGATGAAGCCGCTGTGACCGCAGCAAAGGGCTCTCGAACTCTGCTGAGATCTATACGGAAACAATGGAAATCGTTTCAGAGTTCTGCGGCATCTTGTTTTTCATTCGTCGAATCGATTGGCCTCGTGTACTTCGGCAGATTGCTCACAGACTCGCTGCGGTTGACTCGCCCGGTGTCTGATTCCGCCTGCGACGGGGTAGCAAAAAACAACCACAGTCGGTTGGGTCCGGATCTGAATAAATCGAATTCGAGCAGCCCCGACCACGAATGTTTAAGCAGCGAGCAGAAGGCCACGCTGGCTGAGAATATGCTGCGAAATCTCGGTCTGACGAAATCGTTTGGTCGCATCGTGGCGATCTGTGGGCATGCCTCCGATGTGACGAACAACCCGTACAAGGCCGGACTGGATTGCGGAGCGTGCGGTGGTCATTCCGGTGAACCCAATGCACGAGTGGCGGCGACTCTGCTCAACGATGCCGAGGTCAGAGAGAGTCTTTCACAACGCGGTATTCCAATTCCGGAAAGCACCTGGTTTGTTGCTGCGGTTCACAATACGACGACTGACGATATTCGATTTCTCGACGTGGACACGATGCCCGCCGAGTTCGTCGAAGAGTTTCGAACTGTCCAGGGATGGACGAACGAAGCTGGTCGACTGTGTCGCACGGAACGCTCCGTCAGACTCGGTGCAAAATCCGAATCGTACGTTCTTCGACGCAGCCAGGACTGGGCAGAAGTTCGACCCGAATGGGGCTTAGCGAACAACGCCGCATTTATTGTGGCTCCCCGATCGAGAACTGCCGGACTCAACCTGACTGGTCGAACATTCATGCACAGTTACGATCATCATCAGGACCCGGATCTGCGAGTTCTGGAACTGATCATGACCGCGCCCATGGTTGTGACCAGTTGGATCAATCTCCAGTACTACGCTTCCGCGGTGGACAACCGAGCGTTCGGCAGTGGAAACAAACTGATTCACAATGTTGTCGGTCAGTTGGGTGTCTTCGAAGGAAATGGCGGAGACCTGATGACCGGTCTGCCATGGCAGTCCGTCCACGATGGCCAGAATTTCCAGCACGAGCCTCTGAGGTTACTGGTTTTGATCGAAGCTCCTCGAAAATCCGTTCAGCACATCATCGAGAAACATGCGCACGTCAGTGATCTTGTCGCGAATGGCTGGCTGTCACTGATGGTACTTGACGGAACGAAATTCTATCGATGGACATCCGAAAAAGACTGGGAAGCGCATGCCTGACTGAGATCGCCGAGCTTGCGTACTGAAAACTGTTTCGAGTGACTCGTTTCTGCATCATTTATGTCCTTCTCCAGATTTTTTGGAAAAACCGAGTTATCGGTGGACGTTTATGGCGGACTAAATAGAACGATTTGAACGTTGTATTCAACCCCGATGAAAAGAGAGAAGTACGATGAAGAAGTTGACAACAATTCTGGTCGCTGGATTTTTGGCCGTGTCTGCCACCGCAGAAGCAGGTTCTAAATGCAACGGAACGGCGGTCGCGAAGAGCCAGACCTCCCGAACCCACGTGCTGACATCGGCACCAGCCCATGCGGCAGCAGAAAAAGACATCGTGGACACGGCTGTCGGAGCCGGTTGCTTCAAGACGCTGGTCGCGGCAGTCAAAGCAGCCGGATTGGTGGACACTCTGAAGGGCAAGGGCCCATTCACAGTGTTCGCTCCAACAGACGAAGCATTCGCAAAGTTGCCAAAGGGTACGGTTGAGACACTCCTGAAGCCGGAGAACAAGGCAAAGTTGCAGGCGATCCTGACCTATCATGTGGTTTCCGGAAAAGTGATGGCAGCAGACGTTGTGAAACTGACCGGAGCCACCACTGTGCAGGGCCAGAAGGTCGATATCGCCGTGAAGGACGGCAAGGTCAGTGTGGACGGAGCGAATGTGGTCAAGACTGACATCGCTTGCTCAAACGGGGTGATCTATGTGATCGACAGCGTCATCATGCCCGCTGACAAGGACATCATCGACACGGCCGTCGGCAACGAAGCGTTCACCACGCTGGTTGCTGCCGTCAAGGCCGCTGGTTTGGTGGACACATTGAAGGGAGAAGGTCCATTCACAGTCTTCGCTCCGACAAATGAAGCCTTCGCCAAACTGCCAGAAGGTACTGTGGCCAACCTGCTGAAACCAGAGAACAAGGACAAACTGATCGCCGTGCTCACTTATCACGTCGTGCCCGGAAAAGTGATGGCGAGTGATGTCGTGAAAGTGTCTGAAGCCAAGACGGTGAACGGCAAATCTGTTGCGATCAAAGTCAGCAAAGGAACAGTGATGGTTGATGGTGCGAAAGTGATTGCGACCGACATCGAGACCTCGAATGGCGTGATTCACGCCATCGACTCTGTCATCCTCCCTTAAAAGCCAAACCAATTATTAAAGTTCTGAGCGATCGACGCACTATCGATCGCTCTTTTTTTGTGCCAATTTTTCTACGTCCAACCAAATGAGAGAGAGATGAGCATGCCAATCGACCTTGAAGACGCACGGTCAACCGAGTCATTGCCAGATGATTGTTGCGTTGCGTTAAGCCGATCACGCACATTGCGGCATGTCCTGACAACCGAGGCCCCAGTGGACCTTGCCGCAATAAAGTCGGCCGTGCGAACAATTCTGCGAGCCGTTGGCGAAGACCCGGACCGTGACGGGTTACTCGAAACACCTCGCCGAGTTGCAAAAATGTATGCCGAGATGTTTGCCGGTCTGCGACTCGATCCCGGTCGACATCTCGACGTGACGTTTGAAGAAAACTACGATGAAATAGTGCTCGTGAAGAACATCGAATTCACAAGCATGTGTGAGCATCATCTGCTGCCGTTTCGAGGTGTGGCCCACGTTGCCTACATTCCGAATGGTCGTGTGACAGGACTCAGCAAACTGGCCCGCGTCGTCGAAGAAGTTTCTCGCCGTCCGCAGGTTCAGGAGCGAATGACGCAAACCGTTGCCAATCTGATCGAGGAACGCCTGCAGAGTAGTGCAGTTGGCGTGATTATCAAGGCCGAGCATTCCTGCATGTCCATGCGTGGCATCCGCAAGCAGGGAAGTATGACTGTGACCAGTGCGATGCGCGGCACATTCCGAACGAATCCTGCCAGCCGCGCCGAATTAATGTCGCTGATCAACTCGGCAGACTGAAAGCTCCGTTCCTTTCAGGACTGAATCATGATTATCCAGAAGCAGTACAAATTCTACGCCGCTCATCGCAACGAAACGCTGCAGGACAAATGTCAAACAAAATTGTTCAGCGAGATCACTCAGATGGGATTTCGTCTTGCGCTGCTGGAAGTTCAGGAAACTGACATGTCGACCATCAGCTACACGCGTGAAAACTGGATCGCAGACAATCGGATCTTCGCACGCAGCATGTCTCAACACGATGCGGAAGTGATCTCGCCTTGCGGGATCAGATGACAAGGCATCGTTTTCTAACTCCGATCCCGAATTTCGAACCCTTTCCCCCATGCTAAATCATCAATGGGCAGATTTGCCCGCTCATCTTTTTGAGCGAATCCGCGTGCATGCGGAAGGCGCGTATGAAAATGGGCATTTCGTGCTGTACTGGATGCGGACTGCCGTGCGGGCGGATGAAAATCCTGCTTTGGACGTCGCCATCACGATTGCCGATCAACAGAGTTTGCCGATTTTGGTTTATCAGGCGATTTCGCAGGATTATGATTACGCATCTGTTGACACTCAGGGCGGGTCGAACGCGGGTTACGCTCACTGGAATCGATTCATCCAGACTGGGCTGGGACGTTATGGAGCTCGCCGAAACAACGCCCTGGTCGATCGAGTGAGTCGCATGTCCGCTTATCTGCATTACAAAGCCAAACCCGATGCCTGAAGGACACACGATTCACCGGATTGCTCGTGATCATCGCGCATGGTTTGCAGGCCAGGCGATTGGTCTGTGCTCGCCGCAAGGGCGATTTGAAAAGGAATCAGAGAGGCTCGATGGCAACCTGTTGCAGGACGTGACGGCTCACGGCAAGCATTTGTTTTATCACTGGAGCCCGCAAGAGATTGTGCATGTGCATCTCGGGCTGTACGGAAAATTTCGAGTCCACAAGAATCCGGCTCCCGAGCCGCGCGGCGCGGTGCGAGTACGAATGATTGGCCAAGAACGTTCCTTTGACTTGAACGGCCCGACGTGCTGCGAATTGATCAACGACAAACAGTTCCGCACGATCAAGGGCCGGCTGGGACAGGATCCGCTCAGCGAAGATGCATGTCCCGAAAAACTGTGGGAGCGAATTTGCCGCAGTCGATCGCCAATCGGGACTATACTGTTGAACCAGTCGGTGATCGCGGGCGTTGGCAACGTTTACCGAGCGGAGATTTTGTTCCTGCTGGGAATTCATCCAGAGACTCCGACCAACGAGCTTTCGCGGGAGCAATTTGATTCGTTATGGAAGTTGACAACTGACTTGCTCAAAATCGGGGTGAAGTACAATCGCATCATCACCGTTGACCGACAGTTGTTCGACAAACCGCTCAGTCATTTGAATTCTTCGGAGCGGTTGAATGTCTACAAACAATCCAATTGTCGTCGTTGCGGCTCCAGGATCGCAAGCTGGCTGTTGGGCAACCGGAAGATTTACGCATGCGAGAAGTGTCAGAAGACGAATCAAAAATCTTAGCCGCTCAGGAGAGAACTTCGAACTGCTGCTGTGAGACTGACGTATTCTGGAGTGCTCAGCGGAAGGCAATTTCTCTCTCCGGCGAGAGCACAGGTCTCATCTGCTTTTCTCAAACTTCTCATTCAAGAAAGCACAAAGCACCAGACACTTGCAAGCAATCCACGGATTCGGAAAATTGAAACTCGGTCTGGTCTTCAGCGAATCGTCGGCGAATTTTGATTTACGAACGAAGGAAGATCAACAGCACCGTCTGATCCGAAAGCCAAATGAAATGATATCGCTGCCAGACTCATCATATATCGACAATCCCGACGTCATTCTGATCGGAAGCGGCATCATGTCGTCAACGCTTGGCGCGATGCTCAAGCGACTGCAGCCTGACCTGAAAATCCAGATCTACGAGGTGACCAACGAACTCGCTCAAGAAAGTTCGAACGGCTGGAACAACGCCGGGACCGGGCATGCGGGAATCTGCGAACTGAGTTACACGCCGCATCGCAACGCCGATGGATCGGTCGATGCGTCGAAGGCGATCGAGATCTTTCAGCAGTTCGAGCAATCAAAGCAGTTTTGGGCTTATGCGATCAGTGAAGGCATGATCGATGGTCCGCGCGACTTCGTGAATCAAATTTCTCACATCAGCTTCGTTTACGGCCCGGAACAGGTTGACTTTCTCAAAGCCCGCTACGAGTCCATGTCGGCCCACCATTTCTTTAAAGAGATGGAGTTCACAACGAATCGCGAGGTCATCAAACGTTGGGCTCCGTTGTTGATTGAAGGTCGCGATGACATGCCGGTCGCTGCAACCAAAATGGCGGCCGGTACCGACGTCAACTTCGGATCGCTTTCCCGGAAACTCGTGCATTGGCTGGCCCGACAACCCGGCTGTGGTGTCGCCACCGGGCACCGCGTCATCGATCTCGACAGAACGTCCGACGGCTGGAATGTCAAAGTGAAAGACATTTCCGGCAACCGCAGTTTCAACAACCGAACGCAGTTCGTGTTCATTGGAGCCGGCGGTGGCAGCCTGCCATTGCTGCAGAGATCGAAGATCGACGAGGTTAAAGGTTATGGCGGGTTTCCGATTGGCGGCCAGTGGCTCGTGTGTGACAACCCGGAAGTCGTTGTCAGGCATCAGGCCAAGGTTTATGGCCAGGCTCAGGCGGAAGCGCCGACAATGGCAGTGCCGCATCTCGACACGCGCGTGCTTGACGGCAAGCAGTCGCTGTTGTTTGGTCCCTTCGCCGCCTTTACAACGAAATTCCTGCAGCGTTCCGGGAGCTTCAGCGACCTGCCTTCTTCAGTCAAATTCGACAACTTTAGTTCGCTGGCCAGGGTTGGGCTCTACAACTTGCCACTCGTGAAGTATTTGATCCGGCAAGGCACGCAGAGCATGGCAGCCCGCATGAAAGTTCTTCGAGGCTTTTATCCCGATGCCCGGAGTGAGGACTGGAAGCTGGTGAACGCTGGTATCCGCGTTCAAGCCATCAAGAAGGAAGACGGAGCCGCAGGCATCGTCCACTACGGTACTGAAGTCGTCACCAACACAGACAAATCCATCTCCGCTCTGCTGGGAGCTTCGCCCGGCGCATCCGTTTCCGTTTCCGTGATGCTGGACGTCGTCAAGACCTGCCTACCGCACCTCTTGGAAAGTCAGGAGGGAGCCATCGCGATTTCGCGGATGATCCCAACATGGAACGAAGACCTTACTCCGGCCTCCTCAGCGGAACGCTTTCGCCAAGTCAGTCACGATACAGACCAATTACTGGGTCTGAGGGAAGCCGATCAAGCCAGATAGCACTGCTGACAGTACTCAAGCGAAGGCTCCGGGTCATGCAACGTCATCCAGGCCTGCAACGCTTTTCGCGAGAGCATCATCGGACGCTGATTCTTTGGCGTAATCTTGACAAGCAGTTGGATTCTTTCTCTCGCACCGCCTTGAGGACTGACATGCATGTTACGCCTGTGCCCTGATCGGCCTCTTCCGCCGTATTCATACGTTTCGGGACGTCAGCCTCATCCGATCAGCGACCCGGCCGGACACAGCTACGGAATGCACTTGATCTCACCGGGTGAAGTTCAGCAGGATCCAGTCGCGTCGGTCAACCTGGTTTCCGGATGGCGGGTGTCCTCCGACTATCTCTTCGGGATCGACCTGTTCAACCATGGATTCTATTGGGAAGCTCACGAGATCTGGGAGCAGTTGTGGATTGCATGCGGACGATCCGGTCAGGAGGCCGATTTTCTCAAGGGTCTGATCAAGCTGGCCGCTGCCGGTGTCAAGGTTCGTGAGGGTCGCCCGATCGGCGTCCAACGACACGCTTCACGGGCACGTGAGTTATTTCAATTGGTCTCTGAGAATATGATCGCTGGACTCACTGCTCACATGGGCGGTCTGGATCTGAGTGCGCTTTGTGACGCGGCGGAGAAGATCTCCACAAACGCCAACAACATCGTCGATGATTCCGACGATCGATTGACGGCCACTTTAGCACTGAATCTCTTTCCCAAAGACGTCGGATGAACCGACTGTATCCGACGAACCGCCACTCTGTCGCTGCTCTTCGTCACGACGGTGTGGGACTCGAATCCGGACCCGTCGCTATGCCAGACTAATGATGCCGACGACGAACGAGCGTCATCATCGGCTGATTCGCGTACTGGCGAGCCTTTGCATCAATGCGTCCCAATTCTTTGAGGGCAATTTCCAGGCTTCCGCTGGACTGATGAATATACAGACCGATGTCGAGCAGACTTTCCTCTGCCACGGGCGTCTTGCGAACCTGGGACATCCTGCTCAACCTTTTCGTTGAGCGAGACGAATCGTCAGCGATTGTCGAATCTCATCCATCTCCAACGGAGTCGCTTCTCCAGCGTGTGCCTCTGCCAATGACTCCTGCACTCGACCACGCAACTCGGCATGCCGTTGCCTGACTTCGCGGAAGACCTCCAATGCGGCTGTCAGCACAGCGTCTTCATCGGCATAGCTGCCTGATTGAAGTTCGTCCTGAATGAACTGATTCAGGTCTGTTAGAAACAGTTCTGGTCATCGCAAATTTCTTTGGAGAGCCACGCAGTCTATCGCGGACGCATGGCTACTGTCAAAACGGAAACTCAAACGTGGCGCGTTCCAGTCTGCAAGTGTCGATTCCCGCCGCCAGCACGGCCTCATCATCGTAGAAAGGCATGAACGACGTGCTGCGTATGCGATGCTCGCAAGTCGCCGGCCTGGGCCTGGGCAGCAACAAAGTCACCACCGAGCAACTCGAAAAACTCATCCGCTATGCTCGCACCGTCGCCAACAACCAAGTGCTCTTGCTTCCCGACTGCGATTAAGAGGCAGAGGCTGGATTCAAAGATCTGCTCTGGAGACTCTGCGAAGCCAAAGTTCAGGTACGACTTGCGTGGTCAAGTCAGACTCATCCGAATCGCCAACAAGAGTCACTGACCACAGGTGAATGGAATGAGATGTCCACCGGGTAAGAACCTCGGGCGTAAATGTTAGGCCGATCTATGGAAATCGAACATTTTGGCGTTCGAGTGTTCGCCGCGTCGGTGTGCGCCACCGAAGCGTGTAAGGGTACAAACAAAACTTTAGCATTAACAATATCGGGCGTGTGTCGGACCGAAATGAATCGGGCCGTTGGTTCGTTACGATGTCAAACAACGATTTGCAGCCCGGACGAGTTTAAAATACTGGCAATATGACACCACGGATGTGGAACTTTTTCTCAGGGAAATTCGTGGCTGAGAAGCCGGATAGCAACAGTGATTTGGTAACGGAAGTGGCAATAGCCTTTGATCCTGAGTATTGTTTTTAGAGCATAAACGCTTCATCGGCCAGTTACTGGACGGAGTTCAGATTTTCCGAACTATCACTCACTCCAGAAAACCAGCGTATCTCAAAGGCAGTAACCAACGTGGGTTTAACCCAACACGAGGCGGGCTCGCGTTTGCTGGGCGTCTTCGGATGGAGTAACACCGTAGAGTCGTTTGTACTCGCGGCTGAACTGTGAGGGGCTTTCATAGCCAACTGCTTGTGCCGCTGAACTCGCGTTGTGCCCTGCGTGTGCCATCAGCAATTTCGCTTGGTCAAGCCGAATTCGTTTGATGTACTGGAGCGGCGAACTTGACGTCACAACCTTGAAGTAGTGGTGGAAGGCAGCAACACTCATTCCGGCCTTCATTGCCAACTCTTCGACGCTCATCGACTTCGCATAATCGGCGTGGATGTGTCGCAGGACGCGGGCGATCCTGCCGAAGTGCTCGTCGCGACTTGCGAGCGCCCTAATCGCTCCACCTTGCTCGCTCTGCAAAACACGATAAACAATTTCGCGAACAATCTGACGACCGAGAATGCGGCTGTCAGACGGTTTCTGAAGGCACTCCAGGAGCCGGATAACAGCTCCCGCCATCTTTGGGTCCATCGGCGTCGAACAAATTCCTCGCGGCGTGGGAGAATCCGACACTGAGGGCTCATCCAGCTCCAACATCATCTCACCAACCATCGTCTGCTCAAGGTGGATGGCAAGCAGCAACACAGGCTCTTCGGGACTTGCCTCCGTCTCGCACTCAGCCGGGAGCGGTACGGA
>Ga0138256_10005536_pt1 | contig 13337 bp, 10 predicted proteins | sample KNB2016incub_MG_FD_105486 | JGI IMG/M metagenome (GOLD analysis project Ga0138256, IMG submission 105486) | Active sludge microbial communities from wastewater in Klosterneuburg, Austria - KNB2014incub_MG | ecosystem: Engineered > WWTP > Activated sludge > Unclassified | place: Austria...
ACCATGGCCGTTCCTGCGCAAAGCACGGCGTCCTTGTTGATCATCGCTCCGAATCCAACCAGCGGCAATGCCACGCTCACCTTGGAGCAGCTACCGCAGCACGCCGCGATCGTGGTGCGCGATGCGCTGGGCCGCGAGGTGCATCGTCAACGCGTCAGCGATCATTGCACCACGCTCTCGCTTGCACACAGTGGCGTGTACGTGGTGGAGTTGTGGAGCGGCGACACCCGTATATCAACGCACCGCGTGGTAGTGGAGTAGCTGAGCAACGGCCTCAGCTACCTCATCGACAAGGCCAAGGGCGATCCGCTCTTCGCGCATATCACATTGGAGAAAGGCGAGCGTAACCCGCTGGCGGATCTGGCGAACGACCTGCTCTGATCGATCGGGTTTTCGGTGCCCGGTCCGGCGGCCGCTAAGTGATAGTCAAGGAAGAGACCGAGTTCTTGATCCGGATCCGCGACCACTTACAGCCGGGCATGGATACCGGTATCACCAGTCACGCTTCCGTGTTGGTGCTGATGAGCGACTTCGACATGAAACCGATCCGCTTTCAGCAAGGCAATTTTGACATGCGCACAGAATTCGATCCGTGGTTCGCACTGACGGCCCATTTCAAGAATTGGCCATTGCACAAGCATCGAGCGACGAGTACCGCGTTCATTCGGAACGTTCCGATGCTCGATGAAGAAGTGAAAGCCATCAATAGAACAGGACTCAGTACTACACTGTTTCCGTTGCTCTGATCGACGCGGCGTTTCGCTACGGACCCCCGCCCGCACACCAAGCAGCAGGTCCCACGAACCGGCATGCATCCACACCCGGAAGGGATTTCGGATACGATGGAGCGGGTCCCGGACCCACGGTCCGATCATGCGGCTATTTTTGGCGCCGCGGCAAGACCCCCGGAGATCCTGATGACCACCCAACGCATGGCCCGTTTCCACACCCTCGAAGTAGAAGAAGTCCACCAGGAAACGCCGGATTGCATCGTGGTCGGGTTGAAAGTACCCGCTGCCGAGCAAGCGGATTTCCTGTTCGTACACGGACAATACCTCACCCTGAAGCTCACCGTGAACGGCGAGGAACTGCGCCGGTCGTACAGCATATGCAGCAGTCCGCTTGATGTCGGCCACCTCCGGATCGCCGTGAAGAAGGTGGAGAAGGGGCGGGCCAGCACCCAACTGGTGGACAAGCTGAAGGCCGGCATGCGCATCGAGGTGATGACCCCGATGGGCAGCTTCACCACCGCGCTGGACGCCACGAAGGAGCGCCATTTCGTGGCCTTCGCCGCCGGGAGTGGGATCACACCCATCCTCAGCATCCTCAAGACCGTCCTGCGCACCGAACCCAAGAGCCGCTTCACCTTGTTCTATGGCAACACGGACCAGGACCGCATCATCTTCCGCCAGCGGCTGGAGGAATTGAAGCAACAGCACGGCGAACGGCTTTTCGTGCATCACATCCTTTCAAAGGGCATGGATGAGGACAAGCTCTTCAACGGCCGGATCAGCACCGAGAAGTCGGTGGAGCTGCTGAAGCGCTTCGTGAACGACCCCATGGACAAGGAGTTCTTCATCTGCGGACCTGAGCAGATGATGGTGAACGTGAGTGAGGCCCTGGAGAAGCAGGGAGTGGATAAGAAGCACATCCACATCGAACTCTTCAACACGCCGGTCTCCACGGAAGTGAAGAAGGAGAAGGACCACGCACATGGAAGTGGAGGAGACTTCACAGGGACCGCTGATGTGAAAGTGATCCTGGATGGTCGCGAAACCGAACTGAAGATCCCTGCCAAGGGCGATCCGGTACTGGATGTCGCACTGGACGCCGGACTCGATGTGCCCTTCGCATGCAAAGGCGCGGTGTGCTGCACGTGCAAAGCCCGTGTGCTGGAAGGGCAGGTGGAAATGGAAATGAACTACGCCCTCACGGATGAGGAGGTCGCCGACGGCTACGTGCTCACCTGCCAGACCCATCCGCGTTCACAGCGTGTGGTCATCGACTACGATCAGCACTGAGGAAGATCCACTTCGTGAAAAAGGTCAAGGCGGGCTTACGGGCCCGCCTTGCTTGATCTCCAGCCTTGGTTGGTTCGTTTTGTAAGGCGGAGAGAAGAGGTTCGTGGATCAGAACGTCGCGCTGGCAATACCGGCCAAGCGGGTCTGGATGTGCGAGAGGTAGTGCTCGCTGTGATAGAAGCCACCTTGCTCCTGATCGAAATGCACGATCGCCGAAGGGAAGTCCGTGTAAAATGGGTCGACACCTTGAGCGTTCGACGGAAGCAGGTTCACGTAGCACTCATAGTCCGGGTACTTCACCAACTCCTTGGGTAAGGCGGTATCGATGTACAGCATCTTTTCCTGATACCCCTTCTTGACGATGCGGATGGTGTAGAATTGATCGATGTCCAGTTCGAGTTCGAAGCGGCCTTTCTTGTCGCCAGCGAACTTGGCCATCTCCACATTGTCCTTGTACACGATCAACTCGAAATCGTTCGCTTTTCCGCCATCCACCATGACCTGGCCATGCACGGGCAGGTACCATCCTTCGGCTTGCTCGCGCTTATCCACCAAGCGGCCTTGGGCGCAAAGCACACCGGCGTTCAATACGAACACGGTGAGCAGCGCATTCTTCAGGGAGGAGGTGGAGGCGATCATGACGAACGGATTTGGCCTTGGTACGGGAGCTACGGAGAGCGGGTTACATCAGGCCACCTTGGCGAAGGGGATCAACATCGCAGGGACCGTCGTGGTCGGCAGATCGATGAAGATCGTGGTGCCTTGGCCGATCGCACTTTCGGCACGCACGGTTCCACCATGTTTGAACACGACCCGCTGAACGATCGCGAGGCCCACACCGGTTCCTTCGAACTGCTCGGCCTGATGCATGCGTTTGAACACCCCGAAGGCCTGATCACTTTGTTTCGGATCGAAGCCAACACCATTATCCCGCACCGTGATCCGATCCACATCACCGACCCGTTCATGGCCCACAATGATGGACGGACGGTCCATGGTGCGTGTGAATTTCAGGGCGTTGGACAAGAGGTTGTGGAGGACCACTTTGAGCATGGGCGCATCCACGTTCACCAGCGCTCCCGGCTCCAGGACCAGGGAGACCTGGTGCCTGCGTTCCTCGGGGACGATATCCTCGATGGCGCTGTGCGCGATGTCCTCGAAGAGCACTGAGCGCCGCTCGAGTTCGCGGGTGTTGGTCTGTGAGAACCGGAGGAGGTCATCCACCAATTGGATCATGCGCTTGGTGCCTCCTTCGATGCGTTCGGCGTATGGGAGGCATTCCTGCAACGCCGGGTCACCCGCTGCGGTGGATCGGAGCATCTCACTGAGCGCGGCGATGTTCTTCAGCGGCGACCGCAGGTCGTGGGCCACACTGTAGGAGAAGGAACCCAGGTCCTCCAACGCTTCCAGGAGTTGGGAGGTGCGAACGGCCACGCGTTTGTCCAGGTCGGCGTTCAACTTGTGCAATCGTTTCTCCTCCTGCTTGCGGTCGGTCACATCCTTGATGATGGCCTGGAACACATCCCGATGTCCGCCATGTGATCCGAGGTAGGTGGCCGTCATCAAACAGTCGATCACCTGCCCGGTCGTCGTGCGCACGGTGAGGTCCACGTTCACGAAATCCTTCCCGGAGCGATGGCGCCTCAAGCTGCTCACCAGTTCACGGGCGTCCTCCAGGTAGTCCGTGAAGCGTCCCTGTTGCAATTCATCACGGCTTGTACCGAGCAATCGGCAACAGGCGTTGTTCACTTCCAACACTTCGCCGCGGTGATCCACGATCACGATCGGGTCGGCGCTGACCTCGAACACTTGCGTGTAGCGATCCAGCAGGCGGTCCTTCTCGCCCCGCAGTTGTTGGATCTCGAAGGCTTGATGGATGCGCAGCTTCAAGTCGTTCTCGTCCCAAGGCTTCGTGGCGTAAGCGTAGATCCCCCCTTGGTTCACCGCGCTGATCACGGCCTCCAGGTCGGAATAACCGGTGAGCAGCATCCGCATGACATGCGGGTGGCGCTCCCGTGCGATCGCCAGGAACTCGCTACCGGACATGCCCGGCATCCGCTGGTCGGATACGATCACGTGGATCTCCTCCTTTTCCAAAAGCTCAAGAGCCTGCGGACCGGAGCTTGCCAGCAGGACGTCCATCTCCCGCCGGAAGCTCGCTCGGAAGGCTTTCAAGTTGCCTTCCTCGTCATCCACGAAGAGTACTCGCACACGTTCGCTTTGCATGTCCTAGGCGCGTTTTTGATCGCGGTTGATCTGGTGTACCGGAAGGCTGATCCGGAAGGTGGAGCCCACTCCGGGTTCGCTTTCCACGAACACCTCTCCGCCCAGATCATTGATGATGCCGTACACGATGGCAAGGCCAAGGCCGGTGCCTTCACCAACCGGTTTGGTGGTGAAGAAGGGATCGAAGATCCGTGCCTTCACCTCTTCGGTCATGCCCACGCCGGTGTCCCGGATCTGAACGTGTACCTGGTCCACTTCCGCCACCGTCGTCACCTCCACCACACGCGGCCTTCCATCGGCGCGCGCCAAGGTGGCCTGCGCGGCATTGTTCAGGATGTTCATGAACACCTGGTTCACCTTGCCGGGGAAGCATTCCACGTTGGGCAATTCACCAAGCACCAGCTTCAGTTCCACCTTGTCCCGGTACTGCGGCGCCAGCACGGCCATGGTGCTGCGCAGGCCATCATTCAGGTCCGCTGGTTTCAGATCGTCCTCATCCAAGCGGGAGAAGTTCCGCAGGCCGCGCACGATCTCGGCTGTGCGTGTAGCACCCTCCGACATGCTTCCGATGATCTCATCGAGTTCGGTGATGGTCTCATCCAGCCCCATGTGATCCTCCAAGGAGCGGATCACGGGGATCTTCTCTGTGGCATTGCTGCTGTCCAGCTCGCGATACGCCTTGATCACCTCCACCACTTCGCCGATGTTCCGGCGCAGCGGTGCGATGTTGCTGGTGATGAAGTTCACCGGGTTGTTGATCTCATGCGCAATACCCGCGGTGAGCTGACCCAGCGAAGCCATCTTCTCCGCGTTGACCAGCTGCACCTGCGTGCGCTTCAACGAATCATTCGTCTCCTGCAACGCGTGGGTGCGTTCGGTCACTTTCTGCTCCAGGACCACGTTCTGCTCCCGGATCAGGCGCTCGTTCTCATGCGCCATGCTCAGCGCTTCCGCTTGCGAGGATTCCTTTTCCCTGCGGAGGACGTTGATCCGATCGGCAAGACCGAAGGAGAGGAGAATGCCCTCGATGGCAGACCCGATAGGCATGGCAAATACCGTGAATGCGGTATAGGGGATGACGCGTTCATCCTTGAGAACGAAGAGGATCACCCCGACCAAAAAGGCGAACCATGCCAGAAGGAAGAAACCGGCCTGACGGGAACCCTTGCGAAAGGATACGATCCCCATAGCAAGCAGGTAGAACGCGGCAATTCCGGAAAGCGCGTTACCCATCTCCTGTCCCCTCCAAGGATCGAACAAGTAAACGCCCGCAGCCAACGCCAGAAGGCCGTAGATGATCGGAACCCACCGGTCCATCCTGGGCGCATGCCGCTTGGTATTGATGAACCGCCGTGCGAATTCATAGCCGAAAGGAATGGCAGCCAGATTGAAGAGCAGAGCCGCACGAGCGGTAAGCCAGCCGCTTACCGGTAGATAGTTGAACGGGCCTTGGCCTTGCAGCGATAGCTGTGTGCAAGTCACCGCGAGAATGGACAGGACGTAGTACAAGTAGTTCCTATCCCGCGTAGAGGCAAAGACGAATATGTTGTACAGGAACAGCACCAACATGATCCCGATGTATGCACCCATTCCGATCCTACGCGCGGATAAAGAATGGAATACGGCGCCTGCAGTGCCCACCTGGACCGGGGCATGCATGTGCTTGAAGCCCCGGACCCGGATGAGAACACGAGCAGCGCTTCCACTCGCAACGGGCATTTCGAACAGGTGATCGTCCGATCCTTCCGTAAGCAGATGTCGGTCCCTGGCAAGGCCCGCATGGACGATCTTCCTGAACCCTTGGCCAGCATCCATGAAGATGTCCAGTTCATCAATGCCCGGATAAGGAATGGAGATCATCACCGATGGTTCCATGGTTCCATTGCGCAGATCGAACCGCAGCCAATGCGCGTCCCTGCCCAATCCGAATCCCGGAACATCAGCTGTGCATGGGCGATAATCCACCGAGGTGCTAGCCTCGGAAACGGACATCATTCCCGAGGAATCGGTCAATTGCTCCATTGAAGTTCCAATGAGCGGGGAGATCCCATTGGACACGATGACGATCTCGTTGCCCGAACGCGCTAGCGTGGCCACGTGCCCTATCAGGAGGGATACAACCAGAAGGAAGCTTTTCATTGCGACCTTCCTACGATGACAACGGGCTGTGGTTACCCGATGATCAATGCAGCGGTGAGAGGAGCGTTCATGACAAGCTCGATTCGGGCGTGCAATACATCAGGGGATGGACCACCTCCGATCACCACACTTGATCACAACGGTACTCGGGAAGAAGGGCTCAGGTCAGGCCGCGTGGGCCTTGTTCGGAACCGGCAAAGGTTCAAGTAGGTCGTATTGTACCACCAGGTCCGCATGCTTCGGGCGCTCGGTCCTGCATTGATGCGGACGCAACCGCAAGCTCAGGATCCGGTGCCGTTCAGTAAGGATCGCAGCAGAAAGGACCAAGGGGTCTTGGAGGATCATAGCATGGGTTCGTATCCCCGCAACCGGATACTCGAAGATGCCTTCGCTGGTAAGCGCACGCATGGGCTCGAATCCGGAGATCGCTGCATACGGCGCAACATATTCAGCAATGAAGGTCACCATGGAGGCAACTCCGATCCTGCTCGCTACGGCGACACAGGCTTCCATGAGCAGCATAGGCACACCTCTGCCAGCGAAGCGATGCGCATTCCACAGTCCTGCGATCTCCGCGTTGCCATTTTCCACGAGGTTGGCGAGGATACCGATGATCGCCCCATCGAGCGATTCCAACGAACGTTCCATGGGCAGCGTCCCATCGAGCGATGCCTTGTGCAAGCGGATACCCGCCACCATGCCCAAGGTGGGATGTTCAGCCACGAACACCACCACATTCGGATCCGAACTCCAGCTCGTATCCGGCTTCAAGGCGTTGAACACGCCGATGTCCTCCAGCACCTTGGTGTGCTCCCTCACAAAGCTCTCGCATCGTTGGGGATCGTCCACCGCGCGGAACGCCCTGATCACGATCCGGTCCGGCTCCATGGATGGGGGAGGGATCGGCGTATTGAGCATGGTCGAGCTTGGGTCCATCATGGCTATGCGGTTATTGCGGTAGTGGATGTGAAGACCGTGGAAAGGGGCAGGCGTAGGCTCCGTGCGGTGGGTTCGCCCGCCCTGCCCAAGCGCATCATGAAGAAGGGTTCGGAACCGGTTGAACCGATCACCTTCTTGAATTCAGTGAGTATGCTTTGGGCTTCGTGGTGCTCTTCCTTGGAAAGAATGCCCTTCGTGTCCCACAGCCCATGAATACCCATGAAGATGGGCGCACCAACAGGGTGGGCGATGATCCCTAGGGCGGCCGCTTTCAACCAGAGCCGTTGCATGGCCCGGCCACCGGCATACGCGCTGGGAATGGAGAAGTCCGGGATGGAGATGATGACCACCGCACTGGAAGCCCGGATGGATTTCGCGCCCATCTTCTCCATGGCATTGCCGGCACCCCAGTGACGGATGAGGGACATGGCGCCTGGATCGGCAGCAACCCGCAGTCCGGTGCGATCCGTGATGCTGAGTTCGAGGGTGGCCAGATCGATACCGTCCCTGGTCCGGTTGACCTCCTTATTGGTCCAGCGCATCTCGCGGATGAACATATCCCGATGGCAGGTCGTGTTCAAGAACCTGATCCGCTCCGCCTCGCCGCACAGCAAGGCGATCTTTTCGAGGCGTGCGCGATCCCGGACCACGGTGATCGGGCACAGCGGATAGCGCTCGCTGACCGCCGTGATCAGGGCTTTCTCCTCGGCATCCTCCATGACCTCGGTCTCGGAATTCTTCCGGTTCGTACAACGGACGTTGATGAACTCCGCCAAGCCGAGATCCTCCGCATTGCGATTGTCGCTGTCCTTGGATCCGGATCGGCTCAATACCGCGACCAGATGGGGCTCATCCGGTAGGGGAGCGAACGCGTGTTCCAATTGGAAGTCGAGTCGAACGGCTTCGAGCATCATGTTCTCCAAGCACGCGCCCATCCCGAGCATGGCATAGCGCAGGCCCGGGTCCAATGCGCCATGGGCGCGCTCGCCATCCATGAAGAGGAAAAGGCGCCCATGGTGATGCAGGAATTTCCACGGTTGGCAATTCCCGCCGGAAGGCGCCGTACTGCCTGCGGATGCCAGCTGTTCAGCTTCCTCCGCAGTCATCTTTCGAAGGACGGATGATCCCGGAACCTTCTCCGCGATGGCGATCATTTCATCCATGGTCAATGGACTCGGAGGACACAATTCATCCGTGGTCTCCATCGCCGTGTGGCTTCCGTTGAGGGGTTGCTCACCCACGCCCATGAGATCGTCCAGATCAAGCCACCATCGGCCACTCGGACGATCCTCCCCGAGCAGGATCCGCCGGGAGGTGTGCGTGACGGCAGCACCGCCCAAGACCACGGAACTGGCCAACTGGGGCCACGTGGTCACCGTGCTCTCGATCTCCAGCATGCTCGCTTTCATGCGTGTGCTCATGGTGTCCAAACCGATGATCGGCACCACGAAGGGCAACTTCTCCTCGTTGGTCCTCGCCTTGGCAGCAAGGGCAAGGTCCAAGTGATCGACCAACCCGTGCAGGATCGGGCGGTCCGGCTCCAGATCGAAGCGCTCCACATCGATGAGGCCCCGGTCGCTGGTGTCCATCACGACAGGAATGCGCAATGCCTTGGCACGTTGGCGCGCGATGACCTTCACCGCCACACTGTCGCACTCTTCGATCAACAGGTCCAGATCCCCACCCTCAGTGAGGAAGGCGTCGATGTTCTCCGTGGTGATCCCCTCCGGGTAACAGACCACCTTGAGGAAGGGGTCCAACTCCGCGATCTCACGCGCGGTATTCACCACCTTTTCCTGCCCGAGCTGGTGGACTCCGCTGCGGATCCGGTTGAGGTTGCTCAACTCCAGGATGTCGAAATCGGCCAAGCGCAATTCACCGAATCCGCGCTCCTGGGCCAGTGTGAGGCTGACGCTCTGGCCCACGCTCAACCCGATCACACCGATCTTCTTCGTGGCCAGTGTCGCCTGCTCCACTGCGGTGATCTTGTTCCGGTTCCGGTCCGTGCGCACGAAAGCGAACTCCTGCTCGTCCAGCAGATGTACCAACCGGTTGCTCCACGGGTAATGCACCCACACGCCGTACAGTTCCGAAGGGGTTCCGCCCAAATGCCCGGTCGCTGCGCGGTCCAGGTCCGCAGGGGTGTATTTGACCGACGGGTTCAACGCCTTCACCAATTCGGTCAACTGGCCATGAAGCTGATCCAACACGATCACATGAGGGTCGCGCTTCAGGAGTTCCTCCATGGCGATCCTGTCCACAGCGTTCGCGGGACGATAGAAATTCGGCGTGGTCAATGCCCTGTCGCCTGTGGTGGCACGTTGCAGTGCAGCGAACAATGAGTCCATCAGCAAGTCTGATTGTGGGGCGAAGATCCCCGAGTGGGGCGAAATCTAACGAAGGAAAAGTTATTAACAAATTATCAACGATCAGGGTGCCGAACCCATCGTCCGGATCGCGCGTAGGAAGGGCTCAATTCCGCGCCCCTATGAACGCATTGGCCCGTGACCTTCAGCCGGTTGAACTGCCCACCGTCCTTTTCGTGGATGACGATGCGGGGAACCGGCAGGCTTTCCACGCCGCCTTCCGGCATCAGATGAATGTCCTTCTGGCCGCAGACCTGTCCGAGGCGTGGGAGCATCTCGGCTCGAAGACCGTACACGTGGTCATCGCCGACCAGCGAATGCCCCGGACCACCGGGAGCGAGCTACTGACCATGGTGAAGGAGCGGCACCCGACCGTCCGACGGATGCTCGTGACGGCGTATTCCGATCTGGAAGCGATCATCGATGCCGTGAACAACGGCGGCGTGACCAAGTATTTCGCGAAGCCGTGGGTGAGCGATCAATTGGTGAAGGCGGTACAGGAAGCCTATGTGGAGATCACCAACGAAGCGGAGCGCGCCAACTACCTCACGCGATTGGAGGAGTCCAACCGGCAGCTTGAATTCGCCCTGCGTCAGCGTTTGCTCTCCTGATCGTCATTCGCATCCGTCCGGTTACCGTTGCTTTGCGGCATGCACTTCATTTCGCGCGTCGCGCTACTGCCGTTCGCTGTTCTTGGTTCCCTGCTGGCCGATGCGCAATGCGATCGCTGGCAGCAACGGGTGAAGTATGACATGCGCGTGGAGCTCGATGTCCATTCGCACCGGTTCACCGGATCATCACAACTCACCTACACGAACAACAGCCCGGACACCTTGCGCGAGGTGTTCTTCCATCTCTACTTCAATGCCTTCCGGCCGGGAAGCGAAATGGATGTCCGGTCGCGGACCATCACCGATCCGGATAGCCGGGTCGGCGATCGCATCGTTCACTTGACGAAGTCCGAGATGGGCGGATCGGCGGTCGATCACATGACCCAGAAAGGGAAAGCGGTGGTGTTGACGCCATTGGGCACGGTGCTGAGAGCCGTTCTAGCGGATCCTTTGCTTCCCGGAAGGACCACCACACTCGCGTATGGTTTCTCCGGTCAGGTGCCCGTGCAGATCCGCCGGAGCGGGCGCGACAATGCGGAAGGCGTGGCTTACACCATGACCCAATGGTATCCGAAGCTCGCCGAGTACGATGCGCGCGGATGGCACGCCGACCCCTATGTGGCGCGCGAGTTCTTCGGGGTGTGGGGTGATTTCGATGTGACCTTGACCTTGGACAGTTCCTTTACCGTGGCTGCGACCGGTGTGCTACAGAACCCGGAACAGATCGGGCACGGCTATCCGGTCGGGCGCAAGGGGTTGAAGCCCGACAAGGATGCTGGCGACAAACTCACTTGGCACTTCCACGCGAAGAACGTTCACGACTTTGCCTGGGCGGCGGACAAGGACTTCGTGCATACCATGGAACAGGTCCCGGATGGGCCGATGCTCCACTTCTTCCGCAAGAACGATCCTGCATTGAAGGAGGCTTGGGAGCAATTCCCCGCATACATGGTGAAGAGCTTCCTCTTCATGAACGAACATTTCGGAACGTATCCATGGCCGCAGTTCAGCTTCGTGCAAGGAGGGGATGGCGGCATGGAGTATCCCATGCTCACCATGATCACCGGCAAGCGGCGACTGGGCAGTTTGGTGGGCGTGAGCGTTCACGAGAGCGTACACAGTTGGTACTATGGCCTGCTCGCCAGCAATGAAGGACGCTATGCCTGGATGGACGAAGGCTTCACCGAGTATGCGGGAGCACAGGTGATGAAGCACTTGTTCAACAACGACGCCGATCCTTATGCAGGAGCGATCTCCGGGTACAAGGCTTTGGTGGAAAGCGGGAAGTACGAACCACCGAGCATCCACGCGGACCACTTCAGGACCAATGCAGCATACAGCACCGCAGCGTACTCATTCGGTGAATTGTTCGTGTTCCAGCTGGGCGCGGTGATCGGGGAGAAGACCTTGGCGAAGGGCATGCTCCGCTACTTCGATGCGTGCAAGTTCAAGCACCCCGAGCCGATCGATTTCGAGCGCGTGATGGAGAAGCAGAGCGGCGTGGAACTGGATTGGTACTTCGATGAGTGGATCAACACCACGCGCACGCTGGACTACGCGATCACCGAGGTGTTGCAGGTCGGGGAGAAGTTGCGGATCACGTTGGCGAACAAGGGCGACCAGCTGATGCCGGTGGACCTGCGGATCACACAGCGTGATGGGCGGACCATCCAATACCACATTCCACTATCCCTGATGCGCGGTGGCAAACCAGCCGGAAGCGAGGCCAATGCCTTCAGCACGTTGGCCACTTGGCAATGGACGGATCCCACGTACACGTTCACCATGGATGGCTCATTGAAGGACATCGCGGAGATCACCATTGATCCGCTCCAGCGCACAGCGGATCTCGATCGTGAGAATGACCGTGTGGAACTTCCGGAAGGTGCCGGAGGCTTTGTGCGTCCCTAAGGCCGGGTAAGGATCTCCTTCAGCACCCGCACGAATTCCTTCGGCCGTTCGATGTTGGCCACATGCCCTGTTCGCGGGATCACGATCCAATGATCCTCCGTGATCCCGTTGCGTGCGAGGACCGCGCGACCGGTCGCGTTCGGGATCAACTCATCGCGTTCGCCCCAGATCAGGTAGACAGGCATGTGCCAGTGATATCGCTTGGTAACGAATGCTTCCTCGTGCGCCATCAGATCGGTGATCAAGGTGATCTGTGCCGGTCGGTATGGTTCGGCGAATTCGCGGTAGATCTGGTTCAGGATGAAGCCCGGAAGGATCGGATCCTTGTACAACGAGAGCTTGATCCCGAACCGGAGATCCTGCGGCGTAGGCGTGCGCATCACGGCGAGCATGCCTTCCGCGCCATGCGCGATCGCGATGCTGTCCGCGAGTGCTTTGGAGTAATCGCTCACGAGTCCATCGTAGATCACCAACCGCTTTATGCGTTCGGGATGCAACTCCGCCAAGCGCGCGGCCACACCACCGCCGTAGCTGTTACCCACCACCGCGATCGGTTGCGTGACCCCAAGGCTGTCCAGGATCAGGATCACATGCGCAACTTGGTCATCGATACTGCGACCAATGTGCATGGTATCCCACTTCGCACTGCGACCGTGGCTCAACAGATCGGGCACGATGCAGTCGTAATCGTCATTCAGCAGCTTCGCGGTCCTGCTCCATTGCAACGCACCGGTGCCGGTATAGCCGTGCAGTAACAGCAGTTTCTCCTTTCCGGTATCGCGGTACCAGGAGAAGTGCGGACCGCTTGCGTCCGCGACGAGGTGCGCTTGATACTCGTTCCGGAGCAGTCGCTTATCACACGCACGACCATGCATGCGCGCGAGATTGCAGGAGGCGAAAAGCAACAAGAGCGAAACGAACGTGAGTAGGGGGCGCATCAGGTTGAACGCTTTCTGACGAGCCGTGCAGCATCGATGAAGTAAAGGACCTTCAGCGAGAAACTGTTGATGCCGGGTGCTCTCCATGTGTCATTCAGGTTGCTGAAGTAGTTCTGCGCCACCACGTTCTCGCGGGTGAAGATGTTGTCCTTCCATCCCAGGGTGAGTTCGCTTCCGGGTGCGAAG
>Ga0138256_10005537_pt1 | contig 13336 bp, 9 predicted proteins | sample KNB2016incub_MG_FD_105486 | JGI IMG/M metagenome (GOLD analysis project Ga0138256, IMG submission 105486) | Active sludge microbial communities from wastewater in Klosterneuburg, Austria - KNB2014incub_MG | ecosystem: Engineered > WWTP > Activated sludge > Unclassified | place: Austria...
CGCTGGCTCCAGTCGCCAACGGTTTGGGCGTAGGATGAATTGATCGCGCCAACGGCTGCGCCAGTGGTTGCGATGGTGTCAAAGTTGCCGCGCATGCTGTCATAGCGCAGGCCGCCCAACACCTTCCAGTTCTGGGCCACGTGCACCATGTCCTGGGCGTAGACGCCCAGGTTCTGGGCCTCAAAGGCGCTGGAGCGCAGTACCGTGCGTGCCGCTTCATTGATGGCCATCCCATCAAAAGGCGTACCCGCCAGAGTTTGAGGTTTGGTGACTGCGGAGGCGGCATACACGTACTTGGCCTCGCGGGCAAAGTCCAGGCCGGCCATCACCTCGTGTTTGACGCCCCAGGCGGTCAACTTTTGGCTGTAGTCAGTTTGGGCGTATAGCGAATCCAGATCCTGGATCTTGGCGTTGTTGCCGCGGTTGAGGATGGTGGATGGGCCGAAGGTATCCAGAGCAACCGTTGCAGTAGGGCACTGGGGGTTGCTCACTACGCCCGCGGCGTTGGTGGTGCGCTGGCAAAAGCGCACGGTGCCGGCGCGTTGGTCGCGGTCGTAGCTACCCTTGCGGACCATGGTTTTGAGTTCGCTGTCGTCTGCAAAGCGGAGCAGATGGCTCAGCGTCAGGTACTTGGCACTGCCGTTGTTGTAGTCGCTGGCCATGCCAAAGTAGGCGCTGGGGTCGAGCTTGTTGTTGACCGTGGTGCTGGATACCGGTGCGCTGGCAGTGGGCTTGATCCAGGGCATACCGTAGTTCATGCCGTTGTCGTTCTGTAGGGCGTACAAGGCCAGTGTGAACTCGTCGGATGTACCAATGCCAAAACGGTAGGCGCCAGCAATGCCTTTTTTATCGATGCTGCTGCCTGCGCCGTTGTTGTCGGCCTTGGTCGCCATCGCGTTGATGCGCAGGGCAGCATCTTCGCCGGTGTGGATGTTGAAGTCCCCAGTGATGCGTCGGTAGTTGAAGCTGCCCAGGGTGGTGCTGACTTCGCTTTCGGTCATGGCCCGCGGCACCTTGGACACCTGGTTGACCGCACCACCCGTGGAGCCACGGCCAAACAACATGGAGGCCGAGCCGCGCAGCAACTCGATGCGGTCGTTGTTGAAGGTGTCGCGGTCATAAAACGCCGGGTCGCGCATGCCGTCTACAAAGATGTCACCCGTGGTGGCCAGCGAGAAGCCGCGCAGGCGAATGTCTTCCTCACCGCCTTCGGCTGCCTGGAAGGTAACCCCGGCCGTGTTGTGCAGCACGTCTTTGAGGGTGTCCAGGTTGCGGTCATCCAGCAGCTTTTCGGTGATCACAGTGATGGACTGGGGAATGTCACGCAGGGCCTGTGTGCCCTTGCCGATGGCCGTGGTGGTGGCGCGCAGGGCGTCTTTGCCCTCGGGTGCCTCGGCCCGCTCTTTGATGACGACGGGCTTGAGAGTCTTTGCGGTCTCCGGTGCGCTGGTCTGCGCCATGGCGCTGAGCGAACCCATCAACAGCAGGGCACCCAGCGGCAGGTGTACACCAGTTTTTACTATTGAATTGGTAGCTACCTGTGTAGATTTCACGAGGGCTAGAGGCGAATTTTGCGTAAATGTTTGGTGTGGGGTCATGGTGCGACTCGGTCAGGGTTGTTGGCTGGCTGAATCCGCAGGTGGTTGGACCCCAGGGCGGTGTGGCTTGCGAAAAAGAATGTCGTAATTCTAAATGCGAATCGTTGTTATTTACAATAGACTTGTACTTTTCGGAGCTGAAAATGAAGAAACATGATTTTTTGCACTGGGTTGGTGCGTCGGCAGCGTGTCAGCGACTTGCCCTGGCGGGTGGTTCTAACGACGTGGCCCCATGACAAACTCAAAAGCCCCATCCGTGATCGCAGCAGAACCCGCGCAGGCACCACCACCGCAAACTTCGCGGGTGGCGTGTGCGTTGCCCGCCGGCGTCCAGCGCCTTACAAGCCATGCCATCTTGCAAGGTGCCCAGGAAATCGAAATTGAACACAACGGCGCGGTCTACCGTTTGCGCCAAACATCCCAGGGCAAACTGATTTTGACCAAATAGAGGCAGGACTCTGGCCCAAAATCTATAACCGCGGCACATCAACCCTGATGCGGAGTTTGGAACAGAATTTGGCGTAAGACACGGATGCCATTCCGTCACACAATGGGATCCTGCGACCTGGCCCATCGGTCCAGGTGTGATCTTCTTTATGGCTGGCAACGGCCAAACCTAACAGGAGCACGTATGGAACAAGCAAAGAACCAAACTGCCATTGACGCACTCAACCGTGTCATGGAGCTGGAACTAGCGGGTGTGGTGAAGTACACCCATTACTCACTGATGGTGTACGGCTACAACCGTATTCCCATCGTGTCCTGGCTTAAAGCCAATGCCGAGGAAAGCCTGGGCCATGCGCACAAGGCCGGTGAAATGGTTACCCTGCTCAGTGGCCACCCTTCGCTCAAGATTGGAGCCTTGCTGGAGACCGAGAAGCACGATATAGGCGACATCCTGCGCGAAAGCCTGGAGCACGAGAAGGGTGCTCTGGGGGCCTACTACGACCTGCTCAAGCTGTCGGAAGGTAAGTCCGTGCTGTTGGAGGAATATGCCCGGGAAATGATTGTGCAGGAAGAAATGCATCTGGACGAAGTCAACAAAATGCTGCGCCGCCCGGGTGCCATGGAGCCTTTTCAAGAGTGAGTTTGGCTAGAACTTTTGAGGAAAATTGAAACCTAGCCCTCGTCAGATATACGTGGCCCGCTACGAAAATAATAGTAATTCACATGGCAGGGCGGAAGGGGCAGGTCACCAATGCCCGTACGCTGGTTGCCTTAAAATACTCGCCTTATCGAAAGAACCGTCGTGGCTGCTGCCATGAAGGGCTTTCATTCTTACAGCCAAAAGTGGTGAAGATGACCAAGCCTTTCATTTCTCTGTGCCCCGAGATCACCCGGGCACACGCGCTTAATCTCATGGACTGGTTGGAGGACGAAGACGTCACCCGCTACCTGAGCGATTCGCGCCATGTCTCCCGCTTTATTGAACAGGTCGTCGGACGGGTCCAGTTGCCGATCCTGACCCATTTGTTCAATCAGGGTGGCCGTTTCTTTATGGCCTACGACCGGCGTGACGTGCCCGTGGGTTTTGTGCGGCTCGTCAAGTCAGGCACGGACTGCGAAATGGTTCTGGTCATCGGCAACCGCGACAACTGGGGGCGCAAGCTCGGGGTCAGCACCATCCGCGAAGGCATGAAGCTCGCTTTCTTCGACATGCGCGCCGACAGACTCATCGCCAAAATTCACGCGGAAAACCTACGTTCGGTGAAAGCCTTTGAGCACTGTGGCTTCCTCCTGGAAAGCCAGACGCCGACTCTGATGTCTTTTGCTTTGACCTCGGAGCGTTATCTCCGGCTTCTGCGCGAAAACCCTGCGGATTACGTCACTGACATCCACATCACCGAAGTCGACAAAGACAGGCTCTTGAGCTTGCTCGCGTTCGAGCAGGCGCCCGATATTTTCGAGTTGGAGCACGAGATTGAGCGAGCCATCGTCGTCGATCCGCGCGACATGGCACAAGATGTCGTCACGATGAACTCCAGGGTTTTGGTGCAGCTGGACGATGAGGGCATAGAAGTTTCGCTGGTCTACCCAGACGACGCGGACGACAGCGCCGGAAAACTGTCGATTTGCTCAGGCGTTGGCATGGCGATCCTGGGGTACAAGGAAGGCGACGCCTTCGACTGGCGCATCAATGACCGAACCCGCCATATCCGGATTGAGAAAGTCCTTTACCAGCCGGAAGCTGCGGGCGATTTCCACCTGTAGATAGAACGATAGTCGCATCTCTTGGTCGACTGCTTTCCTACGAACCGTTGCTCGCCGAATGTCCGTTAATGGCGGTAGATTCAACTGGAATACGCAAACAGAGCTGCAGCTCCCTTTGTCCTACCAACACTACTTCTGAGGCGCCACACATCACCCCGGCACGCGGGCCGCCGCTGTGGGATGACTGCGATGCGCAGGCGGGTGAGGGCAGCTAGATCGGATCGGAGTGGGATCTGGCAGCACAACCGACACCTGACTACTCAGTCGATCAGCGCATCAACTGCTAGGGGTGCAGACAGCGGTTTCGCTCACGCTGTGGGGCAGGCTGCGAGAGTTCAAACTGCGCAGGCCCACAGCGCCTGGAACCCCAAAACAAGTGCAATACTTCGCCTCATGCCGTTGAATTTCCTATCCGTTGAACATCTGAGTACGCGCGGGAAATGATCGTGCAAGAAGAAATGCATCTGGACGGAGTCAACAAAATGCTACGTCGCCCGGGTGCAGTTGAACAATTTGAAGGGTGAAATAGCACCAATGTTTAAGTGCAAAATTGGCATCTAGCCCTCGTCGAATATACATAGACCGCTATTAATCTAGTAGCTAACCATGAGGCGCCGCTCCTGCGGCGCGGTTCGCTCAATACACCAACCGATCAGGATGGATTTCCTGCAGGATGGTGGTGGCGATTTCTTCGATGGATTTGGTGGTGGTGGACAGCCAGCGGATGCCGGTGCGCCGCATCATGGCTTCGGCTTCGTTTATCTCCATGCGGCAGTTCTCCAGCGAGGCGTATTTGGAGTTGGGGCGGCGTTCGTTGCGGATCTCGCTCAGACGCTCGGGCTGGATGCTCAAGCCAAAAATCTTGGCCTTGTGCGGCACCAGGGCTGGGGGCAACTGGCGGCGCTCGAAATCTTCGGGAATCAGCGGGTAGTTGGAGGCTTTGAGCCCGTATTGCATGGCCAGGTACAGCGAGGTGGGTGTTTTCCCGCTGCGGCTCACTCCCACCAGAATCACGTCGGAATGCTCCAGGTCGCGATTCATCTGGCCGTCGTCGTGGGCCAGCGAGAAGTTGATGGCCTCAATGCGGCTCTGGTATTCCTTGCTCTTGCTGGCGTCACTGAAGCGGCCAATGCGGTGGTTGGACTTGAGCTGAAACTCCTGTTCCAGCGGGCGCACAAAGGTACCAAACATGTCCAGCAGCATGCCCTGGCAGCCTTCCTGTATGACCTTGAGTACCTCCATGTTGACGAGGGTGGTGAATACGATGGGCCGGTAGCCATCCACCACCGCAGAATGGTTGATCTGGCGCACGGCCTGGTGGGCTTTGTCCACCGTGTCGCAAAACGGCAAGCGCACGTGGCGGGCCTTGGTCTCAAACTGGGCCAGGATGGCGTTGCCAAAGGTTTCGGCGGTGATGCCGGTGCCGTCAGAGACGAAGAAAACAGTGCGGTGGGTCATGGTGGTGGTCGCCAGGTTGTCAGTGAAATGCAAGCGCGGGTCTGTAACAGACTGCGCCGACAGGGGAGTGTGGCCCCTACAATGGTAGCAATTGACGCATTTTCTCATTCCCAAGCACTCCGAATAGCAACAACAGAGGGTAAATTGGGTGTGATCGCTGCAGACCTGGCGGGCGTGTGCCGGTGCCGGGGGTAGCCAAACGGTTTTTCACTTCCGGAGCTTCTGACCATGTCAACCCTGTTCAACCCGACCGATCTGGTCGTCCCGTTCGAGAATCTGCGCATGACCGACGTCGAGTCGGTCGGCGGCAAGAACGCCAGTCTGGGGGAGATGATTTCCCATCTGCCGACCGGCGTTAAAGTGCCCACCGGTTTTGCCACCACGGCGTATGCCTTCCGGGAATTTCTCAAATTTGGTGGGCTTGCTCAGAAGATCAGCGACAAGCTCAGGGCGCTGGACATAGAAGACGTACGTAACTTGGCACAGGTGGGTGCCGAAATCCGCGCCTTGGTGGAAGTGCAGCCATTTCCGCCCGCACTGGAGCAGGGCATACGCGAAGCGTTTGCCACTCTGAGCGCCGGCAATGCGGACGCCACCTTTGCGGTGCGCTCGTCGGCCACCGCCGAAGACCTGCCCGACGCTTCCTTCGCCGGCCAGCAGGAAACCTTTTTGAACGTGCATGGCATCGACGACATCCTGAACAAGATTCACGAGGTGTTTGCCTCCCTCTACAACGACCGTGCCATCAGCTACCGCGTACACAAGGGGTTTGCCCATGATGTGGTGGCGCTCAGTGCCGGCATCCAGCGCATGGTGCGCTCCGATTTGGGCGCGGCCGGCGTGATGTTCACCATCGACACCGAATCCGGCTTTGACCAAGTGGTGTTCATTACCTCCAGCTATGGTCTGGGTGAAACCGTGGTGCAGGGTGCCGTCAACCCGGACGAGTTCTATGTGCACAAGCCCATGCTCAAGGCGGGCAAGCGCGCCGTCATCCGCCGCAACCTGGGCTCCAAGTTGCTGCAAATGCAGTTCACCACGGCACAGGAAAAAACGGACAGCGGCAAGCTGGTCAAAACCATCGATGTGCCGGCCGAACTGCGCAACCGATATTCCCTAAGCGACGCCGATGTTGAGCAACTGGCCAACTACGCGCTGGTGATTGAAGAGCACTATGGCCGCGCCATGGATATTGAATGGGGCAAGGATGGGTTGGATGGCCAACTCTATATTTTGCAGGCCCGCCCGGAAACCGTGAAGAGCCAGGCTGCCAACCATGCCGAGTACCGCTACAAGCTCAAGGAATCCGGGACCGTGCTGGTAGAAGGCCGTGCTATTGGACAGAAGATTGGCACCGGCCCGGTGCGCATCGTGCACAACATCAGCGAAATGGACAAGGTGCAAGCTGGCGACATTCTGGTCACTGACATGACCGATCCCAATTGGGAGCCCGTGATGAAGCGCGCTGCGGCCATCATCACCAACCGGGGGGGACGCACCTGCCACGCCGCCATCATTGCCCGTGAGCTGGGCATTCCCGCCGTAGTGGGCTGCGGCGACGCCACCGAGCGACTCAAAGACGGCATGCTGGTGACCGTGAGCTGCGCCCAGGGTGATACCGGCTTTATCTACGATGGCCTGCTCGAAACCGAAGTGACCGAAGTGAAACGCGGCACCATGCCCGAGAGCCCGGTCAAGATCATGATGAACGTGGGGAACCCGCAGTTGGCCTTTGACTTCTGTCAGTTGCCCAATGAAGGCGTAGGGCTGGCGCGTTTGGAGTTCATCATCAACAACAACATTGGCGTACACCCCAAGGCCATCCTGGACTACCCCAATGTGGATGCCGACTTGAAGAAGGCCGTCGAATCCGTGGCCCGTGGTCATGCTTCCCCGCGCGCTTTTTACGTGGACAAGGTGGCCGAAGGTGTCGCCACGATCGCTGCGGCTTTCTGGCCCAAGCCGGTCATCGTGCGTCTGTCGGACTTCAAGAGCAATGAATACCGCAAGTTGATTGGTGGCAGCCGATACGAGCCCGAAGAAGAAAATCCCATGCTGGGCTTTCGCGGCGCGGCGCGTTATGTGAGCACCGAGTTTGGCGAGGCCTTCGCCATGGAATGCGAAGCCTTGAAGCGTGTGCGCAACGACATGGGACTGAACAATGTGCAGGTCATGGTGCCGTTTGTGCGTACGCTGGGACAAGCCAAAAAGGTCACCGAGCTCTTGGGTCGCCACGGCCTCAAGCGCGGCGAGAACGCGCTCAAGCTGGTGATGATGTGCGAGATTCCCAGCAACGCTATTCTGGCGGAGCAGTTCCTGGAATACTTTGATGGCTTCTCGATCGGCTCCAACGACCTCACCCAGCTCACTCTGGGGCTGGACCGCGATTCAGGGCTTGAGCTGCTGGCAGCAGACTTTGACGAACGGGATCCGGCCGTCAAGGCGCTGATTAGTCTGGCCATTGCGGCGTGCCTCAAGCAGGGCAAGTACATCGGTATTTGCGGCCAGGGCCCTAGCGACCATACCGACTTTGCCCAGTGGCTGGTGGGTGAGGGCATCTCTTCGATATCGTTGAATCCGGATTCCGTGATCGCAACCTGGCAGAAACTCGCGACCCCATGACGCTACCAACGGCCACACACCGTTGGCGCCTGCATGCGGGCCTGTTGACACTGTGGTTTTTGGTTTCTTTTGGCGCTGCGTTCTATGCCCGGGACTTGCAGATGGTCGTGGCCAGCTGGCCGGTCGATTTCTGGATCGCAGCACAGGGTTCGGTGCTGGTTTTTATCGGCATCGTGGCCGTTTTTGCTTGGGTCGCCAATCGGCGAGACGGGTCGGTTCCGGGCTTTGATACGGTGGGCTATTCCGCCTATAAAAGCAAACTGCACCGCCGTTTTGGCTGGTATGTGCTGTGTCTGGTGCTGTTTCTGCTGGGGCTGGCCGTAGCCGAACAGTTTGGTCTGCCCAAGGTGTGGGTGGCCGGCATTTTTCTCTTTTCCACACTGGTGATGTATGCCGCGATGGGCGTTTATGGCCGCACCGCCGACGCCTCCGAATACTACGTGGCGGGTCGGCGGATTCCAGCGATGTACAACGGTATGGCCACAGCTGCCGACTGGATGAGTGCGGCGTCTTTCATCAGCATGGCCGGCGGGCTGTACTTGCAGGGTTTTTCCGGTTCGGGTGGGCAGGCCGGTGGCCTCGCCTACGTGATGGGGTGGACGGGAGGTTTTTGTTTGGTGGCCTTGCTGGTTGCACCCTACCTGCGGCGTATGCGGCTCTACACAGTTCCGGACTATTTCGCCATGCGTTATGGCGGACGCTGGCCACGCATGATTGCGGCCATGGCGGCGGTTTTGTGCTCGTTTACCTACGTGGTGGCCCAGATCTATGGTGTGGGACTGATTACATCCCGCCTGACCGGCGTGCATTTCGAGATCGGCATCCTGCTTGGCCTGGGTGGCGTGCTGGTGTGTTCTTTTCTGGGCGGTATGCGGGCGGTGACCTGGACCCAGGTCACGCAGTACGTGGTCATCATCCTGGCCTTTCTGATCCCGGTGTCCTGGTTGTCTTACAAGCAGGTTGGCAATCCCCTGGCGCCCCTGGTTTATGGCCAGCAATTGCAGAAGATTGCGTCCATGGAACACCAGTTAATTGACTCTCCGGCCGAGCACGAGGTGATTGAGGAGTACGCCCGTAGAGCCCGCAACTTTGAGAAAAAACTGCTGGATGTGGAGGGCTCCTTGCAGAACGATCGGCAGGAGTTGCGGCGCCAGTTACGCGCCTTGGGTGATATGAAGGCTGACGATGAGCATGCCATCGCGCTGCGGCATGAGCTCGCGATCATGCCCAAGGACGCCAAGACTGCCCGGGAGCAATGGAGCCGCGCGGCGGCAGACAACCTGGCAATGGCCAAGCCACTGGGCGGAATGCCGGCGCACTCCACGCCCTTTAGCGGAGACCCGGACGGCACACCCGAGCAGAAGGCTGAGTTTGAAAATTCCCGTTTGAACTTTCTGGCCTTGATGTTTTGTCTGATGGTGGGCACAGCCGGTCTGCCCCATTTGCTGACGCGTTACTACACCACCCCCACTGTGGCCGAGGCCCGCACGTCGGTCGCATGGTCCTTGTTCTTCATCGCTTTGCTCTACTTGTTGGCGCCAGCGTTGGCGGTGCTGGTCAAGTACGAGGTCATGGCCCACTTGGTAGGTCAGCCGTTTGACAGCTTGCCGTCCTGGGTGGCGCAGTGGGGGCGCGACCCCAGCTTGTTGACGGTATCTGACGTAAATGGCGACCATATCCTGCAGTTTGCCGAGCTGCGCATGGGGCCAGACTTGATCATGTTGGCCACGCCAGAAATCGGCGGACTGCCATATGTGGTGTCGGTGTTGGTGGCAGCGGGTGGGTTGGCTGCCGCACTCAGCACGGCCGATGGTTTGCTGCTCACCATTGGCAATGCCATGGCCCACGACGTCTATTTTGAAGGTGACAGTGACAAGGCCCAAGCCATGCGCAGGGTCATGTGGTCCAAATTTGCACTGTTGGTCGTGGCCTTGATCGCCGCTTATGTGGCGGCACAACGCCCCGCTGGCATTCTGTACCTGGTGTCGACCTCGTTTTCGCTGGCGGGCGCAGCGTTTGTGCCGGCCATGACGCTGGGTATTTTCTGGAAAAGCTGCACGCGCATGGGGGCCGTGAGTGGCATGCTGACCGGGCTGGGTGTCACCCTTTACTACATGGCCATCAACTTGCCTTCTGTGCGCGGGGCTCTTGGACTGATGGGTGACGGACTTTGGTGGGGGATTCAACCGGTGTCGGCTGGCGTTTTCGGTGTGCTGGCGGGCTTCGCGGTTACCGTGCTCGTCAGCCTGCTGACGCATGAAGGACGCAACCCCGCCTAGCACACTGTTTGTCGTCTCGATAGATTGGGCTATAATCGAAGGCTTTCGCCTTGCTGCACCTCCTTTCGACGCGGAGGGTAGCTTATCTTTCCCCGAAGAGTTTCAAAAATCGGGATATCCAAAAGGAGTATCAATGCGTCACTACGAAATCATTCTCATGATCCATCCGGATCAGAGCGAACAGGTTCCAGCCATGCTGGAGCGCTACAAGGGCATGATCACTGCCGGCGGTGGAAAAATCCACCGCGTGGAAGACTGGGGCCGTCGTCAGATGGTCTACATGATCAACAAGCTTGCAAAGGCCCACTACCTGTGCGTCAACATCGAAGCCGATCAGGCTGTGATGTCTGAGCTGGAACACGCGTTCAAGTTCAACGATGCCGTTCTTCGCCACCTGACCGTGTTGAAGAAGAAGGCTGACACCGGCCCTTCCTCCATGATGAAGACCGTCGAGCGCGAAGAAACGCGCAAGTCCCAACAGGCTGAATACAACGCGTAAAGCTTATTTTTGCTGACGGAGTGCCTGCCAACACCCTTGTTTTGAGCGCCTGTATTGCACAGCTGGATGCTATGCGCTACACGCCCGCTGGAGTCCCCGCCCTGAACCTGCAGCTCGAACACGAGTCTGAAACACAGGAAGCAGGTCAGGCCAGACAAATCAAGGTGGCAGTGAAAGCAGTGGCTTTCGGCGCACTGGCTGAGCGGCTTGCAAAGCAGGCTATCGGCAGTGTCTGGAGGTTCCAGGGTTTTCTGGGCAACGCCCGCCACGGCAAAAGTATCGTTTTCCATATTCAAGAATTTTTGCAAGATTAATTTTTTCAGGAGGCCCTAATGGCCACGTTCAAAAAATTCAACAAAGACAAGCGTCCCAAGCGTCCCGCACAAAACCTGCTGTTCAAGCGCAAGCGCTTCTGCCGCTTCACGGTGACTGGCGTCGAAGAGATCGACTACAAAGACATCGACACCCTGCGTGATTTCATTGCCGAAAACGGCAAGATCATTCCCGCACGCCTGACCGGCACCCGCGCTATTTTCCAGCGCCAACTGAACACCGCTATCAAGCGCGCTCGCTTCCTGGCGATGTTGCCTTACAGCGACCAGCACAAGATCTAAGGAGTACGACCCATGCAAATCATTCTGCTCGACAAGGTCGTCAACCTGGGTAACCTGGGCGATATCGTCAAGGTCAAGGACGGTTACGCACGTAACTTCCTGATTCCCTCTGGCCGTGCCCGCCGTGCCACCGAAGAAGCCAAGGCTGCCTTCGAAGCCCGTCGCGCTGAGCTGGAAAAAGCCGCCGCTGCCAAGCTGGCCGAATGCCAGGCTTTGGGCGAAAAGCTCGGTGGTACCACCATCAAGCTGACCCAAAAGGCCGGTGTGGATGGTCGTTTGTTCGGCTCCGTTACCAACTCTGATATTGCTGAAGAGCTGGTCAAGAACGGCTACAAGGTTGTCAAGTCCCAGATCCGTATGCCCAACGGTCCGATCAAGACCGTCAGCGACAGCACGGTGGCCGTGGCCCTGCACACCGATGTGGTGGTGGACGTTAACGTGTCGGTGTACGGCGAAACTGCCTGATCACCCAGCGCTGGCAACAGCCAAAGCCGCTTGGGTTCGCCCTTGCGGCTTTTCTTTTTGGGGCTTGAACTTGTCCCGTGATTCCCACAGCTTGTACACACGTTTTTCCCGGCTTGTGCCCAGGCATTCACTCGACACCCAGCCGGGGGCCGCGTAGCATCAAAGGCTATTCATTGAACAACCTGGGTATTCCATGTCCGCAGTGATTTCCGCTCTCGACGAATACGGTACAGACCGTCAAATTGCCCAGTTGCGCGTGCCACCCCATTCCATTGAGGGTGAATCCAGCGTGCTGGGGGGCTTGTTGCTGGACAACGCAGCGTGGGATCGGGTGGGCGACATTCTGTCCGATGGCGACTTTTACCGTTATGAGCACCGCCTGATTTATGCTGCCATTGGCACGCTGGTTAACGTCAGCAAACCGGCGGACGTGATCACGGTATTCGAGCACCTGCAGAACCAGGGCAGGGCTGATGAAGTAGGGGGCTTGGCCTACCTGAATTCCCTCGCGCAATACGTGCCCAGCGCCAGCAACATCCGCCGCTACGCGGAGATCGTGCGGGACCGTTCTCTGCTGCGCAAATTGGTGACAGCCAGCGACGAGATTGCCACCAACGCGTTCAACCCCAAGGGGCGCCCCGTGGCGGAGATTGTTGATGAGTCGGAACAAAAGATTTTCAACATTGGCGAGCAGGGCAAACGCAACAACCGTGGCTTTCAGGGCATGGACTCGCTTGTGGTCAATCTGCTGGACCGTGTGCAGGAAATGGCAGACAACCCCAATGATGTGACCGGTGTACCAACAGGCTTCTACACCCTGGACCGCTTGACCGCTGGCCTCCAAGCGGGTGATCTGATTGTGCTGGCCGCACGCCCATCCATGGGCAAGACCGCGCTGGCCATCAACATTGCCGAGCACGTTGCTTTGAATGAAGGCTTGCCGGTGGCGGTATTCTCCATGGAAATGGGGGCTGCTCAGTTGGCGGTGCGTATCGTGGGATCCATTGGCCGTATCGACCAGAGCCATTTGCGCACCGGCAAGCTCACCGATGAGGAGTGGCCGCGCCTGTCAGAAGCCATCGAGAAGCTGCGCACGGTATCCCTGCACATTGATGAGAGTGCGGGTTTGACCTCCAGCGAGCTGCGTGCCAACGCACGGCGTCTGGCGCGCCAGTGCGGGCAGTTGGGTCTGATCGTAGTGGACTATTTGCAGCTCATGAGCGGCTCGGGTAGCGACGGTGAAAACCGCGCCACCGAGCTGGGTGAGATATCCCGGGGCTTGAAAATGCTGGCCCGTGAACTGAAGTGTCCGGTGATTGCCCTGTCGCAGCTCAACCGCAGCGTGGAGCAGCGTCCCGATAAGCGCCCCATGATGAGTGACTTGCGTGAGTCCGGCGCTATCGAGCAGGATGCCGACATCATCATGTTCATCTACCGTGACGAGTACTACACCAAAGAGCTGTGCAAAGAGCCGGGCGTGGCCGAGATCATCATTGCCAAGCAGCGTAACGGCCCCACCGGAACCGTCAAGCTGGCCTTCCTTCGCCAGCACACCAAGTTTGAAAACCTGGCGTACAGCGACGGGGGAGA
>Ga0138256_10005539_pt1 | contig 13333 bp, 16 predicted proteins | sample KNB2016incub_MG_FD_105486 | JGI IMG/M metagenome (GOLD analysis project Ga0138256, IMG submission 105486) | Active sludge microbial communities from wastewater in Klosterneuburg, Austria - KNB2014incub_MG | ecosystem: Engineered > WWTP > Activated sludge > Unclassified | place: Austria...
ATTCAGAAAACATTTCAGAAAAGTACCTCGGGATGCATGGAACGACAATATGGTGGTATTATCAGAATTTATCGAACTTTCTGCATCTGAAAGAGAAGGATTATTCCCGTACATATGGACAGTGGACAAAAAACAGAATCTGGTCAGAGTGCTGGTGGCTGCCCCAATAGTAGAATCTTGTGAAGACAGAAAGAATTTCTGGTTCATGCTCAAAGAACTCGCAGGACTGGATAAAGCAGAAACTTCAATAGTGGATATCGAAGATAAGGTACGCAAAGAAGTGGTAGGCAAAATAGCACAAGGACTGATGCAACTTGCCGGCGGTAATGGTTCAGCCATTTTAGAGCTGGCTACTCAGGAAGTAACGTCAGCACCTGTTCCGGCAGCTTCGGGAGTAAGTACTTCCAATGGTGAATATATGGCTCCCTGGATAGAAACGGAAAGCTGCACATCCTGTGATGAATGTACCAAACTCAACAGCAAGATATTTGCTTACAACAATAATAAAAAAGCATTCATTCAGAATCCAAACGCAGGTCCGTATCAGGATTTGGTAAAAGCAGCTGAGAAGTGTACTGCCAGGGTCATTCATCCGGGCTTGCCTGCTGAAAGAAGCGAAAAAGATATAGACAAGTGGATCAAAAGAGGAGAAAAGTTTAATTAGCAGCATTGATGAGCATCCTTTCATTACATACAAACACCTTTAAAAATGGCATCCATCCTCCAGAAAACAAGGAAGATACCAGGGGTTTGGCCATTCGGCAGTTTCCTTTCGCCAATGAACTGATCATTCCGGTGACTCAACACATTGGAGCTCCTGCAGAAATAATTGTGAGAGAAGGTCAGGAAGTGTCGAGAGGTCAGATGATCGCCAAGGCAGTCGGATATGTTTCAGTTCCTATTCATTCTCCTGTGTCGGGTATCGTCAAAAAAGTAGCATTGGTACCCACCATTTCCGGCAGTAAGGCTCCCGGTGTGTTTATCCAGGCTTTTCCGTCATCAGGTCAGGAAGTCGCTGAAGGATATTGTATTGATTATAAAACAGCTTCCGCGGATGAAATCCTGAAAGCTATCCAGGATGCAGGTATAGTAGGTCTGGGAGGTGCAGCCTTCCCTACTCACGTCAAACTTAAAGTTCCGGAAGGCAAAGTATGCGATGAGCTTATCATCAATGGTATAGAATGCGAACCATATCTCACAACAGATCATAGAGTGATGCTCGAACAGGGCGACGATATCTATATGGGTATCAGATACCTGATGAAAGTAACCGGAGCCAAAGCAGCCATCATCGGTATAGAAGGCAACAAACAGGATGCTGCAGATTATTTAAACAGCATCAAACCGGACGACATTCCTGTATCTGTTAAAGTGGTGCCTGTAAAATATCCACAAGGTTCTGAAAAAATGCTCATCACAGCCATTTTGGGTAAAGAAGTACCATCAGGTGGCTTGCCTCTTGATGTAAATGTTGTTACTGTAAATATTGCCACTGTAGCTGAAATAGGCAGATTACTTCCGTTTGGCAGAGGTATTCAGGAACGGGTCATCACGATCACCGGACCAGCAGTGAAGAAAAAAGGCAACTATCGCATTCCCATCGGTACACCATTGAGATTTGTACTGGATCATGTTGGGATTGTTGATGATATTGCTGAGATTTATATGGGCGGACCTATGATGGGACCTGCTGTGGCGGATCTGGATATTTCTATTACTAAAGGTACGTCAGGCATCCTGGTTTTCGGAAGTAAGGATGTAGTACATACGGATAACATATATCCTTGTATAAAATGTGGTGCCTGTGTGGATGCTTGCCCCATATCACTGAATCCTTCCAAACTGGGTATTCTGGCAAAATTTGAGTCCTACGACCGTATGGTTACTGATTTTAACCTGATGGATTGTTTTGAATGTGGTTCATGTTCTTATGTATGCCCGTCGCACATTCCATTGGTACAGTATTTCAGGCTTTCAAAGTCAAGATACAAAAGAAAACAAGCCCTAAACCAAAATTGAAGTCATGCGTAAGATTACATTAAATATCAGTACATCTCCACATGTGATCATAGGTTTGAGCACAGATACCATCATGAAGCATGTGGTGTATGCCCTTCTGCCTGCTGCAGCATTTGGAGTATATGCTTTTGGTTGGAATGCTTTATTGGTGATGATGACAACATCAGTCGGCGCAGTACTTACAGAACATTTTTTATGTAAATGGTCAGACAAACCATCTACAGTAAGTGACTATTCTGCATTGCTTGCCGGTTTATTGCTTGGAATGACATTGCCCCCCATTTTCCCCTTGTGGATGGCATTTTTGGGATCTGTGATAACCATAGCATTAGGAAAATTTATATTTGGTGGATTGGGCAATAATGTATTCAATCCGGCATTGGTAGGCAGGGCTTTTTTGCAGGCTGCATTTCCGGTCGCCATTACTACATGGTTACAACCGTTTTTACCCGAAAGATTCTATTCCGTGGCTTCGTCCATATATGCATGGCCTTTTATGCGACCCACAGTGGATGCAGTATCAGGAGCTACGCCACTTTCAGCCTTCAAATTTGATAAGGTGAGCACCGAAGCCTATGATATGGCCATGGGTATTTGCAGTGGCTCTGTAGGCGAAACGAGCACTGTAATCATCATATTAGGAGGTATATATCTGGCATGGCGTAAGATGATGAACTGGAGAATACCTATATCCATCATACTGACCGTTTTCGCTTTCAGTGCCGTTTTTTATATGATAGATGACAAAGTTTATCCTTCCCCATTTTTTACTATATTTTCGGGTGGATTGATGTTGGGAGCGATATTTATGGCTACTGACATGGTTTCCTCTCCGATCACATCTGCAGGTGTATGGCTGTATGGAGCGATCATTGGACTGCTCACAGTGGTCATCAGACTTTGGGGAGGACTTCCTGAAGGAGTAATGTATGCGATATTGTTAGGAAATGCGATTTCACCACATATTGACAATCTGGTCAGACCGCGAGTATATGGTACCACTAAAAAACTGACAGTATCATGAGTGATCAGAACAAAATTATTGCACCTGATGGTTCCGGTGAAAAAAAGATGATCTTTGCCATGGCTACCATAGGAATCATTTGTGCATTCCTTATAGTGGTGACCTACGAAAGTACCAAGGTCACGATAGAAAATAATAGAGCCAAAGCATTGGAAGATGCTGTTTTTCAGGTGATTCCAGGCATTACAAAAACAAAAACTTTTCAGCTCAACCCTGATCAGACCTTCACAGAAATGACCACCAATAATCCTAAAGTGCAAAAAGTACTTGCCGGTTATGATGATCAAGGTGTGTTTAAAGGGGTGGCATTTCAAGGAAGCGGGAAAGCCTATGGTGATGTATTAAGTTTGCTTTTTGGATATGACCCTGATCAGCAAAAAATTATAGGGTTTTATGTTCTCGAAAGCAAGGAAACACCCGGTATTGGCGATAAAATAGAGAAAGATCCATTTTTGTCCAATATGAAATCTATGGATGTGGCACTGAATGAAAATCTAGCCGACTTAAAAAATGAAATAAAAACCGTTAAAAACGGTCAAAAGACCAATGCATGGGAAATTGATGCCATCACAGGTGCTACTATCACATCTCGGGCAGTAGGTAATATACTGAATACAAGCAGCAAGGAGTGGATACCAAAGATATATAAAAACAAACAAACTTTTTTATCAAATGTCAAAACTGAAAAATGAGTCTGACCGATCAAAATATGCCAAATAAAGGTTTTTTCAGCAGCCTTGGAGAACATCAGGGAACAGATGACTTCTTGCGTGGTCTTTGGCGTGACAATCCTGTATTTGTCCAAGTGTTAGGAATGTGTCCTTCGCTGGCAGTTTCTAATTCAGCCATGAATGCATTAGCCATGGGATTGGCGACTACTTTTGTGTTGACCATGTCCAATGTTTTGATCTCCATGCTTAGAAACTTCATACCTAAGGAGGTGCGTATTGCTTCATATATTCTAATCATTGCGACTTTTGTATCCATGGTAGATTATGTGATTCAGGCAGTGAGTGTTGATTTACATAAAAGTTTAGGAGCCTTTATAGCCCTGATCGTTGTTAACTGTATCATCCTTAGTCGCGCAGAAGCATTTGCATCAAAAAACACTGTGGGAAGATCTTTGATGGATGGACTGGGTATGGGATTGGGATTTATGTTTGCATTATTTTGTATAGGCAGTATAAGGGAAATTATCGGGTCAGGTACATTATTAGGTTTTCAGGTGATGCCGGATACATTTGAAAAGTGGGTCATTATGGTCTTACCTGCAGGTGGATTTTTTACATTGGCATGCTGGTTACTTATTTTTAATCATTACAAAATCAAAAAAAGTAAAGCATGAACAATGAATCACTAATGACGATCTTTATCAATGCCAGTCTGATCAATAATTTTGTCCTGGCTTACTTTTTGGGTATCTGTCCATTTTTGGGTGTCTCCGGCAAAGTAGAAACTGCTTCCAAAATGGGAGCTGCTGTGACCTTTGTAATGGTCATCAGTTCAGTTTGCGCCTATGGTATCAATCTGTTATTGACTGCTATTAATGCACCGTTTTTACAGTTAATCAGCTATATTGTAGTCATTGCTTCTACGGTACAGCTTGTAGAGATGTTTGTAAAAAAAGTAAGTCCTGCCCTATTTAAGGCATTGGGTATATTTTTACCTTTGATCACTACGAATTGCGCAGTTTTAGCCATCGCTTTATTACAAACCAGCAAAGGATATGACATTTTTCAAAGTGTTACTTTTGCATTAGGAGGTGGAGCTGGCTTTACTTTAGCTTTAGTACTGATGGCAGGTTTAAGGGAGCAGTTGGAGTTTTCTGAAGTTTCAGGTATTGCAAAAGGCACTGCTCTAGTCTTGCTGGTAGGTGGGATATTATCCTTGTCATTTATGGGCTTCGCAGGATTGGGAGGATGAAGTTAATGTAGAATTTAGAATGTAGAATGTAGAATAAAGAATAAACAAATCAACGAATCAACAAATTAGCAAATCAACGAATAAACCAAAAAAATTAAAATGATCAAGTCTTTATTATTAGCAATAACATGTATAACAGCACTGATGATGGGTTGGTTGATGGTACAGTTGTTGTGGAAAAAGACATTCAGGGAGTATATCAGTGATGAAGATGTATTGGCCGAGCGCAGATCGTGCAAAAATTGCGGATGTACAGAAGCATGCGAGAATAAAAGAGAGTTATTAAAAAGTGAATAAAGTTTTTTAAACCATAAAAGGAAATAAGATGGCAAATTTATCAGATTATTTATCAGGAACACATTATAAAGCAGTTGTAAAAAGCACAAAACGTTTTACCCCTCCCGAAGCCGAAGATATCCGAGAGATAATTATCGAGGTACAGGATAAAAATTTTCACTGCGATGTGGATCAAAGTTTTGGAGTGATAGTCAAATATGTAGGACCATTTGGCAATAATGTTCATCACAGACTTTACACAATAGCCAATTCCGCCGTCTCAGCATCTGGCCTTCCGGAGATTACTATGCTGGTAAAAAGGTGTTATTATGTAGATGATTTCAGTGGTGAAAAATATGAAGGTGTCGCTTCCAACTATTTGTGCAACAGACGTACGGGTGATGAAATTTTACTTACCGGGCCACATTCACTACCATATGCTGTACCTGAAGACAAAACTTCCAACATTATTCTGATAGGCATGGGTACCGGTATAGCTCCGTTCAAGTCTTTAGTAAGACACATCTATAAAAATGTAAAGGATTGGCAAGGGAAAATCCGACTTTTTTATGGCGCTACAAGCGGTCTGGACTTGTTGTATCTCAACGATAAAGAAGGAGATATGACCAATTATTACGACGAAAAAACATTTGAGGCTTTTTCAGCACTCAGTCCAAGACCACATTGGGCCGACCCGATAGCCATGGATAAAATGATAGAAGGACAATCTGATGAAATTCGCGAAATGCTTTCCAAAAACAACACCTATGTTTATGTAGCCGGTTATGATAAAATCCTTGTGCAACTGGATAATGCTTTTTCAAATATCGTTGGCTCAAACGAGAAATGGGAAACCAGAAAAGCAGAACTGAAAGCAGGTAAAAAATGGGCGGAAATTATTTATTAGTAGTTCTTTAGTCTTTAAATTTTATCCTTTAGATTTTGGTCTTTTGGATAATTAGAATTAGAATTGGGCAAACTAATAATTCATTAAATTCCAAACCATTAAATTATATAATTTCCAAATTAAAAAATTTCCAAATTATCAAATAGTGAGCATAATTATCCCCATACTGGCACTTGGATTTCTGACATTGGCGTTGGCAGGGTTGATCGCTGTGGCCAATAAAAAGTTGTATGTCTATGAAGATCCTCGTATTGAACAGGTGGAAGATATGCTGCCCCATGCCAACTGTGGCGCCTGCGGTTTTCCCGGATGCCGACCATTTGCAGAGGCATTGGTCTCTGGTACAGTACTACCCGGAAAATGTTCAGTAAGCAGTGATGAAGGCAGATCCGCAATTGCGAGTTTCCTGGGAGTATCATTAGGTAGTGAAGAAAAAAGAGTTGCCAGATTGGCTTGTAATGGTGGTATGAATGTAGCCATCAATCAGGCATACTACAAAGGAGTCAGTTCCTGTCAGGCTGCTACCTTGATCTCCGGTGGTGGCAAAGCTTGTTCGTGGGGTTGCCTTGGGTATGGTGATTGTGCCGTGGTGTGTGATTTTGATGCCATCGTGATGAATGAATTTGGTATTCCTGTAGTCGATGTCCAAAAATGTACTGCCTGCGGAGATTGTGTAGAAGCATGTCCTAAAGGATTGTTTTCCATCCACCCTATCAGTCACCGACTTTGGGTAGCGTGCAAAAGCCTGGAAGCCGGAGATGAAGTCCTGGACGTATGCGATGTAGGATGTACCGCTTGTGGCAAGTGCGCGATGGACGCAGAAGACAACATGATTACCATGGTCAAAAACCTACCCGTCATCAACTATTCCAAAGATCATAACACTCAGGCACCCATACAAAGATGCCCTACAGGTGCCATTGTCTGGCTCGATGATAAAGAAGGCCTCATCAAAGGCAGGGAAGCTAAAAAGATCTTCAGGAAAGGAAGTCGAAATATGGGGTATTCCTGATAATTATTTTGAATCTAAAAGATATATAAGTTCTCGGTACTCCACATAAAATATACGCAAACTTTTAAAAATAGTATAGCGTTACAATCGTTTTGGGGCTAATGAAGACCATTAAGTCGAACCCATCTTCTTAAACGCTTTACTAATCAATTTCAGTGCCCAATCATAATGACTTGATGTAGCTCCAATAAAGTAAGCTCCCAGAGATGTGGTGCCTGTCCAAGCATACCTTTTCTTTTCGAATAGTTCTTCATTGCTATGATTTACAATCAATTGCATCATTTCTTTGTGTGAGTTCTCCAAAGATTCCCTGATCTCTTGAAGAGATACATTTTGATAATCTTGCCATATTTTATGATTAAGTTGGGGAACTGTCTTCCAAGTGTAACCTTTGGCCGGAATGTCAGGTTTTTGCCCTTCCATGCCGACTACATACCAGTCTTTCATCATCAGATGCCAATGATAAAGATGTGCCAGAACATCACGAATATTTCTGTTCATAGTGCCTGTAGGAAATTCGTTCATTTGTTCTGGTTCAGAACGGCTGTTGATATACTTTAGCAACAAGTCAAAGTTCTTTTGACTGAATTCCAATAATGTATTTTTATCGGTTGGTCGTGGCATGATGATGTTTGTATTTAGATGTAAAAATCTGAATGGTATTTCTTCAATACTCTTAATGCTCGTAAAGTATTCCATCTACTCGGTTGTCCGGCTTTCTCCATATTTAAATGTACCTGACCAGGATGTGGTGATGCAAGTTTCCAAACTCCATCATTTGTCTTTTTTGAAATAAGAACATCCAATGCAGCATCCATCCGATGATCAAAAGGTACGTTAGCATTCTGAAAGAAGTCCAGGGCTCGCAAGATATCGTAATACCATCGAAATGGGTAGCAGAATTTAAGAAAATTAGGATGGATGACTTGTCCTGTTTTATCTGATTTGAAAAGTTGGTGCGTCAAAAGAAACTCTATGGAAGAATTCATAGCATTTTTGATTTCCTGAGCTTTATATCTGTATCCATTTTTAAGAAATTCAAAAAATCCTTCTAATACGGATATCGTAGTGTGCATCGAGCTGTGCACCGCACCTTTTCCATTGGATTGACAATTAAACCCGCCATCTGGCATCTTTTCAGAGAGTATAAAATCAACGACTGACTGAAGACCCTCTTCCTTTGCATCAAAATAGGATAAAAAATTGAGTGCCATACCATTGACGCAGACATCACATTTTTTTACCGTACCTATAGGTAAAATGCCTCCATCAGGACCTTTTTCATTTTCTAAAACTTCATTCACAATTTTCTTAATATCAGGATGATGAGGATCTATGTTCAGATGTTTCAAATCCAGCATGGTGTAGTGAGTAGATATCCATTTCGGCTGATAATAGTCATGTCCCCAATGACCTCTTTTATTTCGGGCTTCAAGATATTGTCTTCCCCATCCTTTTGCAGAAATCCTGTTTCTTAATTCTGTATCATCATTCCCCAACAAATATCTTTGAGTTTGATACTGGATGGAAACATCACCATCAAGTAACCATAAAATGACTTCACTCATTATCATGATACAAAGTTCTGGTTACAAAATTTGTCTTAACATGATGTATGTCATTGTAAAATGTGATTTTCTTGAATTTCAAACAATGACTGTATTAAAATGGAATTATAAATAGATAAAATTATTTTGTTTTCATTAACTTTGCTCATACAACCAAAATTAATCTATGTTGATACCATTTCATGATTTAGACCCATAAACAAAAGTATGGATATTTCAAACTGAAAATATGTTGACCGACAGTCAGGCAGCAGCAATTGAAGAACAACTATTCATTTTCCTCCAGAAATGAACCGTCCAAAATGTTAAGCTCTATACATAGGTAGATGGGAGCAAAGGCTTTGCAACCCTTGTATAATGCGGATTGAATAAAGTAAAAACCATATTATTCAGGCAAAAAAATAATAAAATGACAGACATAACCACACAATACTTAGGATTACAATTAAATTCCCCACTTGTCGTTTCATCCAACCCATTTACGCAAAAAATAGATAATATACTGGCAATGGAGGATAATGGTGCCGGCGCTGTGGTGTTGTTTTCACTTTTTGAAGAACAGATCAGAAAGGAATCAAAAAACCTGGAAAATGTATATATGCAAACCACTAATGCATTTGCAGATGCATCAGACTTTTTCCCGGATATGGAAGATTATGCAGTGGGTAGTAGCCAATATCTCGAACTTATCAGGACTGCAAAAGAAAGGGTCGAAATTCCAATTATTGGCAGCTTGAACGGGATCACTCCCGAGGGATGGATAGAGTATGCAAGAGACATTGAATTTGCAGGAGCAGATGCCTTAGAAATAAACGTATATTTTATACCTGCCGATATCAGGCTTTCTTCAGTTGACGTAGAACAAAAATACCTTGATATATTAAAAGTTGTAAAAGAGACTGTAAAAATTCCTGTCGCAGTGAAGTTAAACCCTTATTTTTCTTCCATAGGAAATATGGCTGAAAGATTGTATAAAGAAGGTGCTGATGGTTTGGTACTTTTCAACAGGTTTTACCAACCTGATTTTGATATTCATGAGCTTAAAGTTCTGTCAAATCTGGACTTTAGTCACCCGTCAGAAATCAGACTACCATTGTTATGGATGGCAGTATTATATGGGAGGATACCAGTTTCACTAGCTGCTACAACAGGTGTTCATGGCAGTAAAGAAATGATTAAATATCTCCTGGCTGGTGCAGATGTAACCATGTGTGCATCAGTGTTGTATCAACATGGTATTTCACATATTCAGACCATGATAGGTGAGTTGCACGCATATATGGATGTAATGGGATTTAAAGACATCGCTGCATTCAGAGGGGCAATGAGTCAGATTCATATTTCAAATCCATCAGCTTATGAAAGGAGTAATTACATTCAGATTCTTGAAGATAAAAAGTGTAGATAAGTATGGACAATCGTATCTTTGTCTTTAATTATTAATTATGGTTGTAGAATTTGATCAACTTGACAGAAGTTCAAGAGTCTGGATATATCAAAGCGAGCATTTGCTTACTGATACTCAGGTAGAAAAAATAAAAGTAGAATTAAACGATTTTCTGGAGCAATGGACATCGCACAACGCAAAGTTGTATACCAGCGGTGCAGTTTATTACAATAGATTTTTAGTCATTTTTGTTGACGAAAGATTCATAGGTGCAGGTGGATGTTCGATAGACAAATCGGTACACTTTATTGAGATGCTGGAAAAAAAATACGAAGTTTCCTTGCTTGGGCGAACCCAAGTTGCTTTTATTTCTGATAAAGAAAATTTTGTGCCTACAGATATTTTTACAGCAAATCTGTCTTCCCTGGGAATTCTCTCAGAAAAAGGTGAAATTAGTGGAGAAACACTTGTTTTTGATAACCTAGTAAAGTCAAAAGCAGAGTTTCAAGCTCAATGGATCAAACCTTTAGGACATAGTTGGCATAAAAGATTTGTATGATGATCGGCAAAAAATGAAGATTGGTCGCATAGTCAGAACTATAATTTATTCATCGGCGTTAATAACAGCAAATTGAAAAATACATGTTTGGAAAAGTAAAAAAGATGCTTGGCATCGAAGGTGCAAAACTGGAATTAATAATCCCGGATAAAGTGACAGCTGAAACAGGCATCATCACAGGAATCATCAAACTCACCTCTCTAAGCGATAATAACATTGTAGAAAGTATTCATCTGCAAATGATTGAAAAATATAGCCGAGGAAGAGGGGAAAGTAAGCTGATCAATGAATATACTATGGGCGAACTTGTGAAAAAAGAAAACCTGAATTTTTCAAAAAATGATATTGTTGAAATACCTTTTGAAATGGAATTTGTATACGTCAAATCTGAAATGGATAAGATGGGCGAAAGTAATTTTTTCGGAAGGGCTCTGGTAGGATTGGCGAAGAAAGCCAGAGGTGTAAAATCTGAATATACCTTTCGTGCTGAAGCAAATATTAAGGGAACTACATTAAATCCATTTGACATCAAGACTGTAAATCTGGTTTAAACCATTTAACAATGAAAAGAATATACTATCTCTCTACATGCGATACGTGCAGAAAGATTTTAAACCAGGTCAATACTGACGGGGTGGAACTTATCAACTTGCGTGAACAGAACATATCCAGGGAAGATTTGGATTTTATGAAGAAAAGATCAAAAAGTTACGAAGCTTTATTCAACAAACGAGCACAAAAACTCAAAGAAATACCAAAGGATAAAAAGCCGGTAAAAGAAGCAGATTTCAAAAAACTGATATTAAAAGAATATACCTTCTTAAAGCGACCGTCAACCATTCTTGATGACAAAATCATCTTCGGTAATGACAAAAAGGCTGTAGAAACATTATTGCAGGCACTTCCAAAATAGAAATTTCATTATTAGTTGCAGTTTAATTTTAATACTGATGTAGTAACAGTATTAGATTGATTTCCTGCCCTGTCTTTTAAAAAAACATCCAAAGTAAGATCATTAAAAGGAAATTCATCAGATTTTTCACATGGAAAAATCCCGGTAACAGGCGGAAATATGCAACAGGTGCTGTATATTTTTATAGAAATAGTACCAGATATTCCATTTCCGGCACCTTCCACAGGAACAAACGGGGCTTTATATTCTCTGAATGTCTCATTTGTTCTTTTATCCAATATGAAAATATTCTTTTCAATATCTTGACCGGCATTTCCAAAATCGCCATTACCATCCGTAAAATATAAAGTCAGAATGACAGAATCTTCTTCAAAAACACCTTGATTCATCATTAATTTTGAAAAACTTCTGAACTCCAAGGTAGGCACGTCAGAATAGTCAGGAGGACTGACACACGAAGACAACTTTAAAATCAGTATAACTACAAAAAAAATTCTCATCCACTCTGTTTTACATTCTTAAATATTGAACCTACATTGTGTCATCTATTGTTATTAACATATGCAGCAAAGTTTTGATCTGGAAAGAAATCTATTATTTAAAAAATTTAACAACATCCTACAAGGTAAATGTTTGTTGAATGAAGATTACGTTTTACATCTCTTTAGATTTCAATACAAATATAATCAAATTTATCAGCAATTTTGCAAAAATCTGGGTGTAAAAGTAAATAGCGTCAGTAAAAAAGAGGAAATTCCTTTTCTCCCGATCAGCGCATTTAAGGTGCATGAGGTAAAAACGGGTATTTTTGAACCGGAAGAAATATTCAGGAGCAGTGGGACCACTGGCAACATGACATCAAATCACCAGGTAAGAGACATCCATCATTATCTCCAAAATACCCGAATAATTTGGTCCAAATATTTTAAGCCAATAAATAACTTTCAAATACTGGCACTTTTACCGGGATATATGGAACGCGATGGATCATCGCTGATCAAAATGGTGGATTATTTTGTAAGACTTTCTCCATATGAGAAAAGCGGCTTTTATTTGCATGATCACGATGCTCTTTCTGAAAAACTGATGTCTTCCAAAACTCAGCATATCCCTACTGTATTGTTTGGGGTGACTTATGCTTTGCTGGATTTCATAACACATCATCAGATTGTATTTCCGGATCTTACAATCATAGAAACCGGTGGAATGAAGGGAAACAAGCTGGAAATGACAAAAACAAGTGTACACAATTTGCTGAAAGATGCTTTTCATGTGAAGGAAGTGTATTCAGAGTATGGCATGACAGAGTTGCTTTCTCAGGCATATACGAATGGAGAAACCATTTTTTTGCCCAATGATATGCTACATATATGTACCCATCAAATCAATGACCCACTTAGCAGAGAAAAGGAAGGCAAACCAGGGATCATTTCCATAATTGACCTGGCAAACATTGATTCATGTGCCTTTATACAAACAGACGACCTTGGCATCAGTTACAATAATGGAAGGTTTGAAATACTTGGAAGACTGGACCATGCTGATATCAGAGGATGCAATTTATTGGTTCAGGAATCGGGGTTGGCCTGATTTTTTAAAACCATTTTAATGGTAAAACAAATTAGATAAGGTTCTTTTAATATTAATGTTTATAGCTTTGATTAGGCATGTCGCTCTCTAGCCGCGACTGGCTTTTACTTTTTTTTCCGCAAAAAAAGTAAACAACCCGCCTGACCACTTTTTGA
>Ga0138256_10005541_pt1 | contig 13331 bp, 12 predicted proteins | sample KNB2016incub_MG_FD_105486 | JGI IMG/M metagenome (GOLD analysis project Ga0138256, IMG submission 105486) | Active sludge microbial communities from wastewater in Klosterneuburg, Austria - KNB2014incub_MG | ecosystem: Engineered > WWTP > Activated sludge > Unclassified | place: Austria...
AACCCAGTTCGCCGGTGTAGCCGGTGCGGGCAATCAAAGCAGATGTGCCGAAAAGCTGAACTTGCATCATGCCGGTATAGGCGAGGCTAGCAAGTTTAGGCTGCTCCTGCTTTGCGACTATGGCGTTAACCGCAGCCGTACTGTTAGGTCCCTGCACGGCAAGCTGGCTCCACTGGTCGGATTCATTGGTAACTTCAACCGCGAATTTCCCGGAATTTTCATGAAACCAGGCAAAGTCTTTTGCAGCATTTGAGGCGTTGACGCAGACAAAGAACTCATCGGATGCCAGACGATAAACAATCAAATCATCGATCATGCCACCATCGGGCTTTAGGATGGCACTATACTGACCTTGAAAAGGCTTGAGCTTCGAAGCGTCATTGATCGTAAGGTGCTGCATGTATTTTTCAGCATCCGGGCCCTTGACGCGAACTTCTCCCATATGGCTAACATCAAAGAGTCCGCACTGCTCGCGAACAAGCTTATGTTCCGCCAAAACGCCTTCGTAGCTCACTGGCATGAGCCAGCCGCCGAACTCAACAATTTTCGCGCCAGCAGCCTTGTGGAGGTTGAAGAGCATGGTTTTCCGGGAAGGCGTCGCAGTCATGTGTGACCTCGTTTTGGCTTGGGCAAAAGGGGCATGCAATGTAGCCGAAAACTTAGAAAACACCCAACCAAGTGTCAAGCGACCATCCGGAATACAAAGGAATGCGGTGCCGATGTGTTGCTCATCCGGATGTCGGTGAATACCAGCCAAGAGTCTGATTTCCAGGAGGGACGGCCAGGGCTGTTCCAAATCTTAAGCGGGTGAAAGGACCCGTTTGATATCCCCCTTGTGGATAACTTGTGAATATTTCCCGTAGGTTTCGAATGGAGCGGCTAAAATTTAGACACTTTACATGGAGTCTGACGGGGGGACAAACTTCAACTGGCCGTAAACATTAACTTAAAATAGGGAACAGTTGTTGCTTCAAGGGGGCGACGGCAGTCCCCGCTGCCGGACCCAATGCGCTCCTGGATTTTATAATGCTGTGGATATTGTTGAAGCTGATGTTGAACCTGTTGTTGCTGAAGGTGAATCGAATGAGAAAGCAGATTTTTTCCCCGTATTTAGTTCTCCGTGTTGCACTTGCGTCGAGTAGTGTTTTCGGATTGGCTCTCACCGCTGAAGCCGCTAGTGTTTACAAGTGCTCTGCAAGCGGTAACCGATGTGTGGTGAAGCTTGAAGAAGGCATCATCGGTGATCGCGTAAAAGTCATGGACGAAAAAGCCAGGACTGTCGCTGAAGGGCGAATCGTGAGCCGCAAGGGTGCTTATGGCGTTATCAGTGTTGCGAACTCGGCCCGTGAAATCCGCAGAGGATTTCCGGTAGTCGTCAACATCGACAGCCGGAGCTCGAACCTCCAGTGGGCCGCATCGTTCTCGGACAAAGAGTAACCGAAAACGAGTGTTCTCACTTTTCGGAAGCGAAAGAGTGAGACCTTGGACGCAGAGTCGAATAAGAAGGCGACCGACACAAGAGATCAATCACCAGGCGCATTGGATCTGTCGGTCGTCGTTATTACGCTGAATGAAGCCCAGAACCTCCCTCGTCTCTTAAAAAGTTTACCCCCTGACATTGAACTTATTGTCGTCGATTCGGGCAGTAGCGACCGTACCGTTGAAATTGCGCGGTCCCACGGGGCCCGTGTCGAGAAGCGGGACTTTGACAACTACGCCGCGCAAAAGAATTTTGCGCTGGGCCTTGCTGCCAGAAGCTGGGTTCTTAGCGTTGATGCCGACGAAGAGCTTACTCCCGGGTTGGCAGAGCGAATTGCTGACATTGTTAAGGCTACCAGGTCGACCGATCCCGCAAACACGGTTCAAGGCTATTTTGTTTGTCGAAATCTCGTGTTTATGGGGAGACTAATGCGATTTGGAAAAACCTCAGACAATCCCCTGCGGCTCATTCGCCGCGGGAGTGGAGAGTTTGTTGCTGAAATTCACGAGCGCCTGCAGTTAAGCGGTGGATCATCCATGCGTACCGGGCATATTGGTGGACAAGGATCAGGCGGCACATTAAACCATTACAGCTATGCCGACCTGACTGACTATTTCCGCCGCTTTAACAACTACACTTCGAGAGTCGCTTTAAACCACTTCCGTCAGGGCAAGGCACCGCCCCCTTTGGTTTTCCATGTTTTGCGACCATGGTGGGAGTTCGTGAGCCGCTATTTTTTCCGACTCGGATTTCTCGACGGGTATCCGGGGTTTTGCTATGCCCTGTTTAGCAGTGTCTACACATTTGTTAAGTACGAAAAACTCCGCGAACTTTTGCATCAGGAGCCGGCGCTGTGATGACGCCACAGAGAACGGCTCTTCATCTCTTGTCCAATCGGTGGAATAGCGCCATTACCGAATATGCACTATCAGCAGCAATGGCGTTAAAAGGCCAGGGTTGGCGGTGTGTATTCAGCCCGCTTGGCGATTCGCCGGCTGAATCGCGGAGTGTCGGCTTAGGTCTGGAGACGAAGTCCGTACCAAGATACTCCGCGGGCGGCGTTCTGGAGGTCAGCAAGCTTTTACAGGACGTAAAGCCGGATGTGATCATGACCTACGGCGGACCGGAGACTCTTCTGGCGCGGATAGGGCGCAGACTCAATCCAGGGGTTAAAGTCGTCAGATTTCGTGGTCACGAAGTGCCGGAAGGCCAGCTTTTTTTCAAAGAACGTCATCGACTTTCGCATAGTCACTGCGATTTGATTGTTACTCCCGCGAGTTTCCTGACAGAGATCCTGCGTCCGGCGTCCACCTGCCCAGTAGAAACAGTGACGTTAGGCGTTGACGCAGAGAAATATCGGTGTCGTGATTTTGATGTCTCCCGATCGCGTGATGTAGTTATTCTTGGTCGGCTCGATCCAGTCAAAGGCCACAAAGAATTTATGAAAACATTCGCAACGATATTACGCGCCTGGTCCGAGCCCTCATGGCGTCCCAGACTGCATATTATCGGCGAGCCCGCCAATCTTTCCGTTTTGCACCTTCAGCAGAGTGCTGCGGAAGCGGGATTAAGGTTGGAGAGTGAGTTGAAGATTTCCCCGGTACGGGTAGCCAACATTTCAGAAATTTTGTCGACCGCAGTGGCAGGAGTTGTTTCGAGCATAGGTTCGGAGATTATCTGCAGGGTAGCAGAGGAATTTCTGATGTGTGGAACCCCGATCGCTGTTTCGGGGGCCGGCTCTTTAAATGAAGTACTGGCGGAACCCGGGTTTGGAATTTCGTGGAGCGGATGGTCGGACTCCCAGACCGCGGAGACCTTGGATGGTTTTTTTAAATCGTCCTTCGGAGAGGCGCCCGCAACAAGAAAGCTGCGCGCGGACCAGGCCCGCCGTCACTTTTCGTATGAAGCTATGGGGCAGCGGCTGATTTCGCTGATTTAAATGACCCAGAAATAAGCGCCTAACAGACTAAAAACACAGCGAGTTTATTAGGTTTGTTGTCCACAGCGAAAGTGGGTGGCTTCCGACCGAAGCCTGGCTGCATGATTTCACCCATGTCCTTCTTGGAAACTTCGCCGATAACACTTCACATAGCTTAGCTCATTCAAGACGCGAGGCATCTTTGGGCGATCTGGTTAAATTGATGCGAGACAGTCAGCTCCTGACCGCAGTCGTCATTGCAGCACTGGCAGCCGCCATTTTTACCGAACAGGCCAATGCGGACGACATAGAATCGCAACTTCCTACTATTTACCTCGCAGCCGACTACGGCCTTTCGACTTATAAGAGCAAGCTCGTCGAAAGCAACGATACCGGGGCTATCACGTCTTATACTCTTGGCGCGAATGTTGGCGCGTCAAAGCCGGTAGCCATTTTGATTCGATCGGATCAAAGCGACATAAAATTTCTTCTCAATGAATCGGAAATAGCGAGTTCATGGAGAGATACTATCATTCGGTATAGATGGGGTTACGTCTATCTGGGTGGAGTCCTGGGTCAAACAACCTGGGAGGTTAAATCTGCCGGTGTCGATCTTTTTGCAGGGACAGGTTCCGGATATGGGGGCAACTTCGGGATTATGGTTCCGATCGGAGCACGCAACCTATTCACTCTGGATATTGCCAGCGTGACCGCTTCGACATTTGTCGAAAAAAATGAAAAAGATGTAAAAATGGCCGCCAGAACGGACATCAATTTTCTGGGAAATATCGGAATAACCCGCAATAGCCTGGATCTTCTCGTCGGATACCGACAACGATCCCATGCTGTTTCATACGAAGCAACGAGCTACGCAGAAATTCACACGGCGACATTCTTTGGATTTCAAATGGGATCGGACTTCTAAAGTCTACCCGACAGGGCCCAGCCATCGCCGTGGCTTCGAACCGTCTGCTTTAGCAACAAGCCCCTGCCCTTCCATAAACTCAACAATACGGGCAGCCCGGTTATAGCCGATTTTCAAATGACGCTGCAAAAATGAAGCGCTGACCACGCCGTGGGCTTTAGCCACTCCAATCGCCTCGTCGTATTTTGGGTCGTCGTCCATCGAAGCGGGACCTTCGCCGCCCTCGCCTTCAGCGGTCGTAGCACGAAGGATTTCATCGTCAATCCAACTCATAATGGAGTCGTCGTATTCCGCCTTTGCCGACGTCTTAGCCGCAGCGACTAGGTTAAGGACTTCTTCGTCACTGATGAGTGCTCCCTGGACGCGTTCGAGGCGTCCAATTCCCGGGCGTTGGAAGAGCATGTCGCCTTTGCCGAGAAGTTTTTCCGACCCTACCATATCGAGAATGGTACGGCTGTCATGCTTGGATACCACCTGAAAGGAAATGCGACATGGCAGGTTGGCTTTAATGACACCAGTGATGATGTCTACTGAGGGTCGCTGGGTAGCGAGGACCATGTGAATGCCGCTGGCTCGCGCTTTTTGCGCGAGCCGCTGGATGGAGGCTTCGACATCTTTCGGCGCCATAAGCATCAGGTCGGCGAGCTCATCAATGACAATCAAAATGTATGGAAGCTTGCCAATCGAGTCGTCATTCATGATTTGGCACAGCTCGCGTTTTCGCTCTTTGGAAGCCTGGCCCCAAAACGTATTAAATCCGGAAATGTGACGAACGCAGGCGTGCTGCATGAGCTTATAACGGCGTTCCATTTCGGTTGCCGCCCATTTTAAAGCCAGGGAGGCTCTTTGGGGCTCCGTTATCACCGGCATGAGGAGGTGTGGGATTCCCTCGTAAACAGAGAGTTCAAGCATTTTCGGATCAACCAGAATCATTCGAACGTCATTTGGGGTGGCTTTCATGATAACGCTACACAACAAGGCATTGATTGCCACAGACTTGCCCGCTCCGGTGGCGCCAGCCATGAGCAGGTGCGGCATCGTCGTCAGGTCAGCGCAAAGAGGCTGCCCACTGATTGTTTTCCCGAGGCCAAATGTCAGCGTCGAATTGGCGTCCTGAAATCCTGCGGTGGAAAGCACGTCACCGAGGTAGACAGTTTCGCGCTTGGAGTTGGGGACCTGGATTCCCAGGGCCCGCTTGCCAGGTACGGGGTGAATGAAAATACTGTCAACTTTCAACGCTAAGGCAACGTCGTCGATGAGTCCGATGACTTTCGATTGTTTGACGCCAGCTTCCGGCTGGAATTCGTAAACAGTAACAACAGGACCTGGCTGATATCCCACGATCTTTCCGCTTACGCCGAAATCCGCGAGAGTCTTGATAAGGAGTTGGCCAGTGGTTTCAAGTTCGCGACTGGAATGTTGGGATGAAGCCGGACCTCCAGTGTTAAAGATGGAAAGAGGTGGGGTGACGTATTCCTGCTGAGGCTTTTGTTTGGGAAGGTCAGAGGTCTGTTCGGTATGCGTGGGGGTCTGCAGCCTTGCAAAGAGTCCCTTTGCGGACTCTGATGACATTTGTATCTTTTCTTCGGGGATTTTTACGGGGATCACTGCTGGTATCTTAACGGGAACTGAAGCGGGAACGGACACATTTGGGACATACGGTGCTACATCAGGAATGCTGTCGTAAGCTTTGTCAGGAGTCGGAGCGGTTTTCGCGACAGTTGCTCCACCTGTTGTGCGCATCCGGGCGAGAACCGCTTTTCCGACCCCCCACGCAGGGGTCAGAAGGCTTTTTTGAAATATCAGCAGTACACTACCCAGTACAGCAGTCACAAAAACAATGATGCTTCCGATTTGACCAAGCCACGTTTGCATTAATGCCACAAGCGATTCGCCGACGACCCCCCCACTGGGGATTTCGAATCCCTTGATGGAAATAATCGGCATTCGCGATGCCAGGATGCTTGCAATGGCGGCAACTGCCAAAGTCCATCCCAGGGTGCGGCCAAACCCAAACGGCCGTTCGTTCTCCCGCAGCATCATGATTGCGGACATCAAGAGAGGAACGGGAAGAGCATAGCCTGACACTCCAAACGCAAACATCACAAGGCCGGAGAGGCTGGCGCCAATCGCACCGGCGAGATTTGTCGCGAGGGATTCAGGAAAAACAGCACCGACCGGGCTACTGTCGAGGGGGTTAAAGCTGCTCAATGCCACCAGGTAGAACGCTGAAAAACCCAGCGCAAAGATAAAGAATATTTCTCGCTCGTAAGTTTTAGATAGCGAAGGTGTAGGAAGCTTTCGCCGCAGGAAAGCTAAAGCGCCGAGCCATCTCGGCAAAGTGGATTTGGCCGCTCGTTGCATCCTGCCATGCTCCCGGAGTGACAATTGAAAATATAATTTGAGAGGAAATTATGTGTGTTCTCAAATTATATCGACAATCCGGGACAGGTTACAGCTTACGGACCAAAAAATCAGTTAAGGTTGTTGCGGATGTACGTGGACCAGGCTGATAAGGCTCGGCGATATAAAAGGTAAAGATACTTTTTTTGCTCAAGGTTCAAAGTTGCGACGATGGAGCGAATCGCTCCAAGATCGTTGGAAAGGTATATTTCTGAGGCAGCCGTCTCCAGTGCTTCAGTCACGTCCAGCGGTAGCTCAGGGTGTTTGCCGGCCATAAGCTCGGATTCAATCCAGTTGATCTCGCCTTCATCGAAGATGATGTGGTTGGCACGGATGCCTTCATTGTAAATGACCTGCCAAAATGGAGGCAGGAAGTCGGACTCATACTCGGATTGAATAAATCCTTCGAGGATCTTGGCACGGCTCATTTTTAGCTCCAGCAACAACAGCAGCAGACAACAACAGCAACGACAGCAATGTGGGCTCCCCTATCGGGCAACCCGCGATTGCCAATGTGCAAGAGAGGACCCGATCTGGCGACGAATTCAAGTGGCTGTAACTAAAGGAGAAATTAACTTTTCACGGAGATGAGGTATCGTCTAAAACTTTGACACCTGAACATGGTCTAAAACAGGGTGGGCTGGTCGTTTGGAAAAAGCGGCTTGATTTTGGGGGCAACGCCTTTGAGCTCGTCTACATAGCGTTTCGCATAGGGACCGAAGAAAAAGAGTTCCTTGGGATTAACGGCTGCGATGATTTCACGCAGCTCAACTCCATCACAGCTGGAGCTCAGAAAGAATTTCTCAATGGGACGTTTTGCCGCAAAAGGAGCAAGCGGTTCACTGATGGTGTCCTCAACAACCAGTAACGGCCCGTCAGGCACACCTGTTAGTGCTCCCGGACGTGATGTAAGAGGCAAAAGCAGAACGCGATTTTTAGATTGAGAACGCTTTGAATAATGCGTGTAGTTACCGAGCTGTGATCCACAACTTTCGTAGACTTTGTTTATGCGGAAAATTGTGGAATGAACGGCAACCGCAAGGCCTTCATCCGTAAGAAGCTTGGTCACTTCCTGGGCGATAGCGACTGCCTTGCAGAGAATCACCGGGTACTGACCTTGAGCGATGTGGCCTTTAACGACTTCGATAAGCCGTTCCCGTTCTTTTTTACGTTGTGGCATTGCCGAATTGGGGTCTGGGTGAAAAGCGCCTAAAATCAGCGTATTTGCGCGTTTTAGCTGCATTTGACGTACGGTCGCAATGCGCTGTATCTGTAGCTGTGGAGCGTAAAGAAGTCGGCCACGCTCTGTTTCGACATACAGCGAAGCACCTCCCAGCACAGATCCTGACGGAAGCAATTCCATCTTCAGTCGTCCGATTGAGAAGGGGCGGTTATATTGGCACACAAGCGCATTGGGGCGCTTGCGGTAGGTTTCCAGAATTTTAACGGTTTCTTCGGTGGTAATGACCTGAGGAACATTTGATTTTTTTTCCACGACATCGGCAGAAGAAAGAAAGGAAAGATCGCCACTACCTTGCGAGTCAAACCAGAGAATAGAGTCGGCCAAGTGCAGTCCATCTTCAGTCGATCTGACCTTGATGGATCCCGAACGTGGCGATGTCGAACTCGGCTTCAAATCAATGTTCCGTCCCGGTTACGTCCTGGGCAGGGGCAGTTACAGTAAGTATTTACATCTCAAGGCGAATTACCCTTCTTTTATCTATATTGCCCACCATGACCTTGGTCAAGTCTTGAGCACGAGACGGGGGCATTGCGCTAAAGGGGGGGGATCGCGGATTGATGTCAGGTGAAATTGTGCAAAGCTGATCAAATCAGTAGTACTTAGACTCGACAGCCCTTGGGTTCGAATATTTGCTAAGGTACGTATATCGCCAGTAAAAATCGGCAAATGGTGTGACGCCTTCGGTGGAGCCGTTGTTCACGACCTTGTAAAGGTCGACATACTCAAGATACTTCTTGAGGATCTGGGTGAAGACGACCCGCTGGTTTTCATAAGCCATTCCCACGGCTTACACTCCCTTTTCCCGACCGACGCCCTATTGCGTCCACTACTTCCATCGGCGGCCTGTGCAGATTCTTAAATTTTTCTTTGGCAAAAATACAAGCACCTGGGAGAAACCCTGAATAACGGGCTAGAATTCGATGGTTGCCCTGACGTAAAGTCTTAGTCTTATGTGGTGGGTACCCTTTTTGACAGCTTTTATTGTCGGCATGCTGATGCTTGCGCTTCAGGCGTTACAGCGGCGGCGCACACGTACAGGTGCCGGTACCTATCGTGCCCGGTACGTGCAGCTTGTTTCACAGCTTGATGCTTCGACCGTAATGGCCAACCAAATGGCGTCATACGTGCGTGAGTTAAAAGATGAAAAATTATTTGCTTACTACGAGGGCGGTCTCAGAATCCTTGAAACATTACTGTCTGTGGTGTGTAAGCTTCCGCCGTTTGATGAAAATCCAGAAGCACTGGATTCAGCGTTGTTTTTAGCTAAGGACACGCACTCGCGCCTTTTACGGACACAAGAGGCTTTTCGTGATGGACTTGCGGGCCGAAAGGTTCGCTACGATAAGCTCTACGAGCAATCAGCGAGCGCGGAGATTGCGATCAAAGGATGTTATTTTTGCTCAAGACCTTACATGGTTGACCGATTTTCTAATGTTCGCGTGAAGATCGACGGACAGACCAAAGAAGTCGTGAGTTGCAACGTATGCAAGGAAGAGCTTGCCCACACGAAGAAGGTAAAGGTTCTCTATTTCTTGAAAGACGGGAAACCAATACACTGGTCAGACGTCTCAGATTATCAACCCACCGAGGATTTCTGGAACATTAATAAACGAGGTGGGATCCGCAAAATGCGTCGATTGGAGCTGGTGCATTCCGTTCCAGCCGGTCCTGAAAAAATTTCCGATTGAAGGAGTTGTCTCATGAAAAAAACAGTTCGTGTTGCAGTGACAGGTGCCGCAGGTCAGATCGGTTATAGTCTTCTGTTTCGACTCGCTTCGGGGGAAGTATTCGGAGATGACACGCTGGTTGAGCTAAATCTTCTTGAGTTGCCGCCAGCGATAAAAGCCGCCGAGGGAACAGCCATGGAGCTGGAAGACTGCGGCTTCCCGACGCTTTCCAAGATCCGTATTTCAGATAGTGCCGAGACAGCCTTTGATGGAATTAATTGGGCGTTGTTTGTAGGCTCTAAGCCTCGCGGTCCCGGGATGGAGCGCAACGATCTGATTCGCGATAATGGCCCGATTTTCACCGGCCAGGGGAAAGCGCTTTCCCGCGCAGCAAAAGATGTCCGTATCGTAACTGTCGGTAACCCATGCAATACCAACGCACTGATCGCTTTGCACAACTGCAAAGACATTCCGGCAACACGATTCTCTGCCATGACTATGCTTGACGAGAATCGCGCCAAGGCTCAGATCGCGAAAAAGTTGAACATCAATGTTGGTGAGATTTCCAATCTGGCAATATGGGGCAACCACAGCTCAACGATGTTCCCTGATTTTGAAAATGCGAAGATCAACGGTAAGCCAATGCTGTCGGTCATCACAGATCGGGCATGGTTAGAAGGTGATTTCATGAAGGCCGTACAGAAACGTGGAGCCGCAATCATTGACGCTCGCGGTAAATCTTCCGCTGCTTCTGCCGCATCAGCCTGCATTGACCATATGAAACGTTTCATGGCCAAAACACCGGAAGGAGAATGGTTTTCTGCCGCGGTGCCGAGTGACGGAAATGCCTATGACGTACCGGGTGGTTTGATGTTCTCATTCCCAATTCGCAGCAAAGGAAATGGCGAATACGAGATTGTCAAAGGACTGAAGATATCGGATTACGCGCGAAAGAAAATTGGTGAGACCACAAAAGAGCTTCTCGACGAACGCGAAGTCGTTAAGAACCTGCTTGTGAAATAAATTTTTGGGGGTGTCTATGCGCGGTCTTCCACTGCTTTTTATGGTTCTGCTGGGCCTGGTAGTCGGGAGTTCAGCCTGTGTTCCTGATTTCCTGCAAAAGTATCGCAAGGAATCAGCGAACAAAGAAGCGGCTGCCGAGGCCAGAAATGAAGTGCCGACAGGACCAGGCAGCGACATCCCCCTTGGAATTTCGCCTGAGCCAGCCACACGATCTTCTGCTACGGGCTCGCGCGGAGGGGAAGCACATCAACGCGCAACCATCTACGCTCTCGACAAGCAAACATTTCGCTTTCATCTGCGTGAAGAAGACGTATGGAATACCGCGCTCGATGTGTTGATGAAGAATTACAATGTCAACATTGTCGAGCGACAGTCGGGAATCGTCACCACGGAATGGGACAGTTACTATTTAAGTAATTCCGTCTATCGGAATAAGATATCGCTGCGTTTTCGTCGTCAGGCCTCGGCAGTCGTTGATCTGACCATCGTGAATAATGTTGAGCGCCTTCGGGACGCCTCCACGGCGGGTAGCGGTGTTGGTGCGGTATGGCTTCCGGCAGCGGATGCGGCTAATGAAGTGGCGCGAATCGTCCAGAACATGGCTCTGGCACTACGGCAGCCACCACCGATTTTGCCACCCGGAGTGGTCGCGGCGCAAAGCAGCGCCGTGGATGCTCCAGGCGCGGCGATCACCGATTATGTGGAGAAATCCCGGTAAGTTAGGCGGCTACGGTTTGTCGGGAGATGGCAGGGGAACGAGCAGGGAGCAGTCATACGGAGCATCTGAAGACTCCCGTTCCCTTGACTCACGAGGAACTCATCTTAAGTTGTTAAAGTGTGATATGCAGGTCGGGCTGGTTGCCTGATTTGTACTTTTATTTTCGGAGGGCTTTCTCGGTGTGGATTAAGCGGATCGTTTTGTTTGCGTTTGTAAACATCCTGATCGTTTTGACTATCTCCTTGTTGATGCAGGTTCTTGGGGTGACGCCATACATGACCGCGTATGGCCTCGACTATAAGAGCCTGATGATTTTTTGTTTGCTTTGGGGCTTTGGTGGCGCATTTATCTCGCTGGGCATCTCGCGCATCATGGCCAAAATGGCCATGGGCGTTAAAGTCATCGATCCAAATTCAGCGACAGGTACAGAGCGCCAACTTGTCGACATGGTTCATCGGCTCGCGCAGGCCGCCCATCTGCCAGCGATGCCTGAAGTCGGCATTTACGAAAGCCCTGAGGTCAACGCGTTTGCGACAGGACCGACAAAAAGCAGGTCGTTGGTGGCTGTTTCGCGAGGCCTTTTGTCGCGGATGAAGAGTGCAGAGGTCGAGGGAGTCCTCGGCCACGAAGTTGCTCACATCGCTAATGGCGATATGGTGACCATGACTTTGGTGCAGGGTGTGGTCAACGCTTTTGTGATGTTTTTCGCCCGCGTTATCGCCTTTGCGCTCAGTCAAGCCATGCGTGGCGATCGGGATGACCGCGGCGGTTCCTTCGGAGCGTCTTACATGCTGACGTTTGTGCTGGAGATCGCGCTGGGCTTTTTTGGAATGATTTTAGTGGCCGCTTTCTCGCGCATGCGTGAATTCAGAGCCGACCAGGGCGGTGCGGATCTGGCCGGCCGCGGTAAGATGATCGCAGCGTTGCAGGCTCTAAACGGCATGACGCAGTTGGTTGATCAGGGTGCACAGCAATCGGTCGCCACTATGAAGATCTCTGCAGGGAAGCCGCGTGGGTTCATGCGATTATTTATGACTCATCCGCCGCTTGAGGAACGTATTCAGAGGTTGCAGGAGTCATATGGGACTCAGCAGGTAGGGGCTTTTTCGGGGCGTTAACGACTTCATCGACGAACCGACAAAAGTATTGTTTCGGGGCTGCCGCCACTTGGCAGCCCTTTGTATTTACAAGAAATGCAGCGACCGGGTCTTCCTCATCGGGTCCAAAAAGTCGGGGGACAAAGTGGACGACGCGATTGTCGACATTGATGGGAGTGATTCGAAATTCGAAATTTCGATCCGAAGTGCGGCGAATCCCGACGGCCATCCCTTCCTGACCCCCTACTTTTGGGCGCGAACCAAAGATAAAATTTCCGAGTGAGTAAAAAATGGGTTTGCCTTTGTACACTTCGACTTCCTGTAGGATGTGTGGATGATGGCCGACCACAGCAATTGCTCCTCCGTCAATCATGGCGTGTGCAAGGGCCCTCTGGTAGGGCTGGACGTCTCGTGAGAGCTCGCGCCCCCAGTGGACAGAGGCGACCACAAAATCATGGGGGCCATCACAAGAGGATACCAGAGCTGGAGCATCCTTGATTGAAACAGTCCCAGTGCCAGGGCGGTGCGGTGTTGCCCAAAATGACATAGGGAATGTTCGAGAGATTGCAAAAATGCAGTAGGTTGTCCGATCGGTGCTGATGATCATAGGGCGCAGCGCATCAGCTTCAGAGGCACCGGCACCCGTCGTACGCAGTTTGGCTTTTTCGGACAGTGCGATGGTGTCGAATAGCCCCTGTAAGCCATAGTCCATCGAATGATTATTAGCGAGGGTAATGCCGACTATTCCTGCTTGAGAGAGAGCAGCAGGCACCCGCATTGAGGTTCGCAAAAGATGTGATTTCTCTTCCTTCGAGAACTGAGCCGTTGTAGCGGCTCCTTCAAAATTAATGATATTG
>Ga0138256_10005542_pt1 | contig 13331 bp, 9 predicted proteins | sample KNB2016incub_MG_FD_105486 | JGI IMG/M metagenome (GOLD analysis project Ga0138256, IMG submission 105486) | Active sludge microbial communities from wastewater in Klosterneuburg, Austria - KNB2014incub_MG | ecosystem: Engineered > WWTP > Activated sludge > Unclassified | place: Austria...
ATCGCATCTGGTGCATGTCGCCTGCAGTCGTTCGCCGTCACCGAGCCTGCCACCGGAACCGACACGACGCGTACACGAACGACGGCCGTGCGGCGCGGCGATCGCTACGTGGTGAACGGACAGAAGGTCTGGATCGCCCGCGTGCAGCACTCGGACCTCATGCTCGTGCTCCCGCGCACTACCCCCCTGGAGCAGGTCACGAAGCGTTCGCACGGGCTCTCGGTCTTCCTCGTCGACCTGCCCGACGCCGAGTCGCGAGGGCTGCGCGTGCGCCCGATCGAGAACATGGTGAATCACGAGACCAACGAGCTGTTCTTCGACGACTTCGAGGTCCCGGTCGAGAACCTGATTGGCGAAGAAGGGCTCGGCTTCACGTACATCCTCGACGGCATGAACGCCGAGCGCATCCTGATCGCCGCCGAGTGCATCGGCGATGGGTACTGGTTCACCGATCGTGCGCGCCGGTACGCGGGGGAGCGGGTGGTGTTCGATCGCCCGATCGGGCAGAATCAGGGGATCCAGTTTCCCATCGCGCAGGCGTACGCCCACGTGCGCGCGGCCGACCTGATGCGCTACGAGGCGGCGCGGTTGTTCGACGACTCGCAGCCGTGCGGCGCAGAGGCCAATCTGGCGAAGCTGCTCGCGGCCGATGCGTCGTGGCAGGCCGCCAACGCCTGCCTGCAGACCCACGGCGGCTTCGGCTTCGCGGTTGAGTACGATATTGAGCGCAAGTTTCGCGAGACGCGCCTCTATCAGGTTGCACCGGTGTCGACGAACATGATCCTCTCCTACATCGGGGAGCACGTGCTCGGCATGCCGCGCTCATTCTAGCCCAGCTGACCGCGTCCCATCCTCCCACCCGTCGTCGCATGTCTGCCTCTCTCCGTGGTTTCCTCGCGACGTTCGTCCGCGCCACGATTTTCCACGTGACGTTCTTCGTCGCGCTTGGCGCCGGTGCGCGCTCTCTCGCAGCCCAGGCGCCCGCAGTCCAGGCGCCCGCAGCCCAGGTGCGTGCGAACACCGACATCGTCTACGAGGCGTCGATCACCGAGCTGCAGGACGGGATGCGCACCGGGCGGTGGACATCGGCGCAGCTGGTCGACGCCTACATGGCGCGCATCGCCGCGTACGACCAGCAAGGGCCGGCGCTCAACGCCATGATCCGGCTCAATCCGTCGGCACGCCGCGAGGCGGCGGCGCTGGACGCGGAGCGCAGGCGTGGCACGGTGCGCGGGCCGCTGCACGGCATTCCGATCGTGCTCAAGGACAACTTCGACACCTTCGACATGCTGACCAGCGCCGGGTCGATCGCGCTGGCCAACGTCCAGCCGCCCGATGATGGCTTCGTGGTCAAGCGGCTGCGCGCCGCTGGAGCGGTGATCCTCGGCAAGGCGAACATGCACGAACTCGCCGCCGGCATCACCTCGGTGAGTTCGTTAGGCGGGCAGACGCGCAACCCGTACGACCCCCGACGCTGCCCGGGCGGCTCGAGCGGCGGGACCGGGGCGGCGGTCGCGGCCAGCTTTGCGGCGGTTGGCTGGGGATCCGACACCTGCGGGTCGATCCGCATCCCGTCGGCGTTCAACAACCTGGTCGGCTTGCGCCCCACGCAGGGGCTGGTGAGCCGGGACGGTGTCGTCCCCCTGTCGCACACCCAGGACATTCCGGGACCGCTGGCGAGGTCGACGCGCGACCTGGCCATTGCCCTCGATGTGAGCGTGGGAGTCGATCCGGCCGATCGCACCACCGACGTGGCCCAGGGACGATCACCCACCGCCTTTGTCGATTCGCTGGCCGCGTTCCCGATGCGCACGACGCGCATCGCGCTCCTCACCAACTACATGACCGGCGACATCGACGGTGACATCCGCGACTCGGTGCGCGCTGTCACGGCGGCCATGCGATCGGCCGGTGCCGTTGTGAAGGACATTCGCATCGCCGACTTCGATTCGCTGCTGAGCGCAACCAGCGTCCTCAATTTCGAGACCAACGCCGACCTGCAGGCGTACCTGCGTGCGACCCCGGGTGCGCCACCGCTCACCGCCCGGCAGATCCTCGACGGCGGGCTCTTTCACGCGTCGATGACGGGGAGGATCATCGGCATGGACACGACCGGAGGTCCCAACTCCGAGGCCTACCATCGGGCACTCGCCCGTCAGCCGGTGCTGCGGGCACGACTTGTCGCGCTCATGGACTCGCTCGAGGTCGATGCCCTCGTGTACCCGACCAGCCGCCGACGTCCGGTGCTGGTCGGAGAGCCGCAGCCTGGCGGGACGTGCGGGCTGAGCGCGCACTCAGGCCTCCCCGCCCTCAGCGCCCCCGCCGGATTCACCGACGATGGCCTCCCGGTCGGCATCGAGTTTCTCGGTCGGCCATTCTCGGACGTTCGACTCGTCGGGCTCGCCCACGCCCTCGAAGAGCTCACCAAGCGGCGCGGTGCGCCATCGACAACGCCGGTGTTGCGCGCCGGACGGGCGCCGACGCCTATCGCCTTCGCCCAGTCGGTGCGAAATGGCGCGGCGCGCGCGGCGGTGCAGTTCACGTTCGACCCGCTGTCCAATGATCTGCGCTACCGCCTGACTGTTACCGGAGCGCGAGGCGGCACGGTGCAGGCCGTTGTACTGCGGCGACAGGGAACGGCGGGGCTGGGGTCACCGGTCATCCACCGTCTGGCGGGACCGGGAATGCTCACGGCGAGCGGCTCGCTCCCGCTGCCGGCAATCGACCGGCGCGCGCTCTCCAGCGGCGGATTGCTGCTGGCCATGCTCACCAGTGATGGGTTGCAGGAGGTGGCGATTCCGGCTGTGAAGCTCCCGTAACTGGGAATGGCGTGGCGTCGCGGAGCACCAGTTCCGGAAAGTCACGGCGCGTCGAATGCGGCCGCGGTGATACGCAACGCTCGTCAGGTAAAGCTCCCTCCATCCGCCACGAGACGAGCGAGTAGCGGCGCCGGTTCCCAGAAGGCCGCGTCGTCGTGGGGGTTGCGGGCGAACTGGCGCATGGTGCGCGCGACGTTCGCCAGCCCCTGGCTGTCGGCGTACAGGAGCGGACCACCGCGGTGCCGCGGGAAGCCATATCCCGTGAGGTACACCATGTCGATGTCGCTCGCCTTGCTGGCGATCCCCTCCTCGAGGATGCGAGCCGCCTCGTTCACGAGCGAGTAGACCAGCCGTCCGACGATCTCCACGTCGTCGATCTCGCGCGCTGGTCGGCCGATGCTTGCCCGGTAGTCGGTGATCATGGCTTCCACTTCGGGCGATGGAACGGCGTCTCGCGTGCCCGGTCGATAGTCGTACCAGCCGGCCCCGGTCTTCTGGCCGAAGCGCCCGCGCTCGCACAAGAGGTCTGCAGTCCCGCTGTAGCGGAAGTCGGGATGCTCCACGGCACGCCGCTTCCTGATGGCCCAGCCGATGTCGTTGCCGGCCAGGTCGTACATGCGAAACGGGCCCATGGCGAAGCCGAACGCCTCGATGGCCCGGTCCACGTGCGACGGCGTGCACCCCTCGTCCAGCAGGTAGCCGGCCTGCCGCACGTACTGCTCGATCATGCGGTTGCCGATGAAGCCATCACACACGCCCGATACCACGGCCAGCTTCCGGATGACCTTGGCCATCGCCATGACGGTCGCCAGCACGTCCTTGGCGGTCGCCTCGCCGCGCACGACTTCCAGCAGCTTCATCACGTGGGCAGGGCTGAAGAAGTGCAGCCCGACCACGTCAGACGGTCGCTTCGTGTAGCTGGCGATCGTATCCACGTTGAGCGTCGACGTATTGGTCGCAAGGATGGCCCCCGGTTTCGCGACCAGGTCGAGCGACCGGAAGACCGTCTCCTTCACGCCGAGTTCCTCGTACACCGCCTCGATCACCAGGTCAGCTTCGCCAAGGTCGTGGTACGAGAGCGTCGCGGTCAGCAGCGCCATCCGTTGCGCGGAGCGCTCAGGCGTGAGCTTGCCCTTCGTCACCTGTCCCTCGTAGTGCCGCGCGATGGTGGCGAGTCCGCGGTCGAGGGCGACCTGCGTGGTCTCGAGCAAGACGACCGGAAGTCCGGCGTTGAGGAAGTTCATCGAGATGCCCGTCCCCATCGTGCCGGCGCCGACGACCGCGACCCGGGCAATCGTGCGCAGCGGCGTGTCGGCCGGGACGTCGGGGATCTTGCCTGCGGCACGCTCGCCAAAGAAGGCGTGCCGCAACGCCCTCGATTCCGGCGTCGACATGAGCGAGACGAACAGCTCGCGCTCGTAGGCCAGGCCGTCCTCGAACGACCGGTGAACCGACGCCTCGACGGCGTCGACGCAGCGCAGCGGCGCCGGAAAGTGCCGCGCCGCCGCCGAGGCGACGCTGCGGGCGCGCTGGAAATAGTCGTCGGGACCGGGGTGTGCCACCGAGAGGTCGCGCACGCGCGGCAGTGGCACGCCGGTGGCGTGCGTCGCGGCGACCTGCGCGGCGAAGTCACGAGCGCCAGTCAGCAGGTCGCCCGCAATGATGCGGTCGAAGAGTCGCTGGCCCGGGAGCGCGGCCAGCACCTCGCTCTTCACCGGCTCGCCACCAACGATCATCTGCAGCGCGGTCTCCACGCCCAGGACTCGGGGGAGGCGTTGGGTCCCTCCGGCGCCAGGGAGAAGTCCGAGCTTGACCTCCGGGAAGGCGATGCCCGCGCCGGGTGCGGCGACCCGGTAGGTGCAGCCTAGTGCGAGTTCGAGCCCGCCTCCCATGCACACGCCGTGAATGACGGCCACCACCGGCTTTGCGCTTCCCTCGACAAGGCGCATGAGGTTGCCGAGCTGCGGTTCGGCCAGCGACGCGGGAGTCCCAAACTCGCGGATGTCTGCGCCCCCGCAGAATACTTTCCCCGCGCCGACCAGCAGCACGGCGGTGACGGACGGATCGGCTTGCGCGCGATCGATGCCCGCCGCGACCGCGAGGCGCGTGGCATGCCCGAGGCCATTGACCGGCGGATTGTCGAGCGTGATGACGGCGATGCCGTCCCGGCTTTCGTAGCTGGCACTCATGGGGCTCCCCTGGCGATCACGAACGCGCTCGGTGATGGGCAATTCTCCCACCCGTTTCGCAACGACGCAATGAACCCCAATGCTGGGCGCGCCCGCCGCCGCGCGCGCCGCGCCGTCACGCGAGTCGCACCAGTTGCTTGCCCACGTTCTTCCCCTTCAGCAGGCCGAGGAATGCCTCGGGCGCCGACTCGATCCCCTCGGCGATGGACTCCCGGTATCGCAGCGTGCGGCTGGCTACCATCGTCCCCAACTCGCGCAGCGCCTCGGGCCACACCTCCATGTGCTCGCTGACGATGAAGCCTTCGATCGTCATGCGGTTGGTCAGGAGGAGCTGCGGGAAGAGCATCGGGATCGGCTGGCCGTTGTAGCCGGCGATCATGCCACATAGCGCGACGCGGGCAAAGGCGTTGGCGCGCAGCAGCACCGCGTCGAGGATCAAACCGCCGACATTCTCGAAGTGCCCGTCGATCCCGTCGGGACAGGCGATCTTGAGCGCCGCCGAGAGTGACTTGAGGTCCGGATGGACCTTGTAGTCGATGCACGCATCGAAGCCGTACTCCTCGGTGACGATGCGGCACTTCTCCGGACCACCGGCGAAGCCGACCACCCGCATTCCGCGCGCGCGCCCGAGCTGTCCGGCCACACTCCCTACCGCGCCCGAGGCCGCCGACACCACGAGTGTCCCACCGGGCTTCGCGCGAATGATCTTCTCCACGCCATACCAGGCCGTCACCCCCGGCATCCCGACGGGGCCGAGATACGCGCCGAGTGGGATGTGGCTCGTGTCGATCTTGCGCAGCTGTCCCGCGTGTGAGCCGTCGACCACGGCATACTCCTGCCACCCGCCCATCCCGACCACCTGGTCTCCCTCGACAAAGTGCGCGCTGCGCGACGCGACGACCTCGCCGACCGTTCCGCCGATCATCACCGTGTCGAGCGGTTGCGGCGCCGCGTAACTCTTCGCGTCGTTCATCCGCCCTCGCATGTACGGATCGACACTCAGGTAGAGGTGACGGACCAGCACGTGCCCGTCGGCGAGGGAAGGAATGGGCGTCTCGACGAGGCGGAAGTTGTCCAGCGAAGGTTCACCGGTCGGACGCGAGGCAAGGAGGATCTGGCGATTCAGCATGGGCAGGTCAGTCGGCGTGTGTGGTTCGGACTCGGCGCGCGCTGTGACAGGATGGGCAGGCGCCATTGCGGCTGCACCCGACGGGCGTTGCCCGCGAATCGGGACGTCGTGCACACTCCGAATCCCGGCATGTATCGCTCCCCCGGCCGCCCGTCAACCGGCGGCGACGATGTCTCGCCCTCGACTCCCATCGGCATATGTTCTCATACGTTGTCATATGTTGACGGGGTCGACGGCACTCAGAAGCGGCAAGATGCACACACCATCACCGGATGGCCCAGCCAGCGCTCCCCCGTACCGACCTCGAGGCGTCGCTCGAAGCACTGCACGAAGCGAGCTTCGGATGGGCGCGGAGCTGCTGCCTTGGCACGCCGGACGAGGCAGCCGACGTGTTGCAGACCGCGTACGTGAAGGTGCTGTCGGGGCGCGCGCAGTTCGCCGGACGGTCGGGGTTCAAGACGTGGTTCTTCGGCGTGATTCGGCTCACCGCCTACGAGGTTCGACGGAAGGGGGCACGGGAGGTGGCACCGGTCGCCGGGCTCGACCCCGTCGACCCGCAACGACCTGCCGACGCCGTGCTTGTAGCCAGGGAGGAAGAGGCCGCGCTTCGGGACGCGCTCGCACGACTGCCTGAGCGTCAGCAGGAGGTACTGCATCTGGTGTTCTATCAAGGACTTAGCATCGCCGAGGCCGCCGACGTGATGACAGTGTCGCTCGGGTCGGCCAGGACGCACTATGACCGGGGAAAGAAGCGCCTGCGCGCACTGCTCATGTCCACCAGCGACGGTGGCCTGCCGGCGGCGAGTCTCCGCGACTCGCCGTTGAGGCGGGACCCAGGCCAGGACCCAGGCCAGGACCCAGGACACAAGGGAGTGGCGCCATGAAGGGCGACGCGGAGCTGGACGAAGTGCTCCAGCAGCGATTCGAGAGTCAGAAACGACACGACGCACGGCACGCCCCGGCGTTCGACGCGATGCTGCTACGGGCGCGGCAGGACGCCGCTGCCTTGGTGCCAGACGCCGCGCACATCCGGGCGCTCTCTGCACCGAGTCACCGTCGTGCGGCGCGCCGGCGTCACATGCTCTGGGCCGGTCCGCTCGCGATTGCGGCCGGCCTCGGCGCCATCTACCTGCTCCCGGTACGTACCGCCGAGAGCGCCGCCGATCGCGAGTTCGACCGACTGGTCACGGAGTGGACCCGAACCGCGGCCGCCACCAGTCATGTCCCAACCGATGGATTGCTATCCGTTCCCGGTGTGGAGTTGCTCGGGACCATGCCACTGCTCGGTGGTGGGGTCGGTGGTGGGGTCGGTGCCGTGCGAGGACGTTCATGACCCGCCGCTCGTGGTACGCCGCCCTGACCGTGCTGCTGCTTGCAGGGGCAAGCGCGCCGCTCCGGGCACAAGCAGTTGCGTCGGTCGACGATCCCATTGCGCGGTCGCTCTTCGAACCCGACCTGATCATGCAGCATCGGCGCGCCATCGGCCTCACGGACAAGCAGCGCGACGACATCAGTGGCTTGATCAAGGAGCTGCAGGGACGGGTGGTGAGCTTGCAGTGGGACCTGCGTGAGCAGGCCGAGGCACTCTCGGTGGAGCTGAACCGCCCGCGGGTCGACCTGGACCGTGCGCTGGATCGTGTGGGGCGGGTGCTCCAGACCGAAGGGCGGATCAAGGAGGCGCACCTGACGCTCCTGGTCCGGATCAAGAATGTGCTGACGCCCGACCAGCAGGAGAGCCTCAAGAAGTTACGAGCACAACCTCCTGGAGGCTCACAAGAGGAGTGAATACTCCTCGCCCCTGATGGGTTCTGTCGCTAGGGCCACCAGATCAGGCCGAGACCGAACCGGAAGGAGGCCGCGTCGATGTCGATGTTCCTCTGGACGATGTCGCCCAGGTCGATCTCGGTGAACTTGCCGCCCGTCCACTTGAGCGACACGTCGAACGCCAGCGACGGCTTGAAGTAGGTCGAGAGCCCGGTGCCGACAGTGAAGGCTCCGCCATTGAAGGTCACGTTCCCGGCCGATTCTCCCGCGAACTCGGCGTCCCGCACCTCGACGGCGCGCGCGCCCACCGAGGTCTCCAGATAGGGCACCCACCGGCGCAGCGAATTGGCGAAGTGGAAGCGCGCACCAAGCTCGGCGTGGGCGAGGTTCCACGACCCGACGATCGATCCGCCCTCCGTGATGTCGATCTGCGAGCCATCGACGTGCACGAAGCCGGTGACGATCCGGTTGAACCCGTAACCGGCGCGAATCCCCAACCCGCCACCCGACGAATTGGTCCCTCCTTCGGGTGTGAGCGACGTCCCCTGTACGTGGGCGCCAAACGACCAACCGCGAGTGGTCGAGAGCTGCGATAGGGCGGGTGAGGCGCTCGCGGCGAGCGCACCGGCGAGCGCACTGACGAGCGTGAGCACGTGCAGGGGGCGGGGGATCGGCGATGGCATGGGGAGTCCTGACGGGTCGAGGAAGGCAAAGTCCCCCCGGTGGCGTCGCCACCGGGGGAGCAAGAATCAGCAGGCGGGTCGCTGCGTCACCGCTCGAATGGTACTCAAAGGATCCATCCAAGGATCAGCAGCCGTTCCACGGGTCTCACGAGGTCCTCGACCAGGTCGAACACGTCGTCTACCGCGTGGATCACCGCGCGCACGACGCGCAGCTCCGGCTCGGTGATGGGATTGCCAGTCGCGCCGAGCAGCGTCGGGTTTGTCGCGTCGCCCGAAACCGTGACGAAGCTGGCGCCATTGAGGAAGATCGTCCCCGAGACCGTCGCTCCGTCGCCGGTCAGGTTCACGCGAAACGAGTCGGTGCCGTGCCGCGCCGTGACGTCCACCGTGCCATCGCCGGGGCGCGCGTCCTCGACACCACGGACCGATCCCTCGATACGGAAGTTGCGCGTGTCCACCCGGAGGATGAAGTCCAGGTCGAGCAGCGACTTGCCACCACGCTCCTCCCCGCTCGCGCCAATCGTGAAGTCGAGCCGGGTGCCGTCGGTATCCACACCGAAGCCACGCACGTCGATGCGAGCCGCGGTGCCGCGCAGCAGCACGCTGGTGCGGTAGTCGATGCGGGTGCTTCCGCGTTCGACCACGAGCAGGCGGAGGGCGATGGTCTCGCCACTCGTGCTCCCCTCGTCGAGCAGGTCGGCGTGGCCGATCTCTTTCGTGGGGATGGGGCGACCGGAGCCGTCCACCTCGTACAGGATGAAGCGCACTCCCTCGGCCGGGGCACCGCTGCGCGCCGGATCCACCACGTAGTGGTCGCGCGCGGGATCGTACACGAGCGTGCGGCCGAGGTGGATCGGCGAGATGACCCGCTTGGCGCGCGGGGCATTCGGCGCGTGCGCCGCGAGCACCTCGCCGAGCAGACGTGCCGCGAACTGCCGACCAGTCGAGGCATCGGCCGCCAAGGGAATGGCCTGCAGCGCCGCGATGCTTGTGTTGGCCGCGAGCGGCGTCCTGCCGCCTAAAGCCTGCAGCCCGACCCAGCTGTCGGAAGTGAAGACCCGTTCCATCGCCTGATAGTCTGCCAGCGCCGTCGACGCATCGAGCTTGCCGCGCGCGGTCGGCCCGGTGGCCGGTTCACAGGCGACAGCGCCGGTGAGCGCTGTCGCGATGAGGATCGTCAGGGTGCGCCTGACCCGATGGTGTGAGGTCTTCAACATGATCGCTTCTCCGGATTCGTCCCGTTGACGCCAACTCACACGCACTCGGCGGCTGCTGGTCCGCGGTGCGTCCCGGCCGCCGGTTCGTCAGTACGCCGGTGCGTCAGTACGCCGGTGCGTCAGTACGCCGGTGCGCCGAGCAGATGTGAGGTGGAGTGTCGTGTCACCACGCGATGTGCTGCGCTGCATTCGTGATCATTGGTGCGCGACGGGCGCAGGTCATATGACACACGGGTGACACATCGGGTGGGCGCCGAATCGCGCGCCCGATGGTTGCTTCCCCATCCGGGCGGCCCTATAGTGACGACTAAACTGTATGCAATTCGTCGCCCGATGTGACGTCTCCGCGCGAGCGCAGGCGCTCGCGGCGGGCGGAGACACGCAGCGGCCCGGCGAGCGCGCTGAAACTCACTCGACGTTCGACGTCTGGCACACCACACCCCAACCACGACACGCGATGCTCGTTCGTCCGGTCCGACCGATGCTCTCCCGAGCCCTCTTCGCCCTCACGTGGCTGACCCTGACGCCGCACATGGGACTGTCGGCGCAAGCGTCGTCAGTGGCACCGCGCTACGACGTCGTGATCCACGGCGGCCGAATCGTCGACGGGACCGGGGCGCCATGGTATGCTGCCGACCTCGCCATCACCGGCGGCCGCATTGCCGCCATCGGTCGCATCGGTGCGAGTCAGGGGAAGCGAGCGATCGACGCGACCGGGCTGGTGGTCGCCCCCGGCTTCATCGACATGATGGGGCAGACGGCGGCCCCCTTTCTCGTCGATCCCAACAGCGCCCTCAACCTGCTGACGCAAGGCATCACGACGATCAATGCCGGTGAGGGCGAATCGAGCGCCCCGCTCGCTGGTGACGACGCGCGCCGCGCCGGATGGTCCACCATGCGGGAGCTGTTCTCCAAGCTCGATTCGGCGGGGATGCCGCTCAACATGGTGCAGACCGTCGGGCACACGCAGCTGCGGCAGCTGGTGATTGGCGACCGGGATCGCCAGGCAACGCCGGCCGAGCTCGAACGCATGCGGGGCTACGTGCGCGAGGCGATGGAGGCGGGGGCGATCGGACTCTCCACCTCACTGATCTACCCGCCGGCGATCTACGGCTCCGAATCCGAGATCGCCGAACTCACCAAGGTGGCCGGTGCATCGGGAGGCTCCTACTTCACCCACATGCGAAACGAGGGCGACCGCCTGCTCGAGGCGATCGACGAAGCGTTGCGCATCGGTGCGGCGGCCGGGACGCCGGTGCACATCTTCCACCTCAAGACCGCCGGACAGGGCAATTGGGGCAAGATGGACCTCGCCCTCGCCCGCGTGAAGGCGGCGCGGGCCGGCGGGCAGCAGGTCGGCGTCGACATCTATCCGTACATCAACAACGGACTCGGGATCCGGGCGCTGCTGCACCCGCGCCATGCGGTCGATGGGGAAGCCGAGCTGCTGCGGAAGCTTGGGGATCCGGCCGTGCGGCGGGAGATGCGGCAGGAGATGGAGTCACTCGGCGGTTGGGAGAACTGGTACGCGCACGCCGGCAGGGACTGGAACCGGATCATCGTCACCGGGCTCTCGGCGCCGTACGCCAGCTCGTCGGGAATGAGCGTCGGCGAGATCGCGCGGGCAGCAGGGAAGGATGCGTGGGACGTCTTCTTCGAGCTTGCGCCCACGGGGGCATCGGCCATGCCACAGACCATGTCGGAGGCGAACAAGATCAAGGCGATGCGGGAGGAGTTCACGTCGTTCGACACCGACGCAGGACCGATGATGCCCGACGAGCGCCGAGGACATCCGCGTGGCTACGGATCGTTTCCGCGACTGCTGTCGCGATACGTGCGTGAGCTCGGCGTGCTGTCGCTCGAAGGGATGATCCATCGCATGACGGCAGTGGCCGCCAACGAGATCCTTGCCTTCGATCGTGGACGGCTCTCGCCCGGGCTGGCGGCGGACGTGGTGGTGTTCGACCCGGCGACGGTGCGCGACCGGTCCACGTTCGCCGAGCCGACGCTCGTGTCCGACGGGATCCGATATGTCATCGTGAACGGTGGTGTGGTGCTGAATGAGGGGCGCTACACCGGCGTCAGGTCGGGGCGAGTCATTCGCGGGCCAGGCTATCGTCCGTGAGTGTCTGCGGCGCTCGAACATCCCGGAAACGGTCATCGCGTCGCGCACCGCGCGCGTGGTGCGTGCAGCGACTGCACGTCGATCTGGCGGGATTCGTGGCGGCGAGCTTCCTGCTGGCGTGTTCGCCGCTGCTCCTTCACGGCCAGGGAGCCCGGGTCCTGCAGCACGATCCGCACGACGCCTTTGGCGGCGCCCTCTCGATCGATCGTGGCGCCGCCGGGTTGCACCAACGCCTGCTCGAGCTTCGCACCACCGCCAGCGCGATGCAGGTGACGGCCCATCCCGACGATGAGCAGGCGGGACTCCTGACACTGCTCGCCCGGGGGACGGGGACGCGGACGGCGCTGCTGACGCTGAACCGCGGCGAGGCCGGCGCCAACGCCGTGGGGAGCGAACTCTTCGACGCCCTTGGGCTGCTGCGCACCGAGGAGCTGCGCCTGGCCGGTCACTACTACGGCCTCGATGACCAGTACTTCACGGCCGCCGTGGACTATGGCTTCTCCAAGACCATGGCCGAAGCGGCGCGCAGTTGGGACACCACGGCGGTCCTGGGCGACATGGTGCGCAGCATCCGCGAGAGCCAGCCGCTGGTCGTGATCAGCCGGTGGTACGGCGGCGCGCGCGACGGGCATGGGCAACATCAACTGGCGGGCGTACTCGCGCCGCTGGCCGTGGCTGCCGCCGCAGACTCCACGCGATTTCCGGAGCAGCTGACGGGTGACGGGCTGCGGCCGTGGCGCGTGCAGCGACTCCTGCGCGCGAACCTGCCGCCGGACGTGCCGGCCGACTACTCGCTCGACGCGGGCCGGTACGATCCGTGGCTGGGCGAATCGTACCAGTCGTTCGGGGGAGCGGGGCTCTCGCGCCAGCGTTCCCAGACCGGGGGGCGGGCCGCGGTCGCATCAGGGCCGGCACCGCAGCGCCTGCAGCAGCTCGCTGGTCCCCGCGTCACGACGCCCGATGATGTGTTCGCCGGGCTCGACACGTCGCTGCCCGCCGTCTTCACACTGGTCGGCGAGCCCGAGCCGGCCGGGGCGCGGGCAAGGTTGCGCGCCGCGGACGAGGCCTCGCGTCAGGCGCTCGCGTCGATGTCGGCCGCGGCCCCGTGGAAGGTGGTGCCTTTGCTCCTGACAGGACTGCGCGCGATTCGTGCCGCGGGCGCGACGACGGGACGAGAGGCGCCGCATGCCGGGCAGCTGCTCGCGATCAAGGGGCGCCAGTTCGAGCGCGCGATCGTTGCAGCGCTCGCCCTCCAGGTCTCGGCGCTCGCGGGTGAGCCGCGTGGCGACGGGCGTCCGGCGGTGCCGGGCGAGGCGATGCCGGTGCAGCTGGCGGTCTCGCAGGAGTCGCCGGTGCCGGTGACCGTGGACGACATCGCCCTCGTCGTGCCTGTGGGATGGACGGC
>Ga0138256_10005543_pt1 | contig 13325 bp, 17 predicted proteins | sample KNB2016incub_MG_FD_105486 | JGI IMG/M metagenome (GOLD analysis project Ga0138256, IMG submission 105486) | Active sludge microbial communities from wastewater in Klosterneuburg, Austria - KNB2014incub_MG | ecosystem: Engineered > WWTP > Activated sludge > Unclassified | place: Austria...
CAAGCTGGTGGCCAGCATCGAGATTGAGGATGACGGGCCGGGCATACCGGCTGACCTTGCCGATTCCATTTTCTATCCGCTGGTCACCGGTCGTCCCGACGGTACTGGACTCGGCTTGCCGATTTCCCAGGATCTCGTCAGTCGTCATGGCGGTTTGATCGAATTTCAGTCGCGCCCAGGCAAGACAGTATTCATGGTTAGACTGCCAATCCACAGTGAAGTGGCGGAGACGTCATGACCGGCAAGGACGTTTCCGTCTGGGTTGTGGACGACGATGCTTCCGTCCGCTGGGTTCTGGAGCGTGCCCTGGGCAACGAAGGTATCAATACGCGGGTTTTCGACTCTGCTGATGCGTTCTTCGATGCGTTGCGTGACGCGAAACCCGACGTTCTGATTTCTGATATCTGCATGCCCGGTACTGACGGTCTGGATGCCATGCGCCGCCTCAGCAGCGAAGGCTACAGCTTCCCGGTTATCGTGATTACCGCGCACGCTGATCTCGACAGTGCTGTCGCTGCCTATCAGGGCGGCGCATTTGAATACTTGCCAAAACCCTTCGATGTAGACGATGCGATCGCACTGGTGCGGCGTGCCGCGCGGGTCGGCGTGCAGACGACCGGCGGTTACGTCGAGTCCGAGCGGCCGGTGTCTGCAATGATCGGCCGTGCACCGGTCATGCAGGAAGTATTCCGTACGATTGGCCGACTGTCGCGCTCAAGCATGACGGTGCTGATCACCGGTGAATCCGGAACTGGCAAGGAGCTGGTTGCCCGTGCGCTGCATGAACACAGTCCCCGCGCCCAGCAACCGTTTATCGCGCTGAACACCACAGCAATTGCAGCAGAGCTCCTCGAGTCCGAGCTGTTCGGTCATGAGCGCGGTGCGTTTACAGGCGCTGACAGCCGCAGGATTGGACGTTTTGAGCAGGCCCACCGGGGTACGCTGTTCCTCGACGAGATCGGCGACATGTCTGCGGCGCTGCAGACGCGTCTGCTGCGCGTACTCGCAGAAGGTGAGTTCTATCGCGTCGGCGGCCAGACACCGATTCGCGTTGACGTCCGGGTTATCGCTGCAACCAACCAGGATCTGGAAGCAGCCGTTGGGACGGGCCGCTTTCGTGAGGATCTGCTCCACCGGCTCAACGTTATCCGTATCGTCACGCCGCCGCTGCGCGAGCGCCGTGAAGATGTGCCGCTGTTGCTCGACTGCTATTTGCGTGCGGCTGCACGCGAGCTGAGCGTGGAGAGCAAGCGCATTGCGCCGGAAGCGATTGCGCGCCTCTGTGCCTTTGACTGGCCGGGAAATGTCCGTCAGCTGGTAAATGCCTGCCGGCGCATGATGGTCACGGCGCCTGGCGTCGAGATACGTGTCGAGGATATCCCGCCGGAGTTTGGTGGGCAGGCCAATGTTCGCGGCGGAACAATAGACTGGTCACTGCGCCTCGGCCAGTGGGCCGAGGCCGCCTTGCAGGACGACAGTGCTGAACCTCTTTTGAACGCGGCGCTGCCGGAGTTCGAACGTACCCTGATCCGCACAGCGCTGGCCCATGCACAGGGTCATCGCCAGGAAGCCGCCCGGCTGCTCGGCTGGGGCAGAAATACCCTGACGCGAAAAATCCGTGAGCTGAAGATCGCCGATTAGCTGGCGGCCTGCAGCGTGCCGACCAGGTCGGCTACCCGGGCGATGGCGTGCCGTCCGAGGTAGTCGGCAATGCCCGCATTGATCTCGCGGCAAATCAGCGGGTTGTAAAACAGCGCTGTGCCGAGGCCAACGGCGCTGGCACCCGCAATCAGAAATTCAAGGGCGTCTGTCGCGCTGGCAATGCCACCCTGGCCGATGATCGGCACGCGATGTCGTTTGGCTTCCTGATAAACCTGGTGCACTTTCAGTAGTGCGATGGGCTTGATCGCAGGCCCGGAAAGGCCGGCCTGCACATTGGCGATGACCGGTCGCCGCTTCTCCGCATCGACGGCCATCCCGACCAGCGTGTTGATCACGGCCAGCCCGTCTGTGCCAGCCTCGATACAGCGCCGCGCGTTTTCGCGAATGTCGGTCTGGTTCGGTGACAGCTTGGTGATGATCGGTTTGCTCGTCACGGCCCGGCAGGCTGCCACCACGCGTGCGGACATATCTGGTGAATTGCCGAAAGCGATGCCGCCTTCCTTGATGTTCGGGCAGGAGATATTGATCTCGATCGCATCGATTGCCGAGTCATCAAAGCGCCGGCAAACCGCGATATATTCTTCCAGCGTAGAGCCGCAGGCATTGGCGATAAAGCGGGTCTCGTTGAAATCGAGTGTGGGCAGGATATTGTTAACGACCGCATCGACGCCCGGGTTTTGCAGGCCGATTGCATTGAGCATGCCCATGGGCGTTTCAAAGATCCGGTGTGGCTCATTGCCGAGACGAGCATGCAGCGTCGTACCCTTCAGTACGACCGCGCCGGCATCGCGATTAGAGAAGCCCGCCACGCGTGTGTATTCTTCGCCGAAACCGACACAGCCCGAGAGCAGCACAATCGGCGAGCTGAAATTGAGGCCGCAAAAAGTACTGGCGAGCCGCGCATCGGGTGCTGCGCGCTGGCGAAATTGTTCAGTGTCGGGAGAGGGCACGGGAATGCTTGACTTGATTCTGTTTGAGCCGCAGATACCACCGAATACGGGCAACATCATACGCCTGTGCGCCAACACGGGAATTACCCTCCATCTGGTCGGGCGGCTCGGTTTTACGCTGGCCGATGCAAAACTTCGCCGCGCCGGGCTGGATTACCACGAATGGGCATCGGTCCGGCAACATGCTGGACTGTCTGAGTGTCTGGAGTCCCTGAACCAGCCGCGCGTGTTTGCCCTGTCAACGCGCGGTAAGACGCTCTATACGGCAGCACAATTCAGGACAGGTGATGTCTTGCTGTTCGGATCGGAGCAGCGTGGTTTGCCGGCGGCGGTGCTTGCCGGACTACCCCTTGAACAGCAGCTGCACATCCCGATGCGAGCGGGAAGCCGCAGCCTCAATCTGTCGAATGCCGCCGCAATCATCGCGTATGAGGCATGGCGGCAGCTTGAATTCGCCGGTGCGGGTTGAGGGGCGCGCTCAGTCGACGGGCAGAGTGTTCGCGCCCCGCGTGAAAAGAGTACGCAGTTCAATGTCAGCCTCCGGCTTCAGCGAGCGTGCCATCAGCGCCATCACCGCATCCCTGGCCGGCAGCTGTTCGTGCAGTACCTGATAGACCTGCTCGCAGATCGGCATTTCCAGATCCAGCCGTGCGGCTACGGCCTTGACCGATACCGCAGCGTACAGTCCCTCGACCACCTGCCCGATCGCGCTGGCGGCCTGGGCCGGGGTCTTTCCGGCCGCGACCATCAGCCCGAGACGCCGGTTCCGCGACTGGTCGTCGGTGCAGCTCAGGACCAGATCGCCCATCCCCGACAGGCCCATGAAAGTGGCCGGTTGTGCGCCGAGCGCCGCACCGAGCCGCGTCATCTCGACGAGGCCGCGGGTGATCAGCGCAATGCGCGTATTGGCGCCGAAACCCAGGCCGTCAGAAATGCCGGCCGCAATGGCGAGGACGTTCTTGACTGCGCCGCCGACCTCGACGCCGACCATATCGTCAGAAGTGTAGGCACGGAAATTCAAACCCGACATGCGGACCGCAAGCTCAGCTGCAAAAGCCTGTTCGCTGGCTGCGATCGTCATCGCGGTGGGCAGGCCTGCTCCAACCTCGCTGGCAAATGTAGGCCCCGAGAGCACAGCGACCGGAATCGCATCGCCCAGCACCTCTCTGACGACCTGATGCGGTAACCGTCCGGAATCGTGTTCGAAACCCTTGGTTGCCCAGGCAATTCGGGCGCCAGCCTGCAGATGGGGGCGGATCACCGTGAGAATTCCACGAAATCCATTACTGGGAACGCAAATCAGCAGATCCTGATGGCGGCGTATCACCGCACGGAGATCGGCATCCAGGTGCAACTGTTCTGGAAAAGTGATGCCTGGCAGATAGCACGCGTTGCAGCGCTGTTCGTCCATCTTGCGCAGTTCGTCGGCATTGCGGCCCCACAGGGTGACCCGATGGCCGGCCCGAGCAAACTGTACGGCGAGGGCGGTACCCCAGGAACCTGCGCCAAAAACGGCGATATCTGAGTTATCAGGTCCGGAAGTCACACCGGATGAACTCACGCTCAGGCCTGGTTGGCCTGGGCTGCGGCCCTGTCCTGGCTGGACTGTGCAAACAGCGCAGCGAAATCCATCGGTTGAAGGAACAGCGGCGGATAACCTCCGCGTTGCACCGTGGATGAGATCGCCTCCCTGGCGTAGGGGTAAAGCGCATTGGGGCAGTGCACCCCGATGATCGTACGGGTTTCTTCTTTGGAGAAACCGCTGATCTGAAACAGTCCAGCCTGGGCAATCTCGATCAGAAAAACAGTACGCTCGCCGACGACCGACTGTGCAGTCATATGCAAGACCACCTCGGTGCCACCATTGCCGAGCTTGCTGTGCGATGTGCGTATGTTGACGCTCATTTCCGGCTCATTCTTTTCAAAAAAGAAAGCTGGGGAATTTGGCGCTTCGAAGGAAAAATCCTTGATATACAGCTTTTGCAAGCTGAAAGCACGCTCGCCTTCTACGCTTGCACCACTGCCATTAACCGCTCCCTCAGCCATATTCCTGTTCCTCAGATCGCTCAAACCCGGCTTTCGTGCAGCAGCGCATCCAGCTTTCCTGCCGCATCCAGTGCGGCCAGATCATCGTAACCGCCCACATGCGTGTCGCCTATGAAGATCTGTGGCACGGTACGCCGACTGCTGCGCTTTATCATTTCCTCGCGCAGCTCCGGCTGCACGCTGACATCAATTTCCGTAAAACCCACGCCTTTGTTGCGCAGCAAGGTCTTGGCGGCTGCACAGTAGGGACAGGTAGGTTTCGTGTAGATGGTGACGTTCAACGCCCTGCCCCGGCCGGTCAGCGTTGTCCGGTGACCAGAAGCTGATTGTCGCGCTGCCAGCTGCCGATGCCGCCCTTGAGGCTGAATGCACCGTCGAACCCGGCGGCACGCAGCGCCTTCACCGTGCCGTAACTCTGGCTGCCATTCTCACAAATGACGACCACCCCGCGCTTCTTCTTGATGCGTCCTTCTTCACCTTTGGCCAGATCCGCTGGCGCCATCAGCACGGCATCGACGACATGTCCGGCATCGAAGCGGGCCTTGTCGCGGATATCGACCACCGTCGCCCCCCGATTGATCATGCGCACTGCCTCGGCAGTCGAGATCTCCAGCAGGGTACGTGCGCGTAGCCGTATTTCGATGGCGATGACCGCGATGGCCATGAGCAGCGTCGCACCGACCAAAAGCGGGTTAGCGGCTATAAATTCCAGAAGTCTGTCCATAGTGCCTGACCTTGCCGGGGCCGCATTATAACCATGTGCGTGGCGGGGCATGGCCAGATTGGGGCCGTCGTCAACGCACACGCCATCACCTACACTCCCGGTCCCATGAGCCGGTTGCCGTACTGTGTGGGCCTCAGCCTGTTGCTGCTTGTCGCGCAGCCGGTTGCGGTTGCGCGTGATGCCGGCAAGACCCAGGATGAGCTGACCAGAGTACGCGAGCAGATTCGTAGCCTGGAAACCCAGACTCGTCGCGATCAGGCGAAACGTACGGATCTCGATCAGCAGCTGCGCTCGGCGGAAAATGAGGCCAGCCGGCTACGTGGGCAGCTGACCAGCACCCGGCGGCAGCTGGCCGTGGTGAGCAAGAAGCTCGGAGAGCTCAACCGTCAGATGGAACAGAGCCGTGCAGCGCTTGATCGCCAGCGGGAAGATCTGGCCACCCAGCTGCGGCTTGCTCATATCAGCCAAGGCAATGAGATGCTCAGATTGACGCTGAATCAGCAGGATGCGCGCGCACTCGGTCGGCACCTGACCTGGCTGGGCTATCTCGCTCGCCAGCGCAGTGAATTGCTCGGCTCAATCCAGACCAGCCTGGAAAGCCTCAATCGCGACCGGGCTGAGGTTGAACAGCAGCAGGCTGAACTTGCCAGCCTGGAAGGTAAACGCAGACAGCAGCTGGCGGAACTTGAAAAGGTACGCAGTACCCGCACTGCTGTCGTCAATGATCTCGACCGGCAGCTCCGCAGCGGCAATCAGCAGTTGAGCCGCGCACGCAGTGAAGCGCGCACGCTCCAGAATCTGCTCCGTGAGATCGAGCGTCAGATTGCCCGCAACCAGAAGGGCCCTGCCGTAGTGCCGGGCAGGCCGCTCGGCAAGGGGCGCTGGCCGGTAAACGGCAGTTTGCTCGCTGATTTTGGCCAGTCACGTGCCGGCGGGGAGCTGCGCTGGGACGGCGTGCTGATCGCGGCGCCGGCAGGCAGCGATGTCATTGCTGTGCGCAACGGTCGGGTCGTCTATGCGGACTGGCTGCCCGGTCTCGGCCAGTTACTGGTGATTGATCACGGCGGCGGCTACCTGAGTCTCTATGGCCACAATCAGGATCTCGTGCAGCAGGTTGGTGAGCAGGTTGCCGCTGGTGAGGTGATCGCGCATGTGGGTGACACGGGCGGTCAGACCCGCCCCGCCCTGTATTTTGAAGTGCGGCGTAACGGCAAGCCGCAAAATCCGCATCAGTGGGTGAAATAGCGATGAATCTGCGTGATCTGCTGCTGGTGGCTTCTGGCGGTGCTTTTGGTTCGGCATTGCGCTACCTGGTGAGCGATACGGTCCAGCAGCTGTTCCCGGCTGTCATGCTGCCCATCGGTACCTTTGCAGTGAATGCGACTGGCTCGCTGTTGATCGGGCTGTTTGCGGGTCTGGTCGAGTATCGGGAGCTGTTCGGACCTGGCGCACGCCTGCTGCTTGTGGTCGGATTGCTGGGCGGCTACACCACTTTTTCCGCCTTTTCCCTCGAGACTCTGGTGCTGTTGCGATCCGGCCAATCGCTGACTGCGCTGATCAATGTGTTTTTACAGGTGACCGTGGGCATTGCTGCGGCGACGGCCGGCTTTGCAGCCGCGCGCGCATTCTGAAAGGTCTCGACCGGCGCTGCTATTGCGTACCCAGGGCGGCGCGCAGCCGTGCGGCCTGTCCGGCGAGCAGCTCCGGATCGGCAAAGCCCCGCCCGTGACTGTGCAGAGGGCGGCCGACATAGCGCGGAATCACGTGCAGGTGAAAGTGAAACACCGTCTGCCCGGCTTCAGCACCATTGAACTGCATCAGCGTGATGCCGTCAGCCTGAAAGATATCCCGTACCGCAAGCGCGATTTGCTGTCCGGTGCGGATTACTGCGCTGGCATACTCTGGATCAAGCTCGAAAATGTTCTGAGCCGCGCACTTGGGGATCACCAGGGAATGGCCATCCGACTGCGGCATCGCATCAAGTATTGCGATGGTCTGTTCATCTTCGAAGAACCGCTGTGCCGGCAGTTCGCCGCGCAGAATTTTTGCAAAGATATTGTTCTGATCGTAGGCCACGCCACACTCCTGCAGGTAGATCCGGATCACTCAAGTGCTTTCAGTCCCGGTGCCAGCTAGCATAAGAGCCCGGCCCGGCGAGTGACAAGCCAGGCCTGTGGTGCGGTACACCGGAGGTACAGGACTTGAACGAGCAACGTATACGTTCCGATGCCAACCGCTGCTTCGTCTGCGGTCCGGGCAATCCACGTGGCCTGCAGCTCCTGTTCCATATCGATGACACGGATGTCTGCCGTTCCGAGTTCACACCGGGGCCGGACCATGTCGGCTACGACACGATGACACATGGCGGCGTTCTCTACAGCGCACTGGATGACGTGATGGCGAACTGGCTGTTCCTCAAAGGCTCGCGGGCGCATACGGCTCGCTGTGAGGTTCGCTATCGTCAGTCGCTGAAAACCGGCACGACGGTGCTGCTGGAAGGCCGGCTCATACGCCGCAAGGGGAAGGTCGCCTTCATGCAGGGCCTGGCGCTGAAAGCCAGCGACCGCAGCGTTGTCGCTGAGGCCGAGGCGAGCTTCATGATCGTCAGTGAGGAATAACGGCGCTGAATGAACAGCGCCGTTACAGGAACTCAGACGCTGGCCGGCGGAGGCGACTCGAAAAAGGCGATGTCGTAAATGCCGGTGCCTTCACGCAGCGGCTTGCAGCCCTTCTGGTATTCGTCGCTGTCGTAGAACGCGCGGAGATTTTCCATGCTTGGAAACTCAAGGATGATGACCAGCTTTTTTTCAAACAGTGTGCCGGAAGCCACATTGGGTGACTTGCCTCTGATCACATATTTGCCGCCGTGCGAGTGTGCGAGTCGTGCGGACTCTTCCGTGTACTTTTTAAGGTCCGGGCTGAAGTTGGTCACTTCTACTATTGAGACGATATAAGCAGGCATCAGATTTTTCTCCCTGATCGGTATGCAGCTGCAATTATCCGCGCAGCGTGAACGGTCGGCTATCTGACCTCACCCATGAGTCTGCGCAATGGTCGCAACAGCAGAAGCAGCAGGATGCCGGTGCCACCGGTCATGAGTACGATCTGCGTGTACAGCGCGGGCATCGCGTCGATCGCGTCGGTGCTGAAGCGTCCGGCTGCAAGTCCAGCGATCAGGTTGCCGATGGCCGAGGTCAGGAACCAGACCCCCATCATCTGCCCGACGTAGCGACGCGGCGCGAGTTTGGTGGTGACGCTGAGTCCGACCGGGCTCAGTGTCAGTTCAGCGATGGTGTGCAAGAGATAGGTCATCATCAGCCAGGTCGGCAGCACCTTGGCGCCATTGTTGACCAGTCCGGCAGCGACGATCATTACGCCGAAGCCCGCGCCCAGTATCAGCAGACCGCAGGCAAATTTCACGGGTGTTCGTGGTTCCAGCCCGCGCGCTGCGAGCCGGATCCAGAGCGTTGCAAACACCGGTGCCAGCGTGATGATAAAAACCGGGTTCAAGGTCTGAAACCAGCCGGTGGGGATTTCGAAACCGTCGAAGTTCCGCTCGGTAAAGCGCTCCGCAAACAGATTGAGGGTCGACCCGGCCTGCTCGAAACCGGCCCAGAACATCGCCGCAGCCATGCTGAGTATGAATATCGCGATCACCTGATTGCGCTCGTTGTGCTCGAGTCCGCCAAAGCGCAGGAGATAGGCCAGGTAGAGCGCGCCAAACAGGACGATCCCGATGGTGGCCCAGCCCGCAAATACGACGGCATCAACTTCGATTACGCCAGCCAGCAGCAGTGCGGTACTGCCGAGTACGAGGGCAAGACCGATCACCACGCGGCGCCAGGCACGCCGCAGGGCCGGTCGGTCTGCCGGGCTTTCAGCGCGCAGTGACGGGTATTTACCTGCCTCGCCGAGCAGTGGCTGGCTGAAGTGAAAATAGACGAGCCCGAAGAACATGCCGATCCCGGCAGCGGCAAAACCCCAGTGCCAGCCAAACAACGCGCTTTCGCCCAGCGTGCTGCAGATCAATGGCCCGATGGCACCACCGAGATTGATGCCCATGTAGAAAAGCGTAAAGCCGGCGTCACGCCGGGCGTCGCCGGGCGGATAAAGTTCGCCGACGACTGCGCTGATATTGGGCTTCAGCAGCCCGGTCCCCAGCGTGACCAGCAATAGCCCGATAAAAAAGGCATATATGGAAGGAATCGCGAGCGTGAAGTGGCCAAGCATGATGACGATGCCGCCATACCAGATGGCGCGTCGCGCACCGAGCAGCCGGTCAGCGATCCAGCCGCCGGGCAATGCGACCATGTAAACCGCTGCGGTATAGAGGCCATAGATTGCCGTCGCGGTCGCATCTGTCAGGCCCAGGCCACCATCGTTCACGGCTTCCACCATGAACAACACCAGCAGCGCGCGCATGCCGTAGTAGCTGAAGCGTTCCCACATCTCGGTAAAGAACAGCGTGCGCAGACCAGCGGGGTGGTGTGCGCCGTTCAGGCTACCGCCGCTTTCTGCTGTGGATGGTGGCCTGGTGCTCACGAGGGATCAGCTGCCGCCAGGCTCAGGCAGGCTTGTCGCCGGTTTTGCTTTCAGTTTTTGCGGATTGCACAAGCAGCTGCGCCATGAAAATTCCGCCTTCGTAAAGCAGGTACATTGGAATAGCCAGCAGAGTCTGGGAAAAAACGTCTGGCGGTGTCAGCACCATGCCGACGACAAAGCAGCCCAGAAAAACATACTGGCGATTCTTCTTCAGTGTAGCGACGTCGACCATGCCGGTCATTATCAGGAGCACGGTGACGACCGGAACCTCAAAAGCGACGCCGAACGCGATAAACAGCACGAGTACAAAATCCAGGTAATGGTTGATATCCGTCATCACCTGCACGTTGTCTGGAGCTGCGGCCGTGAAAAAGCCGAACATCACTGGAAAAATCACGAAATAGGCAAACACTACGCCCAGGTAAAAGAGCACCACGCTTGAAACCAGCAGCGGCACAGCGAGGCGCTTTTCCCGTCGGTACAGACCCGGCGCCACAAAAGCCCAGATCTGATAAAGAACCACCGGAATGGCCAGCATGATGGCCACATAAAAACTTGTCTTGAAGGGTGTCAGGAATGGCGAAGCCACCTCGGTGGCGATCATCGTCGAGCCTGCCGGCAGCTTCGACATCAGCGGGCTGGAAACTGCGCTGAAGATTCTCCGGCTGAATGGCAGCAGGCAGATGAAAACTGCCAGCACCGCTCCACCCGCCTTCAACAAGCGCGAGCGCAGCTCCAGCAGATGTGACATCAGGCTGGCTTCAGTTAAGGTTTCCGGAGAGTCGGCGTGGTTGTCGTCAGCCATGTGGTGGCAGCTGTACCTGATCCAGGGACTCAGCCGCAGCCGATCCCGCAGCCAATGATTCCACTGCCAGCGCTTCCGTGCTTGCAGGGGCAGGAGCGGGCTCTGCCGTTTTCGGGATCAGATCGTCTACACCGGGTCTGCTGAATGCCGGTACATCCTGCTCAGCTGTTGTTCCGGTCGAGGCAGTCGTGCTGCTGGTCGCCCTGCGTTCCTCAGCTGCAATCTCATCGCGAATCTGATCGGTAAAAGTGCGCGCCATGCGCCGCGCCTGCCCTGCATACCGCCCGAGTTGATCGGCTACCTTGGGCAGCTTTTCAGGGCCAAGGACAACCAGTCCAAGGCCGAATAGCAGCGCCAGCTCCCAAAAACCGATTTCGAACATCCGAACGAGTCCGCAATGATGAGCTCAGGTTTTACTGTGCGTGTCAGGCTCGTGCTTTTCTGCACCCGACTCTGAAAATTCTGCGTCCGTCTGGCCCAGTTGCCTGGGTTCGCTCTTGCCCTGCTCAGCGTCACTCATGGCTTTGCGGAAACCCTTGACCGCTCCGCCAAGATCTCCGCCGATATCCTTGAGCCGTTTGGTGCCGAAAATCGTAATGACAATAAGCAGCACTATCAGAAGCTGCCAGATGCTGATGCCGCCGAGACCCATGATGGCTTCTCCCGTGGAAACGAGGCTTGTGTGCAGGGTGAAAGGATACCCTACGCGCCTAGGATAACTGGATAAGCTCGCTGCCGGGTGACAAACGTCACGCTTGCTGCGTGCGGTAGATCCCGTTCAGGCATGTGGAACATGCAGCAAAAAGCTCGCAGGGCCCGTATTGATCAGTTCGACATCCATATCTGCGCCAAACTGCCCGGTCTGCGTTCTGCAGCCCAGCGCGGTCGCGCTTTCCACGAGTTGTCTGAACAGTGCTTCCCCCTGCTCGGGGCTGGCGGCCTGCTCGAAGCCGGGCCGGTTGCCCCGCGAGGTATCTGCTACCAGGGTGAACTGCGGTACGAGGAGCAGCTCGCCGCCGACGTCGCGGAGGCTCAGGTTCATGCGCCCGACCGGGTCGGGGAAGATCCGGTATGCGAGGATCCTTTCCGCCATACGTAGCGCTTGTGGCCTGCCGTCGGCCCGCTCGACGCCGACCAGTACCATCAGGCCCGGTCCGATTTCAGCAATTTGCTTCCCATCGACGGTAATGGATGCCCGCTTGACGCGTTGTAACAGCGTAATCATGGACTCTCAATTCCATAAGGATGCGTATTGATGCGAGTATTTAGCAGAAATCACCACTTTATGTAATTTTACGAAAAGATAGGGATTTACTCTTAAAGCACGCACCATTTCGGATTTATGTGGGATTTACAAGGCCATAAATGAGCTACTTGTCGCAACAAAAGATATCAGGCCTGCTCCTGGCTGCAGTGCTTTTACTTACAGTCAGTTGTGGGCGCGATCCCGCGACCCCTCGGGGGTCGGTTTCGCCGGGTCTGAAAACCTACCGCCACGCCATGGATCAGGCGCCGACCAGCCTCGATCCCACGCAGTCGGCCAATCTTTATGCAAATCATGTGGTCGTGAATGCTTACGATACGCTCTACGCCTACAAGTACCTCGCACGCCCCTATCAGCTGAAACCGAATCTCGCCGTCGACCTTCCGGCGGTTTCCGCCGATGGACTGACCTATACGATCCGCATCAAGCAGGGTGTCCATTTTATCGATGATCCCTGCTTTCCGGGCGGGCGCGGTCGTGAGCTGGTTGCTGAGGATTTTGTCTATTCCGTCAAACGCCAGTTCGACCCGAAGAATCAACCTCAGGGCGCCTGGCTCTGGCAGGGACGCATTGCGGGACTGGAGGAGTGGAAGGCGGCCGGGGCTGATTACGACCGGCCGGTGTCAGGTTTGCGTGCGCGCGACAGGTACACGCTGGAGATCCAGCTGACCCGCCCCTATCCGCAGCTTGCCGATACCTTTGCACAGGGCTACTCGGCCATCGTTCCGCGTGAAGCCGCCGAGAAGTATGGCAAGGCGCTGGGTGTGCACCCGGTGGGTTCGGGGCCTTTCCGGCTGGTGAGTTACGACTCATCACGCGCGGTGATGGAGCGCAACCGGCACTACCGTCAGGAGCCGGTAGACCTGCAGGCCGAGGGCTACGATCCCGCCAAACAGGCCTATACCGGCGTCGAAGCGATCGAGGGCCGATCACCGCCATTCATCGATCGTCTTGAGATCGACTTCATCACCGAATCGAGTGCTGCATGGACCTCCTTTAACAAGGGCAACGAGGTTCAATTCACGACCGTTCCCATCGAACAGATCGATCGCATACTGGCTGGCAAGAATCCGATACGTCTGCAGCCGGAATATGCGGCCCGCTTTCATATGTATACAGGTCTCGAAGCCGGTTTCGTCTTTACCACCTTCAACATGGATTTCCCTGAGCTCGGCTACAACCCCGATCCGGTGCGCGAGCAACGCAACAAGGCTCTGCGCTGCGCGATCATCAAGGCCTACGACTGGGAGGCGCGCAACCAGAGCTGGTACTTTGGGCTTGCCACCTATTTCCCCGGCATCATCGTGCCGCTGAGTCCTGAATTCGATCCGG
>Ga0138256_10005545_pt1 | contig 13324 bp, 14 predicted proteins | sample KNB2016incub_MG_FD_105486 | JGI IMG/M metagenome (GOLD analysis project Ga0138256, IMG submission 105486) | Active sludge microbial communities from wastewater in Klosterneuburg, Austria - KNB2014incub_MG | ecosystem: Engineered > WWTP > Activated sludge > Unclassified | place: Austria...
CCCCGGACTCAAGACCGAAGGGCGACGGCATGGATCGGCGGCAGTTCCTCGCAAGCACGGCATTGCTCGCAAGTGCGTTGCAGGTTCCGGCATCGGCAAGCGCGGCACCGCGCAATGGCAGGCGCCTGCTGCCGGTGCCGCTCGCGAGGGGCGACACCATCGGCCTGGTCAGTCCGTCCTCGGCCAGCGAGGACAGCTTCAACCTGCAACTGGCGCGCGAAGCGATGGAGGCACTGGGCTTCAAGGTCAAGCCGGGGCCGCACCTCGGCTCGCGCTTCGGCCATCTGGCCGGCACCGATGCGGAACGTGCCGGCGACCTCAACGCGATGTTCGCCGACCCCGGCGTCAAGGCCATCGTCTGCACGCGTGGCGGCTCGGGCGCGGCGCGCCTGCTGCCATTGCTGGACTACGACAGCATCCGCCGCAATCCCAAGGTACTGCTGGGCTACTCCGACATCACCGCGCTGCACAGTGCGATCCACGCGAAGACCGGGCTGGTGAGCTTCCACGGGCAGATCGGCTCGGGCAGCTGGAACAGGTTCAACGCCGACCAGTTCCGGCGCGTGCTGCTGGATCGCGAACTGGTCGAGTACCGCAACAAGACCGACATCGGCGACGACCTGGTCCAGCGCCAGAATCGGACCATCACCATCCGCGGCGGCAAGGCACGCGGCGAGCTGGTCGGCGGCAACCTGACCGTGCTCACCGCGCTGGCGGGATCGCCGTATCTGCCGGATTTCACCGGCAGGATCCTGTTCCTGGAAGACGTGGGCGAAGCGCCGTACCGCGTCGATCGCATGTTCAGCACGCTCAAGCTGATGGGTGCGCTGGATCGCATCGCCGGTTTCGTGTTCGGCGAATGCACCGACTGCAAGCCGGGCGACGGCTACGGCTCGCTGACCCTGGAGCAGATCCTCGACCACTACATCCTGCCGCTTGGAATCCCCGCGTATCGCGGCGCGATGATCGGCCACATCCGCGAGCAGTTCATCGTGCCGGTCGGCGGCAGGGTCGAACTGGATGCCGATGCCGGCACGTTCCGCCTGCTGGAGCCGGTGTTCCGGGCCTGATCAGGTCATCGCTGCCTGCGTGAACCGCACCAGCGACTCGGCCTGCATGCGCTTGATCACCAGCTGCACGAACAGGGTGCGGTCGCCGCTGAAGATGCGGCCGAGCTCGTTGACGTCGATGCGGATGCTGCCGATGTCGTTGTAGGCGAGGGTGGAATAGCCGACCGAGCCGGTATCGCGGATTTCAGGGTGCGCGGTGATGCTGAGGTACAGCGGTCGCATGCCGCGTATCAGCTTGTCGTGCAGCACGTCGCAGTTCATCTTCAGGCTGCGGAACGCGCTGTCCACCTGGTTCACGTGCACCGACGCCATCACCTCGCGCTGCACGATCCCGGTCAGGCGGTCGTCGACCGCATCCTTGCCGGCCTGCTTGGCGAAGACCTCGACGAAGTAGTCGCGCACCGGGCGGCCGTGATCGTCTTCCACGTAGATCACCATGTTCTGGTAGCCCTGGGTGTAGGCCTTGCCCTGTTCGGCGCGACGGTGCTGCGCATTGAGCGTGGCGAGCGCCTGGCAATGCGCTTCGAAACCGGCATCGTCCACCTGCAATGCCTGCCGGATCAGCTGCAGGGTGGCCGGGTGCTTCGGGCCATCATCCTTGCAGGCGATGCTGGCGTGGTTTTCCTTCGGGATGCGGCAGAACGCGGTGCGGCCGTTGACGTCGAGCATCACCATCTGCGGCTGCGACGGCGTTGTGGCGAAATCGAAGCGCACGAAAGCGGGATCGAGATTGGCGGTGGATACCAGCACGGTGCCGTCGGAACCGTTGGTATTGGCCGCTGCGGAGATCCCGCCGTAACCGTCGGTACCGACCAGCACCGTGGTCAGCACGCGACCCGGGCCGTACCAGCGCGCCTCCGGCTGGAAGCGGTCCTTGCGCGCCAGTTCCCAGCTGTACGGACTGGCCAACTCCAGTCCGCGCAGGATCTTCGCGCCGGTGTGGAACAGGCGATCGGACTTGAAGCCCTTGACGATGCGGCCGAGGAAGCTGACCCCCTTGTGCGCCAGGTGCGAGCCGAAGTTCGCCGGTGCCAGCATCAACAGGCGGCGCACCGGGTTGGTTTCGGGCTTGTATCGTGCGGTCATCCAGTGGCGGATCACCAGTGCGCCGGTGCTGTGCACGATGACATCGACCGAGCGCGGGCTGGTGGGCAGCCCAGCCTTCTTCCATGCGGCCTGCATGGCCTGGACGATATCGTCGAAGGTGACATCGTCGTCCATGCTGACGTAGTCGCCGAGGTAGATCGGCACGATGTCGTGCAGCCCGAGTTTGCCGAGTTCGCGCACCAGCGGCTTGAACGATTCGGAGCGGTCGCTCCAGCCGTGCAGCAGGACGATCATGGTGGCCTCCGTTGCCCTTGCCGATGGATTCCGTCATGCCCGCCGTGACGACGGCGTGCAGCAGGTCTAACGCGACATGTTGCGGAAACGGGACGCGAAGCCGGATCAGTCCCGGTCCGGCGCTCCCAACGGGAAGCAGGTGCGGAATGGACGCGCTTCGTCCACCGCGCGCTTGAACGAGGGCCGCGCCAGCAGGCGTGCGCGATAGGCATGCACATGGGCGAAGCGCGGATCGATCGCGTGGGTCCAGTCGGCATAGAACAGGAACGGCGCGGCGGCGCAGTCGGCCAGGCTGAAAGCATCGCCGCAGGCCCACTCGCGGCCGGCCATGCGCGCGTCCAGCCAGGCGTAGGCGGTATCGAGCATCGCCCGGGCCTTGCGCACCCCGTGCGAGTCGCGCTCGGCTTGCGGAATGATGGCGTCGAAGATCACCTTCTGCTGCGGGGTCGAGATGTAGTTGTCGAAGAAGCGGTCGAGCATGCGCACGTCCAGCGCGGCGTCGGCATCGTCCGGGATCAGCCGGACCGGCCCGGGGTGATGCAGTTGCAGGTATTCGATGATGCAGCTGGCCTCCAGCACCGTGCGCCCGCCATCGACCAGCAGCGGGAAGCGCTTGATCGGCCATAGCGCGGCCAGCTCGGCGCTGTTCTGCGCGTCCTCCAGGTTGCGGTAGTCGAACGGCGTGGCGTTCTCGTACAACGCCACCAGCACCTTCTGGCAATAGGACGAGAACGGGTGGGCGTACAGGCGCATCGGGTTGGCGGACATGCCGGTCTCCGGTTGGGTTGCCATCATGCGACGAACGTGCGGGCGCGGAATCGACAGGCGTCGACCCTCAAGCGCGGGGCCAGGCCACGTAGGTCTTCCATGCATAGCGCCACGGCACCACCGCCGCCAGCAGCGGCAGCGCCAGGAACGCGCCGGCGATCTCTCCGGTCGGCGTACCCCACAGTGTGCCGGCCCGCCACAACGGGTATGCGACGAACGCGAGCCAGATCGCCTTGTAGCCGATGGTGAAGAACATCAGCGGCAGCCAGCGCAACGGATGCAGCAACCCGAACAGGGCGAGTGCGGGATAGGTTGCCCATACCGCAAAGGCGAGCGCGTGCAGCGGATCCCACGGGCCTTGGTGGCCGAGCAGCACCTGCCAGGCGTTCGGCGCGACGAACAGCAGCATCAGCAGGTAGAACAGGCGCAGGCCCCAGACCTGCACGGGGCGCACGCCTTCATGGCGTTGCGGATCGGAAGCGAATGGGCGGGCGAGGGCGTGCATCGGTCATTCCCCGGATGGTTGCGCGGGATCGAAGGCGAGCAGGTCGCCGGGCTGGCAGTCCAGCGCCGTGCAGATCGCCTCCAGGGTGGAGAAGCGGATCGCCCTGGCCTTGCCGGTCTTCAGGATCGACAGGTTGGCGAGGGTGATGTCGACGCGCGCGGCGAGCTCGGTGAGCGTCATCCGGCGCGCGTGCAGCAGTTCGTCGAGTCGGACGACGACGGCCATCTCACACCGTTCCTTCGAGGTCGGCGCGCATGCGTGCGCCTTCGTCGAACACGCGGGCGAGCACGAACAGCAGCAACACGGCCAGCCACGGTGCCAGCGAGAAGCCGACCTCGAGATCAAGCGCCTGTGCCTGCGTGCTGGCGGCCCAGACAACGGTGCCGATCATCAGGCGCAGGACCTCGCCGGCAAGGACATAGCAGGCGATGGTGTGCAGGCGGCGGGCGTTGCCGGCCACGAACGGATCGCCGGCGCGCACGCTGTCGACGATCGCCAGCAGTTGCCGCAGCATGCGGTCGACCACGCCGGCGGCGGCGATGCCGAGCAGCATGATCGCCCGCATCCCCATCACCAGCTGCGGGCGGTGGTTGCCCTGCTGCACGCCCAGGGCGTCGAAGATGGTGTCCGCCGCGACCAGGCTGGCCACGAACATCAGGGCGATGCCGGCGGCATACAGCAGGTTGAGCACGATCAGGGCGCGGAGCAGCGGGCGGGACAAGGCGAGAGCATTGGACTGGGTGGGCATGACAGTCTCGATGAGGTATCGAATAACGATAATAACAATATCGTATTGCGATAATAATGGCCCGCAAGTCACCCCTGACGAACGACATGTTGCTTTGGTGTGCTACTTCACTAACATACCAACTCATTCAGGTATTGAAGGACGAGGGGATGGCACTGGAACTGGCGTTGCAGTCGGTGGGTTACCGCTATCGCGGCGGGTACGAGGCCGTCAGCGGGGTGGAACTGGCCCTGCAACCGGGCATCGTCGGCCTGCTCGGCCCCAACGGGGCTGGCAAGTCGACCCTGATGCGGGTGTTGTCCACGTTGGCGAAAGCCACGACCGGGCGGGTGTTGTGGCGTGGCGAGGACATCGCCCGCAAGCCCGATGCGCTGCGTCGCGAGCTGGGCTACCTTCCGCAGGATTTCGGCGTGTACGAGGCGCTCTCCGCGCGCGAATTCCTCGCCTTTCTGGCCGCAGTGAAAGGGCTGCCCGCGCGTTCGGTGGCAGCGCGCGTGGACGAATGCATGGGCATGGTCGGCCTGGGCGAAGTCGCGGATCGCAGACTTGGCGGCTATTCCGGCGGCATGCGCCAACGCGTCGGCATCGCCCAGGCCCTGCTCAACGATCCGAAACTGTTGATCGTCGATGAACCCACCGTCGGCCTGGATCCGGAAGAGCGCGTGCGCTTCCGCCACCTGCTGGCGGAGCTGGCCGGCGAGCGCCTGGTGATCCTGTCGACGCATATCGTCTCCGACATCGAGGCCAGTGCAGGCACGCTGGCGGTGATGGCGAACGGGACGCTGCGTTTCCATGGCACGCCGGAAGTACTGATGGCCGCGGCCGAAGGCCATGTCTGGAACCTCACCATTCCCTCCGAGCAGTTGGCCGAGATGCGCGCACGGCTGCGCATCAGCCGCGCGCAGCGTCGCGCGCATGGCGTTGAAGTGCGCGTGGTCGGCGAACTGGCGCCATCGGCGGATGCGCAGCCGGTCGCGCCCGACCTGGAGGATGCCTACCTGTGGCTGCTGCAGCGCCATGGGGCGCAATCGTGAACCGGCTGCGCGCGGTGGCGGCGGTGCTGGTCGCGGATCTTCGCCAGCGCCTGCGCACGCCGCGTTTCTGGCTGCTGGTCGCCGGCCTGGCTGCACTGATGTGGTGGTGCTTTCCGGCGGCGGACCGGGACTTCCTCACGGTCTCGGTCGGCGACGGCATGCGTGGCCGCTATTCCAGCGCGTGGATCGGCATGGTGGTCGCGCTGATGTACAGCACGACCTTGTCGCTGGCCGGCTTCTACCTGGTGCGCGGCACCCTGGTGCGCGACATCGAGACGCGCGCCTGGCAGCTGCTGGTCGCCACCACCATGAGCCGTGCGGCCTACCTGCTGGCGAAATGGCTCAGCCACCTCGTGGTGTTCCTGCTGGTGATGGCGGCGGGCCTGGCCGTGGGGCTGCTCGTGCAATGGCTGCGCGCGGAAGACTTGCGCATCGACCTGGTCGAACTGGTCAAGCCGGTGCTGGTGCTGACGTTGCCGTCGCTTGCCCTCACTGCCGCATGTGCGGTGTGGTTCGACCTGGTGCCGTGGCTGCGGCGCAGCGCGGGCAACGTGCTGTTCTTCGTGCTGTGGGTGATGCTGATGACGCTGGGCGTGTCGCAGGCCGACCAGCGGCCCGACGCGCCGATGCCGTTCCCCGGCGATCCGCATGGCCTGCTGCTGGCCGAGCACGACCTCTCGCGCGACTGGCCGGCGATCGATCCGGGCAAGGAGCTGGGCCTGAGCATCGGTACGCAGGCCCTGCAGGACAAGCCGCCGGTGCTGCTGGAATGGAACCGGTGGACGCCGGATGCCGGTGGATTGCGCGCGCGCGGCTTCTGGTCGGGGCTGGCGCTGGTCGTGCTGGCGTTGGCGGTGCCGCTGCTGGATCGCTGCGCCGCGCATGTCGGCAGTCCGGGCAAGGCGCGCGGCGATGGCGCACGCCTGCGCTGGCTCGAAGCATTGCTGGCACCCCTGCAGCGCAGCGCCTTCGGCGCGCTGGTCGCGGCGGAAGTCCGCCTTGTGCTGCGCCCGCGTCGCGCCTGGTGGTGGCTGGCGCTGCTGGTGGCACTCGGCGTGCAGGCATTCGCACCGGACAAGGCGATGGTGGTGGCGATGATTGCTGCCTGGATGCTGGCGCTGGACGCATTCGCGCGGCTGGTCCTGCGCGAGCAGGAAACCGGCACCGCAGCGCTGGTATTCACCGCGCCGGACATGCGCAGGCGCCTGCTGGCCGTGCGGGCCGTGGTCGCCATCGGCCTGGCCTGGGCGCTGGTGCTGCCCGCATTGCTGCGGCTGGCGTGGTCGCATCCGCAGGCCGCGCTGGCGGCCGTCGTGGTCGGGGTTTCGCTGGCTGCGTGGGGGTTGGCCACCGGCGCAGTGTTCAGGAACGGGCGCGTGTTCGAACTGCTGGCGCTGGCCGCCGCCTACGTCAGCGTGCAGGGCGCGCTGGTGTTGAACGTGGTCATCGACCCGATGACCACGCTGCGATGGCATCTGCTGACCTTGCCGCTGGCATTGGTCGTGCTGACGCTGGGTTGGTGGAAGCAGCCGGCGTTTGCACGGTAGCGGCAAGCGTGCGGCGCGTTGCAACCACAGGCGCGCGATCGGTATCTCCTGCGGGGTGGGCACTTGGCCCGCACACCACCGGGACGCCTCGTGTCGAAGCCGCGCATCCACCTTGCCGCCGTCCTGCTGGCGTGCCTGCCTGTCGCCGCGCTTGCGTCGGCGGCAACACCCGCGCAGCCTGCGCATGGCGTCGCGCCGGCGTACACCGTGCCGATTGCCGCAGCGCTGGATGCATTGATGCAAGCCCCGGGTGGCGCGCCGGCGATGGCCGCGGTGGTGGTGCAGGGCGATGCCGAGTGGATCGACGTGCGCGGCCGGGTGCACACGGACCGCGATGCGGCCGCCGATGCCGAAACCCGCTTCTACATCGCCTCGCAGACCAAGTCTTTCCTCGGTCTGCTGGCCGCGGTGCTCGATGCCCGCGGCGTGTTGCCGCTGTCGAGGACGCTCGCCGAGGTCTGGCCCGGGTTGCGCCTGCCGCCGCCTGCCGATCCGCGCCGGATCACCATGGCCGACCTGCTCTCGCACCAGGAAGGCTTGCGTACGGAGACGCTCAACATCGTCACCGCGCATGTGCGCGACGTGCCGGCATCCGAGTATCCGGGCCTGCTCGCCACCGAGGCGACGCCGCGCGATCCCGGCTTCCGTTACGCGAATCTCGGCGACCTGATCTACGGCGCGGCACTGGAGGCCGCCAGCGGACGCGGCTGGCGCGATTGGCTGGACACCACGGTGCTGCGCCCGCTCGCACTGGATGGCATCTCGTCACGCACCTCGACAGTTCCTGCCGCGCAGTTGAGCTGGAATCACCAATGGGATGGCGCGCGCTGGCATGCGCTGCGGCCCAAGCCGGATGCGTTGATGCATGCGGCGGGCGGCCTGGTGGCCTCGCCGCGCGCGCTGGCGCGCTGGATGCGGGCGAACCTCGATCCGGGTGGTGCCGGCCGCGCTTTGCCGGCGATCGCCTGGCAGCGTTCGCAGCAGCCGATCGCGCAATCGAAACTCGCCGATGGCGAGATCGACTGCAACGGCTACAGCCTCGGCTGGTACACCTGCAGCTATCGAGGGCAGCAGGCGCTGATGCATCCGGGTTCCTACGACGGCACGGTGTCGGTGACCGTGCTGGTGCCGTCGGTGAAGGCGGGCATGTCATTGATGGCCAGCAGCGACAGCGCGATGGAAGGCTTGCAGCTGGAGATGATGAAGGCCTTCATCGGGCTCGCGGGTGGCCAGCCCGGCGAAGACGAGCGCCTGCGCCGGGCGGTGGAAGCCTACCCGGCCAAGGTCGCTGCGCAGGCGGCCAGGCGGCGTGCCGCGATCGAGCAGGATCGCGCCGATCCGCGCTGGGGCGGATGGGCCTGGACAGCGGATGCCGCAGCGTTGCAGGCATGCAGCGGCAACTTCGGCAACCGGCTGTTCGGCACGATGCGTGTCGCGATGGAAGCAGGCGCGCTGGTCGCGCGCCTCGGCGCGCTGGAGATGCGGCTGGAACCCGCGCAGCCCGGGCTGTTCGCGGCCGCGGGCGCGGCGCTGGCACCGGCGGAACCTTTGCACTGCGATGCCGGGGCGGGGCAGTTGCGCTGGAACGGGCAGGTCTTCGACCGGCAGGCGACGGGCAAGGGGTGACGCCGCCGCAGTTTCCCCGGGACAATGGGCGCATCGCCTCGCCGACGCGCCTTGCCCATGCTGCCGATCCGACTTGCGTTGCTTGCCCTGCTGATCGCGTCAAGCACGTTGTTGCACGTGACCCCGATCCTGCTGGTGTCGTTGCTGAAGGCGGTGCTGCCGTTCAAGCGCCTGCAATCGGCCGCCAATCCGCTGTTGACCGGCATCGCCGAAAGCTGGATCGGTTTCAACGGCTGGCTGTGGGACCGCTTCACCCATACCCGGCTGGAGCTGCGCGAGGATGCGGCCTTGCGCATGGACGGTCACTACCTGGTGCTGGCCAACCACCAGAGCTGGGTGGACATCCTGGTGCTGCAGAAGGTGTTCAACCGGCGCATCCCGTTCATGCGCTTTTTCCTGAAGCGGCAGTTGATCTGGGTGCCGCTGCTGGGGCTGGCGTGGTGGGCGCTGGATTTCCCGTTCATGGGCCGCTACAGCAAGAAGCAGATCGCGAAGAATCCTGAACTGGCGGGGCGCGACATCGAGGCCACCCGCCGCGCCTGCGACAAGTTCCGCGCGATCCCGGTGTCGATCATGAATTTCGTCGAAGGCACCCGTTTCACCGCGGCCAAGCATGCCAAGCAGGGCTCGCCGTACCGGCACCTGCTGAAGCCGAAATCCGGTGGCGTGGCCTTCGTGCTGGATGCGATGGGCGAGGGCCTGCACGCGATCCTCGACGTGACCATCGCCTATCCAGCAGGCAGGCCCTCGTTGCTGGATCTGCTCTCCGACCGCATCCCCGTGGTGCAAGTACAGGTGCGCGAGCGCACGATTCCGCCGGAGATCCTGCGCGGCGACTACCAGCACGACCGCGCCTTTCGCGTGCGCTTCCAGCAATGGATGAATGGCCTGTGGCAGGAGAAGGACGCCGGGCTCACCGCGCTGCTGGAACGCAGCGACGCGCCGGTCAGTACAGCTTGAGCGGAATGCCGCGGGCGTTGCAGTCGGCATACTCGGCGCGCACTTCGCGGCAGTACGGGCCGCCCATCGCGAACTTGCGGCAGATCGACGGGCGGGATGCGTAGATCGAGCAGCACATCCGCCCCTGGTCGATCGCCACGCACCAGCCGTCCTCGTCACGGGCCATGACCTCGATGCCGTGCGCATTGTGAGTGGTGAAGCGAGGCGGCACCTGATCGCCGGGCAGCAACACCACGGTCAGCCGGCAGCAGACGGCATCGCAGCGGTCGCAGTGCGGGGTTTGGTCGCCGGATTCGCTGTGCGTGGCGGTTGCCTGCACTGCGCCAGCGTCGTGTCGGCCGGAATTCGGCATGCTTGCTCCCGAGGTGATGCCACCCGACGATCGGGTTGCGGTGCGGTGGAGGCGCGCCGGCGATTGGGCGGCGGGTCGGGCGGGATGCCGGTGGAAACGCGTTGCGTTGCCATCCTACGCGCTGCACGGGCGCGGGGATGTTGTTCCGGGTGTCGATGCCAACCGCTGCAGGCCGATGCGGTCAGCGTTTGGTCGCGAGCACGCCGTCCAGCGCCGGTTCCGCCCTGAACCCGGCCTGTTGCAGCCGCTTCGCCACCTCGCGCGGAACATCGCGGCCGCTGGTGAGCCTGTTCGGGCTGCCGGTGTAATGGAACAGGCGGCCACCGTGTTTCAGCACGCGCGCCAGCTGGTCGTAGAACGCCTGTGAATACAGCTCGCCGGCAATGCCGAAGCGCGGCGGGTCGTGCAGGGCGGCATCGAACGCGGCGTCCGGCAGTTGCGCGATCGCCTGCGATACGTCGGCATGCGCGAGTTGCAGGCGGCCAGCGCTTGTGTCCGGATCCGGCGACCACGGGTTGAGCGTGCGCAGCCACAGCACGTCCTCGTTCTTTTCGAACGACTGGATCCTCGCTACCCCGGCATCCAGGCAGCAGGCGGCGAAATAGCCCAGACCGCCGCAGGTATCCAGCACCGTCTTGCCCTGCGGCGCGACCAGCGCCACCTTGCGTCGCGCATCGTACAGCGGCGATTGCTTCGCGGTCGGCAGCATCTTGATGCCGTCGATCTCGAAGGTCGGCACGTCCCACTCGCTCGGTACCAGCTTGATCAGCTTGCCGGCATAGCGCGACACCGGGGCGAATTCGTCGCCGTCCCACCAGTAGATGGTGCGGTCCTTGAGCTTGCCGGGGTAGGGATAGCGTTGGTCGCGCCATTCCCAATCCTCGACGGACAGCGTGGCGGTCGCCGTGCTGCGGCCGAGGTCCAGCGAGCCTGTCCATGCGGCATCGCCGGCATCACGGGCGGCGAGCAGGCGGTCGAACGCGGGTTTGGTCAGCAGCGGGCCGTGGTAGCGCATGCGAGGAATTATCGATGCCGCGGCGGCAAATGCGAAAATACCCGTATCCAACTCAAGGCATGCAGCGATGAACGCAGTGAACGGTTATCCGGTCGGCAGCCCCGGCCAACCCTGGGGCGCGGCGGAGAAGGCCGAATGGCGCGCGCGCCAGCGCAAGCTGCGCAGATACGCGGACGAGGTGGTGACGAAACTCGATGCCTTGCGCGAGCGTTTCGACGTGTCGCAGTACGGCGAACTTGATTGCGCCCCCGATGGCGCATACCCGCTGTTCGCGATCCGCAACCGCGATTGGGACGACGCGCTGCCGGTGGCGGTGGTCACCGGCGGCGTGCACGGCTACGAGACCAGCGGCGTGCACGGTGCGCTGCAATTCGTCGAACGGCATGCCGCGACGTATGCCGGCAAGCTCAACCTGCTGGTGGTGCCCTGCGTCTCGCCCTGGGCCTACGAGCGGATCAATCGCTGGAACCCGCAGGCGCTGGATCCGAACCGCAATTTCGTGGCCGACAGCCCGTGTGCGGAGTCGGCGGCATTGTGGGACTTGCTGCAGCCGCTGCAGGGTCGCGTGCTGGTGCATATCGACCTGCACGAGACCACCGACAGCGACGAATCCGAATTCCGCCCGGCACTGGCCGCACGCGACGGCAAGCCGTTCGAACCCGGCACCATTCCCGATGGCTTCTACCTGTGCGCCGACAGCGCAAGGCCCGAGCCTGGTTTTCAGCAGGCGATCAATGCCGCGGTGGCGAACGTGACCCACATCGCGCCGGCCGATCCGGATGGCACCATCATCGGGTCGCCGGTGGTGGCACCGGGGGTGATCGAATACGACTGCCGCGCGCTCGGCCTGTGCGCCGGCATCACCGACGCGCGCTTCGTGACCACCACCGAGGTGTATCCGGACAGCCCGCGCGCCACCCCGCAGCAGTGCAACGACGCGCAGGCCGAGGCGGTGCGCGCGGGGATCGATTTCGTGCTGGCGCAGACCTGAAACGCGACAGGCCGGCATCGCGGCCGGCCTGTTTCTGCATCGGGCTGCGGTGGCGATCAGCGCCGGGTGTAGGTGATCTCCATCATCTTCATCTCCTTGCCGTCCGGGCCGGCACCGAACATCTCGAACACCTCGACTGCCGGGCTGGTCCAGCGCAGTTCCATGCGCGCGCTGGCCTGCTGCTTCGTCACCGCGTCGTTCCAGTGGCCGATGAAGCTGCAGGTCGCCTGCGCGGTGCAGCTGCCCTCGGCGACGGTCAGGCCGGTGTTCATGCTGTCGTTCCAGGTCGACCAGTACTTGCCGCTGACATTGTCGTAGCCGGTCAGGCCGAAGCCGGTGTAGGGCTGGCCGTACATGCTGGACGACATTTCCTCGCTGACCACGCGGCCGCCGAGCAGGACCTTGCGGCTGGCGCTGCCGGTGGATTCGGTCGGTGGCGCGCCGGGCGCGTTCCAGCTCTTGATCGTGACGGTGTATTCGCCGGCGGTCAGCGCAAGGCCGGCATGCTGCGGACCGGGCGTGCCGGCCTGCTGGTAGGCCTGCATCGCCGCCAGTTCCTCGGGCGACATCTTCGGCGGATCCTGCGCCAGCACGGGAGCAGCGAGCAGCAGGCAGGACAGTGCGAACGTGGTGTGGCGAGCTTGCATGGCGTCCTCCTTCGGGATGCTGCGCACGCGGCAGCGCGGCGAGTATAGGCCGGCCCCGGGAGTCGGCGGGCGAGGGACTGCAGGCAGCGACGAATCCCATCCGGCGGCATGGCCGCCCCTGCGGGCCGCTTGCGTTGCTCCGGCTGCGCACGACGCTTCGGCACGGGGGCGGGCGCACGGCGTGCCGTCGGGAGTCCCCGACGGCCCTGCAAGCGGAGGTCAATGCGATGAACGGTTTGCGTGCGTGTTTCGCGCTTGTGTTGCTGCTTTGCGTCGGTTGGGTCGGTGCCCAGGAGCGGGCGTACAAGAACGGGGCGGTGACCGTGGTGACCTCGGTGAAGGTGGTCGACGGCCAGTTCGAGAACTACATGCGCTACCTGTCGGGGAATTGGCGCGCGATCAACGAGGAAGCCAGGAAAGCCGGGCTGGTGCTGGATTACCACGTGTTCGGGGCCAACCCGCGCCGTGCCGAGGATCCCGACCTGTACCTGGTGGTCTCCTATCCGAACATGGCTGCGTTCGATGGCATGGACGAGAAGATGGAGCCGATCGCCAGCAAGATCACCAAGCAGTCCCTGCAACAACGCGATGACGCGTCCGGCAAACGCACGGTGATGCGGACCATCATGGGCTCGGAGATGCTGCGCGAGCTGGAGTTCAAGTAAGGCCGGGGGCGTCGAGGCCCGGCTGCACTCAGGGCAGGCCGCTCGCCGGCCTGCC
>Ga0138256_10005546_pt1 | contig 13324 bp, 11 predicted proteins | sample KNB2016incub_MG_FD_105486 | JGI IMG/M metagenome (GOLD analysis project Ga0138256, IMG submission 105486) | Active sludge microbial communities from wastewater in Klosterneuburg, Austria - KNB2014incub_MG | ecosystem: Engineered > WWTP > Activated sludge > Unclassified | place: Austria...
GAGATTCCCGGGTCTATAAAATGAAGAGCTCGAAACCAAAATCTTCCGAAAAAGAATACGTCGCGTCTCAACAGGCCGGGGTCTATATCTTCTCGATGGGTATGCTGAAGCATCTGTACAGAATCATGCTGGGATTTCGCTGGAATACTGTCTATCGGCATACAACCGATGGCAGCTGGATAGATTATGGCGATGCGCAGAATGTATTTAAATCGCGAAAATAGTTTTACAAATTCCAAGTCTGTGACAATAAAATTCTCGACCGGATAGGGTTTGAGTAAGGAATGAAAATCTTGCTAACCCGGATTATTTTGTTTTCTTCCTTTTTTACCGCTGCGGACTCCGCGTTTCTTTCTCTGGCGGAAACGAGGAAAATGGCCCATCGCTCAGCCTTGACAAGAACCACGAGATAACTATTGATTTTCTCGCACTCGGTGGGGTTCGTATTTTTGCAAGGGTGCAGCGCTCTACAGCTACGTATCCATGCCTTTTATCAGCATCGGCTACAGATTCTGAAACCGGATCTTGCGCGTTTCAGGCCATGGCCCAGACCACCCGTTGCTACACGGCTCACACGAGCATTTGTGCATTTGGTGCTGGTGTAGGCTTCTGGGCTTGTCCGTTGCTAAAGCGAGATTGAGGCCTAAAAAATTCGATTTTCAGTATGAAATGACCCACAAAACTGATTTCCAAAAAAAAAGGCAGTCCGGGTGACCAACCACGTCTGTAACCGACCTAACGCCCGGATAACAAAGGAGACATTGGGCGATGGCACTGCATAAGACAGACGACGATTATTACCGCGCATTCTTTGAGCATAGCATGGACGGAGTGATGTTGACTGCCCCAGATGGCCCAATTTTCGCTGCAAACCCCGCCGCTTGTACGATGCTGGGCCTTACCGAGCAGGAAATCTGTTTGCGCGGCCGGCAAGGAATCGTCGATCCGCGAAGCCCGGGTCTGGGAGATTGGCTGGCAACACGCGAAAAAACCGGAAAAACCCGGGGAGAATTGATGGTTCTACGCGCCGATGGCCAAAGCATCTGCGTTGAAGCCAGCTCGGAGCGCTTCACGACTAGCGATGGATCAGAGCGGACGATTATCGTCATGCGCGATCTGACAGAACGCAAAGCACTCGAAAGACAAAAAGACAGATACATGAAACTGTTTCGGCTTTCGAAGGAACCAATGTGCATAGCCGATCCGTTTGGCTGCTTTTTGCATGTCAACCCTGCCTTATCGGAACTTACGGGCTACAGCGAGAACGAACTTATCTCGAAACCCTTTATCGACTTTGTTCACCCAGATGACAGACAGCGCACCATCGATGAAATGAAGCGCCAGGTGGCACAGGGTCCCTCTATCGGCTTTGAAAACCGTTATATCTGTCGTGACGGCAAGGTTATTCACCTTTCCTGGTATGCCTATTTTGACGAAACCGACAAGCATACCTATGCGACTGCACGCGACGTCAGCGAATCTCTGCGTACACACCATGAACTGGCCGAAAGCGAGCGCAAATTCCGCTCTGTCGTCACCGCGATGGCTGAAGGCGTTGTGATCCAGGATGCAGAAGGCAAAATCATTGCCACTAACCCCGCGGCGCAAATGATCGAAGGGCGCTTCGATGCCGAGATGCTCGGCAAAACTTCCAACGACCCGCAATGGGGTGCCGTCAAAGAAGACGGTTCACCTTTTCCGGGTGACGAACATCCCGCGATGGTGACCTTGCGTACCGGCCAACCACAACGCAATGTGATTATGGGGCTCACCCGCCCCTCTGGCGAGCGCCGCTGGATTACCATCAATTCGCAGCCGCTTTTTGAAGAAGGCAGCGACAAACCGTCCGCGGTCGTCACAACTTTTCACGACCTTACGGAACCCAGGCGAACGCAAGAGGCTCTGATCAACAGCGAAAAACTCTTTCGCACGCTCACCGGGTCAACAACCGCCGGCATCTTCATCGTCGATGCCAAACATTTTCGCGAGTGTAATCGCGCTATGCAAATAATGACTGGTTACAGCGCCGATGAGCTCGCCACGATGCCCCCCGCGCAGCTCTTTGTCGAAGAAGATCGCCATATTATAGAAGAGCGCATCAAAGGGCTTGAGACGGGCACTCAGTTATCCGACGAATACGAAATTCGCCTGCGGCAAAAAAGCGGCATCGTACGCTGGGTGCGCATCAACAGCGCGGATATTCCTTATGGAGGTCATCGCAGTCGCGTCGGCACGATGTTTGATATCACCGAAAGTAAACTGGCCAGCGAAGAAATATCCAAATATCTGCGCCAGCTGCAGTCGATGACTTATGGCACACTCGAAGTGGTCGCAAAGATGGTCGAATTGCGCGACCCGTACACGGCGGGTCACCAGCGTCGCGTCGGCTTGATTGCCGCTGAAATCGGCCACGAGCTGGGGTTTGACGATATGAAATGCCAGCAATTGAAATGGGCCGGCATGGTGCATGATATCGGCAAGATCGCCGTGCCGGTTGAAATTCTGAGTAAACCCACGAAGCTGACCCCGCTCGAATACGACCTGGTGCGTGTGCATGCGCAGCGCGGGTATGACATTCTTCACGAATTGCAGTTTCCGTTTCCGATCGCCGAAATCATCTGGCAGCACCACGAGCGCCTCGACGGCACCGGATATCCGCAGGGGCTGAAAGGCGAGCAGATCAGTCTCGAAGCTCGCATACTCGCGGTAGCCGACGTGATCGAATCGATTTCGTCGCATCGCCCCTACAGGCCGGCGCTGGGTATCGAGACGGCATTGGCAGAAATAAATGAACATGCCGGCACCAGGTATGACCCCAAGGTGGTTGAAGCCACGGTACGCCTGGTTAGAAAAAAAGACTACAAGCTGCCAGACTGACGTGCGGGCAAGAATGCCTGCAAAGATGGTATTTTTGATTTCGATTTGCAGCCTGTTCGCCCGACAGGGCAGGGATTAACCATGAGCAAGCAGGATCTGCCAGAAACCACTCCGGCGGAAATGGGCGACAAAACCGTACACGACACAGTCAAGCGCCGACAGACGCGCACCGTCACCATGGGCGGCATTAAAATCGGTTCGGGGCACCCGGTGCAGGTGCAGTCGATGACCAAAACCAAAACCGCCGACTGGAAGGCGACAGTCGAACAGATTCTGCGCTACGAAGAAGCCGGCTGCCAGATCGTGCGCTGCACCGCGAATGACGAAGACGCGGCGAATGCGCTCGGTAAAATTAAAGAAAACATCCACATTCCACTGGTGGCAGATATACATTTTCAGCACAAGCTCGCGCTGATCGCCGTCAAGAGCGGCGTCGATAAAATTCGCATCAACCCCGGCAATATCGGCAACAAAGAGAAGGTCGCAGAAGTATTGCGTGCCTGCAAAGACAACGGTATTCCGATTCGTATCGGCGTGAATGCCGGCTCGCTCGAAAAAGATATTTTGCGCAAAGTGGGATATCCTACTTCGGAAGGCATGGTCGAGTCGGCGCTGAGGCACATCGAGATCTGCAATGAACACAATTTTGATGACGTGATCGTTTCACTCAAATCGAGCGACGTCTTTATGATGATGGAAGCGTACCGTAAGCTCGCGAAGATGTGCGACTACCCGTTTCACCTCGGTGTCACCGAAGCCGGCACGAGCTGGCAGGGCACAATCAAATCGTCGATCGGCATCGGCGGCCTGTTGTCTGAAGGTATCGGCGACACGATTCGCGTTTCACTCACGACCGACGGTGCCGAAGAAGTCAAAGTCGGCCGTGAAATTCTGCGCTCGCTCGGCCTCGTGAGCTTTGGCGTGACACTCATCTCATGCCCGACCTGTGGCCGGCTTGAGGTCGATCTGTTCCGCATCGCGCAAGAAGTCGAAAAAGCCGTCGCACATATCAAAACTCCGCTCAAGGTTGCGGTGATGGGTTGCCTCGTCAACGGCCCCGGCGAATCGAAAGAAGCCGACATCGGCATCTCGGCCGGCGCGGGTTCGGCGATTCTTTATGTCAAAGGTGAGAGCAAGGGAAAAATTTCTGAAGCAGAAATCGTACCGCGGCTGATGGAAGAGATTGCGATTCTTGAAAAATCACTGAAGACTTAACAAGGCAAACTTAGCTCGCGCGCGGCCTGGAGCTGGTTATCGTCAAGGGAAATAAATTTTTCTAAACCGCCATTTTGCATAAACCATTGCGCTGTGCGCAGGTGAACCATGTCTGCCGACTTCGGAGTGCGAATCAACGGAAAATTCCGCGTCAGGCACAGGTCGGGAGTAAGATCGCGCAACACCAGCGCATCGCGGTCTGCTGACAATTGCGCGAAGGCCGCATCAAAATCTTTTGCACTGATTTTTTCAAACCGTACGAGGTGCACAAGATTGCGCTCCGCTTCGACGAGCAACATTGTGCTCGAACACGGCACCTTTCCGGCGAGCAGCCTGTTGACGACCGCCGCCTGTTTTTCGCCGAGCAAAACGGCGAGGTAAGCAGAAGTGTCGAGATAAGCCCTATTCACGATCAGATGCCAATACTTTCAAAAATGCGCCACCCGAATTTTTCACTGCGGCAGCTTTGAGTGGTTTCTTGCCGGCAAAACGACCGATATGCAGACCCGGTGCTACCGCTGCCGTCAGGCGAATGAAGGGCTTATTGTGTTTGGTAATCTCTACCGTTTCACCCTGTGCCGCCATTTCTGCCAGTGAAGAAAGATTTTCTTTCAGTTCGTGCATCGGTGCAATATGCATGCACAAATAGTACAATAATTAGTGCTAAATGGCGACTTATTTAGTACTATAAAGGATATGATCGCCGCGCTCTTTGAAATCCTCACTGTTGGCCTGCCCTTCTGCGCCTTCAAGATCATTGCCGGGCTCGGTCTCAAACAACTTTGGCTCACCATCTGGGGGCTTCTCGACCTCGCGATCAATGCTATCAATCTGCTGGCGCTCGTGATCTTGCGCCGGCGGCTTTTCGATGCGTGCCTGTTGTCGTTTCTCGTGCGGCTGGTCAAAAAACCTGACCGCGACGTGCGCTCTTACTGGCAAGATCTGGGCAATGCGATCGACGTCGGATTTTCTTTTGCGATTGTGGCATTGATGTTAGGCGGCGGATTTCTCTCTTTGCTTGAGCCATTGCAACTGAAAATCTGGAATATTTCCGTGATTCTCAACGTACTGGGGGCGGGTTCCTTTCGCCTGTCTGCGTCGATTGCCAGCCTGCGAAAACATGAAACCTGAAGAGCCGGCGCGCAAAGCGTGCAGAATATTTGCAGGCTTTTCGGTTTTTGCAGCATTGCTGCACTGCAGTTCATACCATGTAAACCTGATGGGTGCCTCGTACCACTTTTCGCGGCAATAACAGGGCCGTAACTACAACGAGTTTAACCCCGGCATCGGTGTGGGTGGCGTGAACACCGTCGGCAATAACAACTTTGGCGTCACCGCCACCTACCTGAAAAACAGCTTCAACAACGACAGCGCCTACGTGGTCGGCCACTACACGAACAGCTGGCTGCACCTCGGCAGATTTACCAACTCGACAGGATTACTGATCGGCATCGCAACAGGTTATGAGACGCGCTACAACCGCACGCGCGAGCAGAACCCGATTCCGGTTGCGGGTCTCATGAACGATATGTGTCTCTATGACTTTTGCGTGTTTCAGGTTGCGATGCCGAGTTATGACGGCATGTCGGGTTTTGTTGCGGGTGGGCTGCGGTATAATTTCCGCTTCGGAACAGCCGCTGCACAGTAAATCGCGCCTCCGGAGCTACTTGCTCGCTAACCGAAAAATCTTCCCCGTCCCAAAGTCAGCTACATATACATTGCCCGCACCGTCGCGGCCGAATGTTGACGGCAATAACGGCCACTGCCCCAGTGCATAGGGTTTGTCAACCTTGCCATCCGCCTTATCGGGCAATGCTATCGCCCACATGCGACCGCTGACAAAATCGGCAAACACATACTTGTTTTTCAGCGCAGAAACTTCATCGCCGGTATAGACATAACCACCGGTGATCGACTGGCCTTCCGTGCGGCCATATTCATAAACCGGATCGCGCAGGTCTTTTGTCTGGCAATTCTCTTTCGGCTCGAAGCAGTGCATGCCTTCGCGGATGTTCCATCCGTAATTGCCACCCTTCTCGACGATGTCGATCTCTTCCCACAGATCTTGCCCGACGTCGGCGACAATGAGTCGTCCCTTGGGGTCGAAACTGTAACGCCACGGGTTGCGAAAACCATAAGCAAAAATTTCAGGCGCAAAACCGGCTGTATTCACATAAGGGTTGTCGGATGGAATTTTGTACTGGCGGCCCTTGCCGTCCGGTTCGACATCAATCCTCAGCATGCTGCCGAGCAATGTTTTCGGGTTCTGCCCGTTACCCTTCGGGTCGTTGCGGAAACCGCCGTCACCCCAGCCGATATAGAGCATGTCGTCAGGGCCAAATGCCAGCTGACCCGCGTTGTGGTTCGGGTAGGGCTGCGCCACTGTCATCAGTATGCGCTCGCCCGCAAGTTTCGCTTTGCTGAGATCGCTGCGGTCTGACGCGGTAAACTCTGACACCCGGCTCACGTCGTTGCCGTTTTCACTCACCATATGATTGAAATAGATCTTTCCATTCGTAGCAAACTGCGGATGGAACGCAATGCCCAAGAGGCCCTCTTCGGCGGCACTGATCACATCGAATTGGTGCAACAAACCCGACTGCCTGTTTTTCAGATTCACCCATTTGAGCGCACCGGTTTTTTCGGCAATGAGCACCATCGCGGTTTCACCCGGTGCAAACTGGATATCGGTCACCTGCTTAAAACCCGCAGCCACTTCGCGCAGGCTGATTGCAATTTTTTCGCGTGCTGCGTCATTAGCCGTAAATTTCGGCACAAAGTTCGTAGGATCTCCCTCGGCTTTGTATTTATCTGCACTGCCGAGTATCTTCACGATTGTACTCTTGAGCGAGTCACAGCCGGCGAGATTCGTCAGCATGAGTGTGAGAATTATTTTTTTCATGGCATACTAACGGTCAGGCAATCGGAAAGCCAACACGAAGCGCACACACCAGAAAATAAGTGCAGCAAGAAACACAGCGCTGATCACAATGAGGCCCACCGGAGATAACGGTACCAGCGAACGATTCGCGGTAAACGTAAGGCTCTCAACCGCCATCATAAACAGATTCATACCAACGGCAAAACCCGCCATGTAAGCCCCGACTCGTTTTATCGATGGCTCGCGTCGTTCGGGGGCCAGCCAATAATCACGGTTGGGCATATTGATCATCGAAGCTGGCAGCTTGCGTAACAACCAAGGTATCGAGAGAAAAAGTAAATTCATCACAAGATACATCGCAGAAAAAAAGATGGTATTTGTGAGGTTCGACGACCAGGCATTGGGAGCCCCCGAAAAGCTGAAATGCGTGGCAACGCGCTCAGGCAGATATTGCGCCATAACAACCGTCAGCGCGATGCCGAGGAGTCCTGTGAAAATCTGTAGTCTCATTGCCAGCATAGACGCAGTGCACCCGCCTCATGGCCGACGTCAACTGAAACTAACCAAGCACGGTCACGCCGTGCCATGATTAGTTTCAGATCATCGAAAGCACACCGCGCCGGATCATCATCACGGCGATTGAAGCCAACAATAGGCTCGTGATTTTAGAGAGCGCAGCCGACCCGGCCTCGCCCAGCACTTTGGTCAGCACATGGCCGAACGAGAACAAAATGCCCGCAATCAGAATATTCAGCGACAGCGAAATCAGCGTCGCGCTGATACCATATTCGTTCGACATCAGCACGCAGGTGGTGATGAGCGCCGGCCCCGCAACCATCGGCGTACCCAGCGGCACAATGCCCATCACGCCGGCATCGTCATCGTGTGCATGGCGTGCACCCATCACGTCCAGAATCGCCAATATAAAGAGGATAACACCCCCGGCGACCATGAAGTCGAAGACCGTGATGCCCAAAAAACGGAAAATCGCCTTGCCCGAGACTGTAAAGACCGCGGTCAGCAAAAACGCCGTAACCATCGACAGACGCACAATGCGTCGGCGCTCATGCTGAGACTGCCGGCGGGTCATGCCCGCAAAAATCGGCAAAATGCCCAGAGCATCCATAGCGACAAAAATGGGTATGAAGGTGATCAGCACGTGTTTGAGCAACTGGTCCATAATTACCCAGCTATGAAAACAGTGTGCTCCGCACACTGTTTTCATAGCTATAAAATCATTGCTGACGCGTTCGCCCTATGAAATCGGGAGACATGTTCGTCCGGTTTTGGGGGGTCAGGGGTTCGCTTGCCACAGCAATCACCGCCCGCCAGGTTGAGGAAAAAATCCGCAAGGTGCTTGAACTTGCCACACCCACCGATATCCTCTCTAAAGAAGCAATTGAAAACTTTCTCGGTAACCTGCCGCTGTCGATTCGCGGCACGTATGGCGGCAACACCACTTGCATTGAAATTCAGACGAATGAAAATAAAACGATCGTGATTGATGCGGGCACCGGCATGCGCCCGCTCGGCAATGCGCTCATGGCGCGCGGCAAGATGGTCGGCAAAGACGACATGGCTGTCTTCTTCACACATTCGCACTGGGACCACATACAGGGTCTCATGTTCTTCGTGCCGATTTTTATTCCCGGCAACAAGATTAATTTTTACTCCTGCTTTCCCGATATCGAAGCGCGGCTCAGGTACCAGATGATCACCACGCACTTCCCGCTGACATTCGACGAACTGAACGCAGAACGCAATTTCTTCCATTTTCCCGAAGGCGAGAGTGTAGAGGTTTACGGTCTGAAAATCGAAGGCAAATCGGTGCGTCACCCCGGCGGATGTTATTCGTATAAGTTTAAACAACCGAATGGCAAAACTTTTATCTTTTGTTCCGATGCCGAATTTAATCTTGAAACTCTGGAAGATATTGGCCCTTACATCGATTATTTTTTCGGGGCAGATGTGCTCGTCTTCGACACACAATACACGTTTGAAGAATCATTACAAAAAATCGACTGGGGCCATTCTTCGGCCGCGATTGCGACAGACATCGCGATCAAGAGTGAAGTCAAAAAACTTGTACTCTACCACCACGACCCATCATACGACGACGCCAAGATGGATAACGTGACATTACAGGCGATTAAGTACAAGAGTATGATGGCCCCGAACCATCCGTTACAAATTGTGTCCGCGTACGAAGGCCTAGAAATTGAGTTATGAACAGCAGGATACTGCGTATCCTGCTGTTCGCGATACCTTCTGCGGTGATGACCGAGCCCATCGGCTGGGGCGAACCGATGCTGGTCGAACGGCGCGCCGAAGAATATGGCGTCTGTTGCCATGAAGGCGAAGGCCGCGCCTATGCCGTGAGCGCGGTGCTCAAAGCGCCGTTCGTCAAAGACACGCCCACGGAAATCGAACTTGTGCTGGCCTACACGGGTACCGGCGGTTTCGCGCGCCGCACCGTTGCCGAAATCACGCTGGCTCCTTCAGAACATCTTTTTCCCGTGCATCCGTCGGTGTCTGCTTTTGGTGATGAAATTCTCGTCGCGTGGCAAGAAACCATGCCGCAGGGTGGGTCGTCGGGCATCTATTATGCGTACGGTGCAGCCGGGCCTGAGAGCATGGGCGCAAAACAGGTGCTGCCATTCACCGCCGGTAAACTCAACGCAATTTTACCGCTCGCCAAGATGACCGGCGAAGGTTCGCACCTGATTCTGTTCCAGGAACCTTCGGCGGCCAACCGTTTTCGTCTGACCGCCGCCGTTGGCGGCCGCGGTGTGTTTTCGGGCATATCCTCGGTCGCAGAAATCAGCGGCGGCACACGCGGCGCACTGTTTCCCGCAACACTCAGGCGCGGCAACCAGATCGATATTCTGTACCAGAACCGCGCCGAAGCGACGTTGATCGACGATATTTTTCGCGCGTTCAGTGTCGACCGCGGCCTGACCTGGAGCGGTAACCTGCGCATCACCTCCAACGGCTTCCAAAATTTTTCGGGCAAGGTCACCAATACCAGTGACAAATTATTCTTCATTTGGCAGAGTAACCCCGACAAGATGTGGTCGATTTTTGCCGCGCCCGAGGGCGGTGAAACTTTCAGGGTGAGCGAAAATGTGTCACCGAGTTACCTGCCGGCCATCGTCGCCGGCGGCGATACCGTCGTGGCCGCCTGGCAAGACACCCGCAGCGGCGCGCCGCAGATCTATGCGAAGTTTCTCGACCGGCCTGATAACCAGTACGTGGGCAACGACCATCGCGTGACCAAAGACGGCATTTCAGCCAAATCACTCGAGTTCATACGCCTCGGCAACCGCCCGTTTCTGTTTTATGGCTGCGGCCCCGGGTTATGCCTGCGCGAGGCCGACACGACGGCTGACCCGGTGCGTGTCACTTCAAAGACGCATGCGCTCGGACAGATTTCCAAGTCAGGCGATGCGGTTTTTTCATGGCCGAACCCGGCCGATATTTCGGGCGTAGAAAGTTTTGCCTACGTCATCGATGACCAGAAAGAAACCGATCCCGATCTCTATAACCTCAATGCACGCGCGACGCAGATCACAATTCCGGGTTTGAACGGCGGCGCCTATTATATGCACGTGAAATACCGCGACCGTGCGGGCAACGTGTCGCCCGTGACGCACTATGCATTTGTGATCGACTCGGTGGCACCCAGCAGGCCGATCATCACGAGCCCGACGCACGAGAACGGCATACCCGACGAACGGCAGGATATCATCGTGCGTTTCAACGCGTCAGATGACAGCGGCATCCAGACATACCGTTTTGCTATGGGCCAAAAACTGCCGCGTGTGTTCAGCGACACCACCACGTCAGGAGAACTCGCGTTCAACAATGTGCCGCCCGGAAAATATGTGTTTGCCGTCGAAGCGGTCGACCTCGGCGGCAATGTTTCGGAGCGCGCGTATTACAGTTTTGACATCGGCAAAAATGAGCGCAACGATCTGACAATCCGCCATAACGCCGAAGCCGATGTCATCACCCGACCCGACATCGCCTTCACCATACAGGACAACGGCGGGCGCGGCGTGCGCGAAGTCTATTACCAGGCGGGTTTCGACATCAAAGACCCGTTTGCCGGGAAAAAGGTTTCGGTCGAAACGCAGGAAAATATCTACACGGCACGCATCGGCAACCTGACGCGGGGCATCAGCGTGATTTCGCTCGGCATTGTCTATAACGACGGCACGCGCGCCGCACCGCGGCATTTCTACTTTGATTCGAACGACCCGCGTGCGCGCAAGAAGTTTGCCTTCACCGAAGTCGAATACGAGAAGGTGCCGTACGTACCCGAACGCGCTGCGCTGCAAGTCGGTGGCCGCGCCGAACTCATCTACACCTACTTCGACCGTGGCATTCTCGAAATTCGTCTGGCGCACAAATCCGCGCCGTCGAAAGTGAAGGTCAAAGGTTTTGTGTGGGAGATAGCGAGTGCTGAGCGCGTACCGCAGGGCGAAATTAATTTCTCGGGGCCAGTGGAATTCATCTACCTGCAAAAGCCTGGCAAATATTTCCTCAACGCAAAATCGCTGTTTTCTGGGCCGGAGCGCATGCAGTTCGCGTTCGATAATCGTGAAATCAACGTACCCGACGTGCGCAAAGCATTCCGCCGCACGCTGTATTCATATCTTGCCGCCGCTCTGGTTCTCGCGATGCTGATTGCGCTATGGCAGCGCAAACGCATCCTGTTCTATGCGGGAGCGTGGATCTGATGCACAGAGTTGCTTACGCAACTCTGGGTATTGTTCTGGCCTTGCTTGTCACCAGCGGCAAGCCTGCACAATCGGCCCATGACTGGCCAATCAGCAAACTGCGCATTATCAAAACGCAGTGGTCGTCGTGGATCACACGCTTCTTCGCGCTCGACGACGCCAACCAACTGATTTATATTCGCGTGGTCGACCAAAAGCAGCAGCAGATACCGGTCACTAAATTCCGCCGCACGCCCGATCTCATCAAACACTTCCCGATGGATGACGGCGACCTTGTGGTCACGATCTATAATCCAGAAAAGATCATGCATTTCATCGCGATGGATTTCAGCGGTACCGTGAAATACTCAAACGAGTTTGCGCTGAACTACAATGTGTACGACGTCGATGCGCGCGTGAATATTCAGGCGGGAAACCCCTCGTGCCTGTTCTATGCGTACGACAAAAAGAACTACGCTATCAAATACTGGAGCGAGCAGCGCACGCACGACATCATGGTCAGCCGCGAACCGATAGAGCTGATGTTTCTGCAGTGGGCAGACGGCGGTGTGCACTATGTCAGCTCTTCGCCGACGGGACACACCTGGGTGTTCTGGAAAGACGGCGACTACCGCTCTTTCGCACTGCCGTTTCCGATCAGGCATGCGCGTTTCTATAAATTCCGCGACACAATGCACCTCATTGGCATCGACCTCGAAGGCGGTCTGTGGCAGTTTGATATTGCTACGGGAAAACTCAGGCAAAACCTACTCATCAAAGACCCACGGTTGACCTATGTCGAGAAGGTGATTCCCCTTAAATTCCACAAGGAATTGAATATTATTCTGACGGCAGACCATATGTCATCGGCATACAGACTCGTTTACGACGATTTTCCTAAGCCCAAAATAAAACCGCGCCTCGAAGAGCGCCGGCTGTTCTGGCCGGGTAAAATTTATCCGCTGATCGACAACACCAACCAGCTGAATTTTCTGCTCGAGACTGAGATACGCCACATATTTCTTGAAACCTGGAGCGCGCCGACCGCGATCATCACCGACATCGACTGGCGGCTCGATCTCAAGCGCAACCCACCGGTGATGATGGTGCACTGGGCCTCGCCTGCGGGCAGCGAATATGCCTATCGCTACCTGCTCGACCAGAACCCAGACAGCGAACCGTTAAACGAAGCAAAACTGATACCCTCGAACACGTTGCAATTTTCGGCGCGCAAAGAAGGTGCGTACGTGCTGCACCTGCAGGTGCGCAACCTGCGCAGCGGCGCCTATTCGCGCATCTACCACATTCCGCTCTTGTGGCAATATTCTCCGCCGGAGCCCGAGGTGTTGCTGCAACGGCAGATTGCGCCGCGCATGGTGACACCGGGTCGCGTCGATTTCTTGATCCAGAATTTGGAGCCGGGAGAATATTACGGTGGCATCGATACCAAACCCGACACGGTGCCGAAAAATATACTCAAAGCCTCGGGCGGGCGCATCAGTTTTAATGTCCCCAAAGGCGCGGGCCGCTATTATCTACACCTCGCGGTGCGCGACCCGCGCAGTCGGGTCTTGAGCCCGGTGCACCATTTTTTGTTTTTTGTGTCGCCTTTTGATATCGACGAAGACCC
>Ga0138256_10005547_pt1 | contig 13323 bp, 9 predicted proteins | sample KNB2016incub_MG_FD_105486 | JGI IMG/M metagenome (GOLD analysis project Ga0138256, IMG submission 105486) | Active sludge microbial communities from wastewater in Klosterneuburg, Austria - KNB2014incub_MG | ecosystem: Engineered > WWTP > Activated sludge > Unclassified | place: Austria...
GACCTTCAGATATATGGTGGTAATGGTAAGATGTTTTCGCAAGAGACAAGCATCGAATCAATAAAAGCTACATATGAATATTGTAAATCGGGTGGTGCATCTTCATTCATGATTACCATTGCTACTAATAGCATTGATAAATTTGTTGAAGGAATGGGGGTTGTTAGGGAATACTGGAAACAGGGCGGAAAAGGATTACTCGGTTTACATATGGAAGGTCCCTATCTGAATCCTGCAAAAAAAGGAGCCCATGTAGAATCCTTTCTTAAAAAGCCAACCATTGAAGAAGTAACAATGCTTTTGGAAAAAGGCGGTGATGTACTCAAAATGATGACAATTGCCCCTGAATGCTGTGATACCGCAATAATTAAACTGCTCCAGAATAATGGCGTCTTGGTTTCTGCTGGTCATACAAATGCAACTTATGATATAGCAACAAAGGCCTTCAATGACGGAATACCTGTAGCTACTCATCTATATAACGCGATGTCTTCACTACTGCATCGGGCACCAGGTGTTGTGGGTGCAATATTTGATCATCCAACAGTAATGAGTAGTGTTGTATGCGATGGCATACATGCCGATTTTGCAGCAGTTCGAATTGCCAAAAACATAATGAAAGAAAGGCTATTCTTTATTACTGATGCAGTAGCAGAAACTAAAAATGGCGATTATGTGCATCTTTTTAAAGGTGATCATTTCGCATTACCCGACGGAACATTATCTGGTTCATCATTGACCATGATGAAATGTGTGCAGAATGGAGTTGAAAAATTAGGAATCAGTTTGGAAGAATCTCTTCGTATGGCCAGCAGATACCCTGCAAGTTTATTGACAGGTCCTGTAAGAGGTGTATTTCAACCAGGAGCTGTTGCCGATGTCGTTGTATTCAATGAAAAGTTTGAAGTAATCGACTTATAATTCAGGAAGCGATTAATAAAATACCAGATCGCTATTTCTTTTTGGAAAGAATCAATTCCTTTACCTTCTCAGATTTAGGATCTATTCCTTTCCGGATGGTTTCTGCTGTTGGTGCTACCTCAATATCAGGAATAATACCTCTTCCTTCTGCAACAGCATTTTTATCCATCACCAATCGAAATAAAGGTAGCCTGAAACGTACGCCAGTATTAGGAAGTACAACATCGGGAATCATCCAGGCATTATTACCATAAGAACCACCTCCGGTTTCTTCACCAACAATCACAACATTTTTCTGATGCTGCAAAGATTTAGCAAAAATAGTAGTAGCGGAAAAAGAATTCCCCCCTATGATAATGTAGATATTACCGTTAAAGTGATTCTTTTTACGGGGCTTGAAATAATGTCTTTCAAAATAACCAAAATGGTAATTGCCATCTTGTGCTTTATGCGTAATAAAAAGCATTCCTAGCCTATAAAATAAGTGCTTCTTGATATAGCGGTTATACGGTCCCGACCTATGAACAGCATATAAAGAATCTGCTAACTTGAATTTCTTGTCAATAAGGTACTGAGTGAGCATGGTTGATAAGCCGGCATCACCGCCTCCATTTGCACGAACATCAATTACCAGATTCTGAATATTATTTTCTTTGATGGTCCTGAAACTTTCGTTGAAAAATGGTCTCAACTTATTTCCCTTTGCAAAAGTATTCAAGGTCATATACGCAGAAGAAAGAGTAGTATCAATCTGTACGTTTCTTGCAGCATTCACAAAATTTTCCCTGGGTTGGTTTCGGGGTACAGTCTGCTCGCGAGGTGGGCGAACTGTTGATGTATCTCTTATTGGAGTAAATACTGGTAGCTGTGTGTGCTTTTCATTACCACTCCTGTCAATATACGTGATATCAAAAGTTTTGGGAAGCCCTAATACATTCTTGTATAAAGTTCCGAATGAGCCTCTTGAACTAAGGGCCTGATACTTTCCGTTAATAGAATTCCCATCTGAAATAACATAATGAAAGAAAGTGTCAGTGAATTGATGAGTACTTATGCCATTGATGCTTTTAATAACTGTACCTCTTCGAAGCACACTGTCTTTTCTATCAAGACTTGCAATAACAGCCATGGAATCGGGCCAAACCTTTAGACTTAATGGAAAAAGGTTCAATCGTGCAGTGTCAATATATTTGTTATACTTTTTTGATGGTTGAATGGCAGTATGTCCGCAATGGATATTGTTACTCACATATTGCAGGATATTCCTGAATTCAGTTTCAGTAAGAGAATCTGAAAGTTTACTGAATCCTTCATCAAAATACAGATCAAATTTTTCTTTTGGAGTAAACCAGTAAATACCTGGATGATAATGTTCAAGTATACCTCTGAACACACGATAATCCTCCTGCAAAATGGGAGGGGCGATCTTTTGTGTAGGTGACACCTGATGTTTGCTACTGACGCAAGATGTAATCAAAAACATCAGGACCAGTGCAGGTAAAATTCGGTTTTTCATCTATTGGTTTCCAAAAACTATCTGTTTTTAAATGCATTCCACCCTTGGGCGGTAATGGCGTGCTTATTGCCTCCTTTAGTGATAATATGGGCGCCTTCTGAGGCTTCTGTCATATACCCTATTACACTTATTTGCTCATTTAAAACGAGTTTATCGTATTCAGATTGCGGCAATGTGAATAAGAGTTCATAATCCTCCCCACCACTCAATGCGCAGGCAGTTGGGTCTATCTCAAATTTATAGGCTGCTGCCTTCATGTCTTCGCTAACAGGTATTTTTTCTTCATAAATCTGGCATCCAACGCCACTCTGTTCACAAATATGAAGGATTTCGGAACTTAGTCCGTCGCTGATATCCATCATTGATGTGGGCTGAATATCACTATCTGCCAAAAATTGAATGATATCTTTTCTTGCCTCAGGTTTTAATAGACGACCAATAACATAAGCCTCCCCTTCCAGATCGGGCTGTACACCGGGACTTTCCAGAAAAATCCTTTTTTCCCTTTCTAAAAATAGTAATCCAACATAAGCTGCTCCCAAATCACCAGTGCAACACAAGAGATCGCCCTTTTTTGCTCCGCTTCTTTTTACATATTTATCTGGGGTTACTTCACCAATGGCTGTTACAGAAATTACGAACCCTTTTTTAGAAGTACAGGTATCTCCGCCAACCAAATCAACTCCGTATTGATCACAGGCAGCATAAACACCCTCATAAAATTCTTCCAATGCTTCCAGGCTAAATCGGTTACTCAATCCAATCGATAAAGTGATCTGTGTTGGAATAGCATTCATAGCATAGATATCACTCACATTAACCACTACACTTTTATAACCAAGATGCTTTAACGGAGTGTAGGAAAGGTCAAAATGTACCCCTTCCAACAATAGATCTGTTGTAATCACTGTTTGCTTACCGAAATGGTCTATAACGGCTGCATCATCTCCAACACCTAATATGGTGGAGACGTTTTGTATATCGATATTCTTTGTAAGATGATGGATAAGTCCGAACTCACCCATGCTGCTAACATCTGTATGCTGTTCACTCATAATAGTAAAATACTTCGTTGCGAAGATACTTACAATTATACAGGTAGCCGAACTGGGGCTTTTTGATATCTAATGAGGAAATCTGACAGTTTCTATGCTCCTTCGCAGAGTTTGCGCAGGTTATCAAGGCCTTCTTCAAATTGTTTATTCAGGCCTTTTACAATCATAGGGCCCATAAGGCGAGCTATGGGTAATGGCAGTGGACCATTATTCGACCAGGTAACTTTGGTTTCTCCTTCTCCCCATTCCTCAAATTGCCAATCATCGCTGGCTTTTGATTTAAATGGCTTGAAGAATTCGAGATTGAAATGAACATGATGGTTATCAATATCCCTTATGGTCAATTGTCCTTCACCTACTTTCTTACCCTGCCAAGCGTACCGATGGCCAATTGTATTGGGCTCCCCTGTAATTGTTCCCTTTGCTCCCGGATCCGATTGCTGCCATGGATTCCATTTGGAGTATTGATTTAGGTCAGCCACATTATTTAAAACGGTTACTACCGATTTCTTTATGATTGCATTCTTTTCAACATGGTATTTTCCGGGCAACATCAGAGCAATTATCATTAGTGTGGCAAATAAGCCCAGCACAATCAAAAGTATAGTTAAAAGCATGGCAGCATTTTTTGGAAGTTAGGAATTTCTTTTGAATGCTGGTGATAATAACCGGGAAGGCGGAAATATGCTTTATTTAAAATCACTATAACCGCAGAGATGCGGAGACGCAGGGAATATTTAAATACAAAAAGGCCAACTATTAGTATGTCCTTTGGAACTTCTTGAACCTTTTGAACTATCTAAACCTAATCCGGGTGCAACACATCAGAACCTTAAACTTTAAACCCATAAACCTCCTCAGATCCACCATGCCATCAACATCCCCAACGCCCCAACAATATACCCCTGGTTTATTTCAAGACGGCTATGATCAGAAACAATGAAACGGGCTGTTCCTACTAAACCAGCAATTAATATTGCTATTGATAGATAAAGGCCACTGGCATGATCGTCTGTGAAGGAAAATAAAAACATGAAAGCAATCAATCCGCCCATTGCAGTTGTGTGCATACTGATCTTGCTATTGATATTTATGATCCAGGCACCACAGACTCCAAAAAAAGCCCCTTGTAAAAAACTAATAAAAGCTTCCGGATTATCTGGCTGGCGGCTCATAGCATACCATCCCCAGAAATAAAAAATGATTGCCGATGCATACGGTATGATACGCTCCTTCGAAGTTCTTAACTGTAAAGAATTAATCAGCTTCAACTGCCACATCAGGAATACTGCGAATCCAGGTATGAATGTCATATTGAAGAAAATAGAAACCGCTCTTTGCAATTTCAGAAGCGTTGGGAATCCAGCAAATAGGTAAGGATGTACAAAAAGCAGGTACAGCGTTACATATACTGGAATAAATAAAGGATGGAATACCCAGGAAAGTAGCTTACCAAAAAACCTCAACAATTTCGGATGCTCTGTTGCAGCAGCTTGAGTAGTTGTTATTGTATCGGAACTGATATCAGCCATTGTTTATAATTCTTTACGAAGACGGGCTACCGGAATATTCAATTGTTCCCGGTATTTTGCCACTGTTCTACGGGCAATATTATAACCTTTTTCCTGAAGTAACTCTGTCAAACGCTCATCACTGAGAGGTTTTCTTTTACTTTCTGCTTCAATCAGGTTACTCAGTATCTTTTTAACTTCCCGGGTAGAAACTTCCTCCCCGCTATCAGTACTTAATGATTCGCTGAAGAAGAATTTCAGCCGATACGTACCGAATTCAGTCTGCACAAATTTGCTATTAGCCACCCGGCTTACCGTGGAAATATCGAGATGCGTTCTTTCGGCAATATCTTTCAGGATCATTGGGCGCAAGGAGGTTTCATCCCCTGTAAGGAAAAACTCGTGCTGATAATCGAGAATGGTTTGCATTACACTGCTTAATGTATGCTGACGTTGTTTGATGGCATCTATAAACCATTTTGCAGCATCTATCTTCTGTTTGATGAACAAGACCGCTTCCTTTTGTCTCTTATCTTTTTTACTGCCCCGATCATATTCTTTCAACATATCTCGGTACCCTTCACTGATACGAAGGTCTGGTGCGTTCCTTGAGTTTAGGGTCAGCTCCAATTTACCAGCATTGTTATAAATGAAGAAATCGGGAACCACATAGGTTTCACCCTTGTTGGTATCTGAATGATTTCCTCCTGGCTTGGGGTTAAGCTTAATGATCTGGTTGATGACTTCTTTCAAACCATCATCATCGATGCCCAGTCCACGCTGTATCTTTTCGTAATGCTTTTTTGTAAACTCGTCGAAATACTCCTCAATAGCCTCGATAGCCTTATCCACCTTTTTCCCTGCTAGTTTTAATCTTTTCAATTGTATGAGAAGGCATTCCTGCAGGTTGCGGGCAGCAACACCAGGTGGGTCGAATTTCTGGATTAACAAAATCATCTTCTCTACTTCTTCTTCAGTACAATCCACATTCTGTCTGAAAGCAAGGTCATCTACAATGGCAGCAGTTTCACGACGCAGATAGCCATCATCATCAATACTTCCTACCACCTGTTCAGCTATGCGAAGTTCTCTATCTTCCATACGCATCAATCCCAATTGCTCTAGAAGATGCTCATGGAAAGATGTTTCAGTTTTATGAGGGCTCACCTTTCCTTCATCGGCTTCTGGATAATTATCGTCGCGCAGCTTATATTCTGCTATATCGTCGTCGCCTTCTGAAACATACTCGCTGATATCGATATTATCGTATTCTTCTTCACTACCTTCACTTTCGAAATCGTCGGCGCTTTCATCAAATTCATCGGCAATGTCGTTGGCAAATTCGTCCTCGTGGGTGTCTTCGGAGAGCTCAAGGGCTGGGTTTTCCTCCATTTCCTCCTTAATCCGTTCTTCGAGTATAGCCGTAGGTACTTGCAGCAGCTTCATTAACTGAATCTGCTGGGGCGACAGCTTTTGGAGGAGTTTCTGGTGTAGGCCTTGACTTAAAGACATGGTTGTCAGGGGTTTTTCCTGTGGAAGTCCCAAAAATAAATTTTAAAAATCGGGCGATTCCACAAAAATCAGGCCGTAAATTTACATATTAATTCAAGACACTGATTGCAACGATTTTATAAAATTATTGTTGTGTTGGCCCTGTTAAATGGGAAAGAGGCAAATTCACAGTCTTTTCAAGGCCTCTTGTCTGATACTTCTGGCAGAATCAAAACACAGGTTCCTATCCTCAAAAAGCAGGGCTTGAATCAATGGGCCAGCCCAATTTCACTTCCGGCTGCTTCAATACCTGTAAAACCAGGTTTCATTCTGGCTTCTGATTACTATACTCGCAATCTGGCATTTTTCTGCAAGCAGGAACTCATCTTTGAAAAGAAAACGACTATCCCCTTAAGATTTCGGTTAGGCTCACTTGATTATACTAATCGTTTGGAAGGAAAGAAATATTGAACCCCCTTACCACATAAACGCACAGGCTACCCTCTCTCTTATCTTCAAAATCAAAAAACAGGCATATTGAACTGTTAAGCGGTGGATTAATTCCATTTGCCGATTAGATATTCTATTATTTGAACTTGTTACTATATTGGTATTCAGGCTTGTTGCCAATATCAAAATCCAACAATAAAATCCTTAAGACCATGAACTCAGGAAAGTACATTATCACAGAATCGCTGGAGCCGCTATTGTTCCCTGCCTCTCTTACCCACAGCACCGTTTACGACCATGCAGTAAGTGCAGGTTTTTTCAAAATATATAAAGAGCCTGAAACTGCAAGCATACAGGTTACCTGTTGGGGTGAAAGCAATTCACTCGAAACTCAAAGTCATCCTGTAAGGGATGAATGGATCATTGCTCATTTTCTTAAAAATTGCGTATAAAAAACCAGACTACTAACCCACTAACCAAAATGAAACTTAGAATACGTCAATTATCAATAACCAAACACCAACAGCCCATCCTCTCAAATTTCTCTTATAGTTTTGACTATGGTTATATACATGCCATAGTTGGAAATAATGGTGCTGGAAAAACAATCCTGCTAAATGCACTTGCAGGAGAAGAGCCGGTAGAAACAGAAAGTATATTTACCGATTCGCTGGAAGTGAAGACAGATAGCATAGCCTATGCACAACAACGATCTTTCCAGTATAATCACATGACGGGAAATGATTATCTCCGCTTTTTAGGTTATGGAAATAATTATGATATAGAAAGTATAAATAATCATTTAAAACTTCCTCTTGATAAGCCAACGGATACCTATTCACAGGGAATGATCAGGAAATTACATTTGCTGGGAGTATTGGCTTCAAACAAACCTATCCTGGTTTTCGACGACCCATTTGCTAGTATCGACGATAAGACAAAGATTTTCCTGAAATTGAAATTACGGGAATTGATAAGTGAAGAAAGGGTGATATTGGTAGCATTGCAGGAGGAAAAAGAAGCAGCCACTTTTGCTGATTATATTCATCATCTTGAAAATGGACATTTCAAAACATCTTATCCAGGTCGTAATGATATGGAGGAAACGGAAGTTGTGATGGTGAGCAGGTGAGAAATCGAGATGTCATCTTCCCGGAAGTCAACCTCCAGGATGACTTCCTCCAGGTTGACATCCCGGGAGATGTCAACCTCTGATTTTTTCCTCATTTGTTTTCGGTGTTTCCATCAAAACTTACAACTATTTTTACCGCGGAGACTCAGGCTCTAAACTTAAAACCTATAACTTACTACTTATAACTCCTATAAAATATTTAACCGCCGAAGTATATCCGTCTTATGCGCTTTACTGATAGGAATAATCTTATTCCCCAGATGAATCTTCCCTTCCGATAAATTATCGATGCGTGTAGTATTTACAATAAATGATCGATGCGTTTTTACAAAATGACCACTAAGCCTTCCTTCGATATGCTTCAGAGTGCATAGAACCAGATGATTGCCTTTCTCGGTTACAATCTTTACATAATCATCCACAACTTCAACATACAATATGGCATGGAATGGAATCTTTATAAGTTTTCCTTCAGTCCGAATGTAGATCTCTTCCGGACTCATAGCCATCGGCTTCTTATTATCGAAGCGGGTTAGCTTTTCAATAGCTTCTTTAAACCTTGGATATAATACAGGCTTCTTAAGGAAGTCCACCACATTATATTCAAAAGCGAGATATGCGTATTGGGATTTGGAGCTGAAAAGAATCACATAAGGACTATAATCCAGCTTATCTAGTAGTTCAAAGCCGTTGAGACCTGGCATTTCTACATCAAGGAATATCAAATCGGAAGGTGTCTTGGTAAGGAAATCAAGAGCTTCTTCCGGATTATCAAATTGCTTTAATAATGCCAGCTCCGGTGTCTTTTGACAATAATGTGCAATCACTCCGGCTGATAGGGGGTCGTCGTCTACAATAATACTCTTATACATCTGACTATCATTTAATAGGGTACTATAATAAGCAACGATAAACTTATATAATTATTTCAAAACCAGCCCCTCCAACGGTTCAACATTCATTAAGATAAGACAAAACACTTATATGTCTTATAGAGAATATACGACCTTTAGAATTTTGCGCAGGGTACTCTGAATTTGTCGCCTGGCTCTTTCTTGAAGATATAAACGAAAGACAATTCTATGCTTCGGCTTTTCTGTACAGCACCATTTGACCACGAAGCCGAGTGTACATCATAACTAAGACCGGCCTGAATATTATTGAGCTGCATGCCAACATAAGGATACCAGGCATCTTTTAACCTATACCAGGCACCAAAATAAAGGAACTTGTTTTCATCTTCCATTCCAAGACTATATCCATAAGCACCGCCGATTGAAATTTCCTTGGCAGCTCCTTGTTGCATATATAAAGAACTGAGATGTAATTGATGTACATCATTTACCAGAAAACCGGCTCCCGCTTGAAGTGTTCCTCTAAGCAACACTTTATTATCATTCCCATCAAAAAATGTCTGCTTTGGTTGAAGAAGATGATAAGCAGAGGCTCCAAAATAAAAATTCTTTATTTCATCTTTGTACGAGTATAGAAGTCCTGTATTGAAATCAAAATAACTAACCGAATTGTTTACCAAATCTTCTCCAGCTGGAATAGTTACATCAAATCCACCACTTGAAAACTGGGAAGCAAAACTCAGCTTATTAATATCGATGAATTTGCTGGCGTATGTGGCCTGAAAACCGACACCAAGCGTATGGAGTCCATCTTCACCGAGTGCTTTATGATAAGCTGTTGACAAACCGAGATAGGTTGATTGTAATGCACCTCCTGAAGAACGATCGGATAACGCCATCACTCCTAAGCCCCAATTATCCCACTCGTCAATTTTCCCTGGTATAAGCTTTGTATCAAGAGATATAGTTCCAGTATTGAAAAGCACCCCGCTACCCATTGACTGTTGTCGCATATTGGCTACCACTCTGTGGTCTCCATCAAAAGCGCCAGTTGCCGCTGGGTTCAATGTAAGCGGCGCAGAAAAATATTGCGAGAAATGTGGGTCCTGCGCTTTCAGGAATAAACCCGAAAACGAAAAGCAAATTAATAGTATGTATCTGAATAGTTTCATGAGTTTACATTTAACGAATCAATAATGAGGTTCCGTTACGTTTTACTGGTTTACCATCGATATCGATTCCTTCTGCTACCCACACATAAGTTTCTGTAGGCTGAAGCTGACCTTTAAATGTTCCATCCCAACCATAAGCAGCACCTGACTGTCTTGTTTCAAAAATAAGGTTACCCCATCTGTTATAGACCCTGAAATAAGTAAGTTGACTTACACCGGCAAGTATTGGATATAAGCGATCGTTTTTACCATCGTTGTTTGGAGTAAATGCAGTTGGTACATAAATCTCCCTTTCTTTAAACATTCTTACCAGTTGCGTATCAGTTGTAACACAACCTGTAACAGTATATATGTTCACCAAATACGTCTGAGCTATGGTGTTGGTTGCAACAGGTGCAGCAATGGTTTTATTGTTAAGTCCTGTAGCTGGCGACCACTGATATTGTACTCCAAAATTGCGTGCTTGTAGTTGTGTGGGTTTGCCTTCAATCGCATTTATTGGGGCATAAGCAATACCTGGTCTTGATTGCTCTATTACAATTGGAATTGTCTTAACTATTGGTTGGAAAGGACATGCTGTAGACGTAGCTGAAAGACTTACTGTATACTGACCGCCTTTTGAATATAGATGCTGAGCATCAGTAGTTGCATAAGTACCGCCATCACCCGTATTCCACGTATAGTTAACTACATCTGTAGGATCACTTGTAGTTTTATTGGTGAATATGGTGGCTGTGCCTGCACATTTTGTAACAACTGTGAAATCAGGTTTTGGTACTTCAATTACAGATAATGAAACAGTGTTTGTACCCATGCTGCTACAACCAGCTGCATTAAATAATTCCACTGAATAAACTCCTGCATCTGTAGCATTCAAGGTTGCTGCATTAGATCCTGCAATCAGATTTCCATTCAAATACCAATTATATCTAGTTCCACCGGTTGCCTGAAGAATAGCATATACACCACGGCATATTTTGGTAACTGCCGGTGGAATAATTGCACCTATAGGCAGCGCACTTTCAGTAACTGTAAGAGATGAAGAGATGGAAGAACAGCCATTGCCATTTGTCACTACCAGATTATATTGACCAGCAACACTTACAGAAAGTGTATCCGAAACCGCTCCATTGATAAGTACAGCGTTTTTATACCATTGATATGATGAAATACTGCTATTTCCAGCATTTACATTAGACCTTAATACAGTGCTTCCTCCTACACAAAAAGAAACAGAACCAGAAGGCTGCAAACTTATAATCGGTTTGGTACTTACAATTACTGTTACTGGCAGTGAGTTAGCTGAACAACCATTTGAATTGGTAACATTCACCGAATAACTGCCTGCTATATTAGTATTATAAGTAGATAATGTAGCACCAGAAATTGCAACTCCGTTAAGTAACCATTGGTATTGAACCATTCCAGGAGCATTTGGAGTAACAATGGCATTCAGAGCAATGGCAGAACCCTCACAAACCGTAACTGGACCGAGTGTATTAAGACTTACTACGGGTAATGAATTAATATTTATTGAATAAGCATTCGAACTATCGCTGCAACCATTACTATTGAAAATATGTACCTTATAAGTACCAGTTTGAGTTGCTTGCAAAATGCGGCTCACCGCTCCTGGCATCAACATTCCATTTCGATACCATTGATAAGTGTAGCCTGCTACAGCATTTAATTGTACCGAACCACCAGCACATGTTGTAGTACTTCCAGCTACTGAAACAGAAGTGTCAATAGACAAGATAGATACCTGAATACTATCCTGGCAAGTCTGGTACCCATCGCTTGTACTCAAATAATACCTGGTATATGCGTTTGGAGAAACAAATATTGATGAACTGCTCTGTCCAGCTGACCAACTATATGAATAAGCAGGATCAGAAAAAGCCTGTAGTGTTAATGAAGTTCCTTTACATATTGCAGTATCATTTTGGAGAATATCTGCTTTTACTAATGAAACAAAACTCGAATCTCTGTTGGAACAGCCATTAGCATCCGTAACAATTACTTTATAAGTGCCTCTTTGAGAAGCTGTAATTACCCTGCTTGATGCTCCATTACTCCAGGCATAAGAAGTGAAGCCACTGCCAGCATCTAATAACGCAGATGTACCACAAATTTTTATGCTGTCTGGTAGTAATGGTTGTGGTAATGCAAGAATAGTAACCATTATACTATCAACACAAGAACCAATACCATCATTTACCGATAAATAATATTTTGCAGAAACTGTAGGAATGATGTTAATAGAAGATGTTATAGCACCGGTTGACCAGGAATAATTATATCCGGTTCCTGCTATTGCTGAAAGCAACAATGAAGAGCCTTTACAGATAGAAGTATCGTTCTGCTGAATTCCTGAATTAATTAGTGATACATATACAGAATCAATGGAGCCGCAGCCGGTGGCATTTGTTACAGTAACAAAATATTTACCAGACACACTTACAGAAAGTGATTGAGTTGTGGTACCATTACTCCAACTATAAGTCGTGAATCCAACCCCTGCATCTAAAATTGCATCTGTACCACAAACCTTTAAAGTGTCAGGTAAAGAAGCCTGGGGTAAATCCAATACATTCACTTGAATGCTATCTGTACATTGTCCAATTCCATTAGAGACAGTTAGAAAATATTTTGAACTTACCAAAGGTGTAATGGTTGTTGTGCTTCCAGTGGCATTGTTCGACCAGAGGTAGGTCCAACCTACTCCTGTTTGTGCTGTTAATGTAAGTGGACTAGCCTTACAAACACTGGTATCATTTTGCTGAATGAGAGCTTTAGTCAATGAAACATATACAGAATCAGTTCTGCTGCAACCCAAAGCGTTACCAGCAGTAACATTATACTTGCCATTTGTATAGGCCATTATTTTCTGGGTAGTAGCACCAGTACTCCATAAGTAAGAAGAAGCACCAGCTCCTGCATCCAATTCTACGCTATCACCACAAACTTTCAAGGTATCTGGTAATATCAAAGCAGGAGCATCAAGGATTGTTATTTTAACACTATCTGTACAAGTAGAAATTCCATCAGAAATAGTAACATAATATGTGGTTATTACTGAAGGAGCAACATCAATAGAATTTGTTGTTGCACCTGTAGACCAATTCACTGTAACCGGATTGTTGATTGCATACATGTCGAATGTAAGCGCACCGGAATTATCTGATACAACTACTTCATTAAATCCTATATTGAATTGA
>Ga0138256_10005548_pt1 | contig 13323 bp, 8 predicted proteins | sample KNB2016incub_MG_FD_105486 | JGI IMG/M metagenome (GOLD analysis project Ga0138256, IMG submission 105486) | Active sludge microbial communities from wastewater in Klosterneuburg, Austria - KNB2014incub_MG | ecosystem: Engineered > WWTP > Activated sludge > Unclassified | place: Austria...
GCTGCGCATCGCCTCGGTGATGGGGCGCGATGACGGCTGGATGGCGGAGCACACGCTCATCCTCGGCGTCGAGGATCCGCAGGGCCAGAAGACGTACGTGGCCGCGGGCTTCCCGAGCGCCTGTGGCAAGACCAACTTCGCCATGATGATCCCGCCCGACGCGTATCAGGGGTGGAAGGTCACCACGGTCGGTGACGACATCGCCTGGATCCGCCCCGGCGAGGATGGCCGCCTGCACGCGATCAATCCCGAGGCCGGCTACTTCGGCGTCGCGCCGGGGACCTCCGAGGCGACGAACCCGAATGCGATGGCCTCGTGCGCAGCCAACGCCATCTTCACCAACGTGGCCCTCACCGAAGACGGCGATGTCTGGTGGGAAGGGATGACCGCGACGCCACCGGCCAAGCTCACGGATTGGCGCGGCCAGCCGTGGACGCCGGCCTCCACGACGCCCGCCGCGCACCCGAATGCCCGCTTCACCGCCCCGGCGGCCCAGTGTCCCTCGATCGATCCCGCGTGGGAAGATCCGGCGGGCGTGCCGATCTCGGCCTTCATCTTCGGCGGCCGCCGCGCGTCCACCGTGCCGCTGGTGCACCAGGCCTTCAACTGGAGCTTCGGCGTCTACCTCGGCGCCACCATCGGCTCCGAGACCACGGCGGCCGCGGCCGGCGCCACCGGGCAGGTGCGTCGCGACCCGTTCGCGATGCTGCCGTTCTGCGGCTATCACATGGGCGACTACTTCAACCACTGGCTGCAGATGGGCCGCGGATTGACCGACCCGCCGCGCATCTTCTGCGTCAACTGGTTCCGCAAGGACGCCGCCGGGAAGTTCATCTGGCCGGGCTTCGGGCAGAACATGCGCGTGCTCGAGTGGATCGTCGGCCGCGTCCGCGGGCGCGCCTCGGGGATCGAGTCGCCGATCGGCTGGATGCCGCGCTACGAGGACCTCCGCTGGGACGGCCTCGACTTCCCGAAGGAGACCTTCCTGCAGCTCATGGAAGTGGATCGCGAGCAGTGGAAGTCGGAGCTGCTTGGCCACCGCGAGCTGTTCGAGAAGCTCTACGACCGGCTGCCGCAGGAGTTCATGTACATGCGCGAGCTGATCCTCTCGGCCCTGTGGCGGAGCCCGGAGCATTGGCGGTTGGAGGCAGAGGCGTAGGAGTCCTGAGTCGTGAGTCGTGAGTCCTGAGGGGTGTCATCCTGAGCGAAGCCCCGCCCCCGCAGGGCGGCGGGGCGCAGTCGAAGGACCTCCCACGACTCAGGACTCAGGACTCTTTTCGAGGTTCTATGACGCAATTCGAAGTCATCCGCGACCCGCTCTGGGACAACATCCGCCTCGAGCCGGTCGCCGCGGCCGCCATGGACACGCCGGCGGTGCAGCGGCTGCGCTACGTGCGCCAGCTCGGCCACGCCTTCCTGGTCTATCCTGGCGCCACACATTCGCGCTTCGAACATGCGCTGGGCGCCTACCACCTCACGCGCCGCGCCCTGGCCACGCTCGAGGAGCGCGGCGACCTCGCGCAGGTGCCCGAGGACGAGCAGCTCGCCGTGCGACTCGCGGCGCTGCTGCACGACATCGGCCACTATCCCTTTTCCCATGCGCTCGAGGAGGCCGGGTTCCCCTCCCACGAGGCGCTCGGCGTGCGGCGTCTGGGCCAGGGCCCGCTCGGCACGCTGCTTCGCGGCATCGGCGGTGATGCCTTCATCGCCCGCATCGCCGGGATCATTCAAGGTGACCATGCCTCGCCCCTCGGCGGCCTGATCTCCGGGTCGCTCGACCTCGACAAGATCGACTACCTCTCGCGTGATGCGCGCCAGTGCGGCGTCCCCTACGGCACGGTGGACGTCGATCGCCTGCTTGCCTCGCTCTGCCTGGTGACCGAGGCGAACGGGGCGCTCGCCGTGGGCGTGCACGAGAAGGGGGTCAGCGCCCTCGAGTCACTGCTCTTCGCGAAGTACCAGATGTACCGGAACGTGTACTGGCACCACGCCGTGCGCAGCGCCACCTGCATGTTCAAGCGCGCCGTCCGTGTTGCGGTGCGGAGTGGGCGCCTCGACCCAGCCATCATTGCCGAGGCCACCGATGGCTCGCTCACCACGGCCCTGGCCGCCGACGACGTGACCGGCCTCGCCGCGGCGCTCCAGCACCGGCAGCTGCACAAGCGCGCACTCGACCTGCCCGCCAGCGAGGTTCCCGACCTGCCGAGCTGGATCTGGGAGGATCCCGACGCGCTGGAGCGCGCGGAAGACGCCATCGCGGCGGAGTTGGCACTCCCCGCCGGCGGCGTGCTGGTGGACTTCCCGGCCCGCTCGTCGATGCTGTCGGTGGACCTGCCGCTGCTGACGCGCCGCGGCACCGTGGAGCGGCTCACCGATGAAGGGCGCGCGGGGCAATTGGGCCTGCCGCGGATTGCCGCAGAGCTCTATCGCAGCGCGCGGCGGCTGCGGATATTCACGGTGGGTGGGGTGAAGCTGGCAGGGGTGCCGGGGATACTGCTGACGTGAGTCCTGAGTCGTGAGTCCTGAGTCCTGAGAAGTGTCATCCTGAGCGAAGCCCCGCCCCCGCAGGGCGGCGGGGCGAAGTCGAAGGACCTCTCACGACTCAGGACTCACGACTCAGGACTCAGGCCCGAAGCGCCGGAATCTCCCCCGTCGGCGGCGACACCGCCTCGATCCGGATCAGGATCGTCGTGATGTTGTCGAGTCCGCCGCGACGATTGGCATCCGCGATGAGGCGATCCACCATCTGCTCGAGGTCGCCGTCCATCATCAGGACCTCGCGCACCTGCTCGTCTTCGAGCATGCCGGTCAGGCCGTCGGAGGCGAGAAGCAGCAAGTCACCCGGCTCGAGCGTGCCGAGGTACAAGTCAGGCACGACGTCGCCATTCGACCCGACACAGCGCGTGATCACGTTGGCGTAGGGGTGGACGCGCGCTTCCTCTGGCGAGAGGCGGCCGGCGTCGACCTGTTCCTGCACGTAGCTGTGATCCTTGGTGAGCTGCGTGAGCACGCCACCGCGCAGCAGGTACGCGCGCGAGTCGCCGACCTGGCCGATGAGATAGCGACGCGGCAGGAGCGCCAGCACGGTGGTGGTGGTCCCCATGCCCCGCTTGTCGTGCTCTTCGACCGTGCGCTGGAAGATCGCGGCGTTGGATGCGCGGATCGCCCCGACCATCTGGGCCATCAGCTCGTCGTCCGTCATGCCGCGCACCGGGCGGAATTCCTCGGCGATCAGCCGGGTCGCCATCTCGCTGGCCACTTCCCCGGCCGCGTGACCACCCATGCCGTCGGCGACGATGAAGAGTCCCCGCTCGGCCGCCATGAGGTACATGTCCTCGTTTCCGGAACGGACCACCCCGACATCGGTGCGCGCGGCGCAGGAGAAGCGCATTCAGGAAACCTGGCGGAGGAAGTAGGCGAGTGCGGCCACCGCGAGGGCGACGGCGATGAAGAGCAATGGCCCGGGACGACGCGACGGCTCGGGCAACACGAACGACGGCGGATCATCGAGAAAGCGGGCCCGCGGCGCGACGGCCGCCTCGGCCTCGATTGGCGCAGCCTCGAGCGGCGCGGCCTCGAGCCGTACCCCGTGAGGCGAATCTTCCCACCGATCCTTGGGCGAGAACACCAACTCGACATCACCAAGTCGGATGGTGGACCCGGGGCCGAGCGGGGCCGAGCCGTACACGGGCTCGCCGTCGACCCAGCTGCCATTCATCGAGCCCACGTCCATCAGCGTCCAGACCCCGCCCCGCAGCCGGAGTTCGGCGTGCGCGGCACTCACACTCGGCGCATCGAGGACCAGTTCATTCTTCGCGTCGCGACCGATCCGGAGCAATGGCTGCCGCACCGAAAAATGTCCGCCGCCCGGACGCCCGCGCCGCATGATGAGCACCGCAAGCAACGGGCCGAGCGACGATGCGCTCGTCTCGGCTGGCAGGCCGGCAAGGGCCGGCATCGGGTCGCGCAGCTGCGGTCCGACCAGGGGATACTCCACGGCTATCGGGGGTGGGTCAGGTGACCCGGAAAGTTATCCAGCGTGCCGCCCTCAGGGCAAGCGAAATCAGGCGGCGGTGGCCTCATCCGCCCCGGCCTGGAGCCTGACGAGGCGCTCGTACAGCCCACCCGCGGCGAGCAGTTCGCGGTGGCTCCCGGACTCGGCCAGCACGCCGTGATGGAGCACCAGGATGCGGTCTGCCTCGATGATCGTGCCGAGGCGGTGGGCCACCACCAGCGCCGTCCGTCCCCGCCGGAGCTGCCCCAGGGCGCGTTGGAGGCGCCCTTCCGCCTCAGGGTCGACCGCCGAGGTCGCCTCGTCGAGCAGGAGCACCGCCGGCTCGCCCGCCAGCGCCCGCGCGAACGAGAGCAACTGGCGCTCCCCCACCGAGAGCGAACGGCCCCGTTCGCTAAGCTGGTGGTGCAGGCCCCCGGGGAGCCGTGCGATCAGCGCATCGGCCCCGACCGCGACCAGGGCCCGTTCGACCTGGTCGGGCGGCAGGGCTCGGTCGAGCTGCAGGTTGCGGCCGAGGTCGCCGCGGAACAGGAAGAGGTCCTGCGGCACCAGCCCGATGCGCGCCCGAAGGTCGGCGTGCGCGACATCGGCAAGATCGACGCCGTCCACCAGGATCCGACCGCGAGTGGGAGCATGGAAGCGAAGCAGCAGCCCGAGGATGGTGCTCTTCCCCGCTCCGGTGTGCCCCACCAGCGCCACGGTCTCGCCCGGCGCCGCGCGAAAGGAGACTCCTTGCAACGCCCACGGTGCATCGTCGGCGTAGCGAAACCAGACATCCTCGAACACCACGTCGCCGCGCGCCGGCACCGGCAGTGGCACCGGGTGCTCCGGTTCGGGCACCTCGACCGGCGTGTCGAGCAGCCGGAAGATCCGCTCCCCACTCGCCATGGCGCTCTGCAGCAGGTTGAACTTCTCCGAGAGATCCTGCAGCGGCTGGAAGAAGCGACGCACCAACTGGATGAAGGCCGCGAGGACCCCGACCGTCAGTCCGCCCTCGAGGTGGCGCAATCCGCCGTACCAGAGCAGCAGCGCCACGGCGGCCGCGGTGAGCACCTCGACCACCGGAAAGAAGAGTGCATACAGCGTGATCGAACGCAGCTGGGCGTCGCGATGGCTGGCGTTGACCGCGCCGAAGGCGTCGGCCACGGCCCGCTCGCGATGGAAGAGCTGCACCACGCGCACGCCGGAGAGGTACTCCTGCAAGTCGCCATTCATGCGCGCCACCGCGCCCCGGATGTCGCGGAAGGAATCGCGCATCGAGCGTCGGAAGAGCGCCACCACGAGCCCCATGGCCGGGAGCACCGCGAAGGCCACCAACGCCATGCGCCAGTCCACGATCAGCATCAGCGTGCTGATCGCCAGCAGCGTCGCGACGTCGCCGATGACGGTGACGACGCCGGACGAGAAGAGCTCGTTGAGGGTCTCGACATCCGACGTCACCCGGGTGACGAGGCGACCCACCGGTTGCCGGTCGAAGAACGGAATGGAAAGCCGCTGCAGGCGTTCGAAGACCTCGCGCCGCAGGTCGGACATCACCCGTTGGCCGACCCATGCGGTGAGGACGATCTGCGCGTACTCCGCCACGAAGGAGACGACGAGTGCGGCGAGGAAGGTGAGGCCAAGCGTGAGCAGGAGCGCGGCGTCGCGGGCCGGAATGGCGTCGTCGATCGCGCGCTGGGTGAGCAGCGGCCCGACCAGGGCCAGCGCGGCCTCCAGCAGCAGGAGGGCAACGGCGCCCGCGACGCCCAGGCGGTAGGGCCGAACGTACCGGAGCAGGCGCCGACCGAGCCGGCGGTCGCCCTCGTCGGCGGCGACCTCGTCCGCCGCCACCCCGGTCACGACGACTCGACCTCGATCGACTTGAGGCCCTTGCGGACCCATCCCGAGAAGATGACGAAGCCGGCCGCGATGGTGAACCAGGAGATGATGCAGCGCCACACCAGCGTGTACACCGGGACGATCGCCCGCGGGACGTACACGCTCATCACCGCGGCGGAGAGCAATTCGGCGACGCCGCTCGCCCCGGGCGTGGGGGCGAAGTAGAGCAGGAAGGTGATCAGCGTCTGCACCAGCAGCACGTCAACGAAGTTGGCCTCGATGCCGACCGCCCGGAGTGCGACGTAACCGGCAAGCAGCTTGTTCGCATGGCTCGGCCCCGAGATCACCGTGGCCCAGAAGAGCGCGAGCCACCCGCGCGGCGTGTTGAACGCGCGCATGCTGTCGCTGGCCTGGTCAATGCCGGCGCGCAGCCCTTCCAGTCGCGCCGAGACGCGCGCGCTGCGCCGTCCGAGCGCCTCGGCGATGCGGTGAATGCCGCGCGACACCATCGCCGGCGCCACCATGACCGTGAGCAGGAGCACGCCGAGGATCGCGAAGATCCCCATGCTGCCCTTGAAGAGGTCGAGCAGCGAGAGCCCGAGCACGTTGCCGCGCTCGCCAAGCGCCTTGCCGGCGCCAAACGCGAGGGCGAGGGGTCCACCGATCGCGAAGAAGATCACCGTCGCGATGAACGACATCAGCGTCGCGGTGATCGCCTTCGGCACCGGCACGCCGACGCGCTTCATCGAGTACACCGTCAACGGCGACGAGCCCGCCTGCAATGGCGTGACGTACGAGCCCCACGCGCCCATCCCGCCGGCAATCATCAACCCCAGCAGCGGCGGGTTGGGATGGATCTGGCGCGTCAGGATCCAGAGCCGAAAGCCGCCCCCGATCCAGTCCATCGAGGCAAGACAGAAGCCGACCAGCACCCATCCCCACTGGATCCGCGCCAGCGTGGGGAGGAAGGAGGCGGCGTCGTTGCCGTAGAGAAAGACCCCGACATAGCTGACCAGCGACACGACGACAAAGAGCTCGAAGCCACGCCGGAGGGTCTTGGGGGTGAGGAGGGAGGCCATTGGAGGCCAAAGCTAAGGCGGGAATGGGGATTGGGGGAGGGACCGTGACGAGTGACCCGTGACCCGTGACCGGGAACTCCTCCCTGGTCACTGGTCACAGGTTACTGGTCACTGGTTATCTGTGCCAGCGTAGACAGGACCCCTCACCCCTTACCTTTCCCCCGTGCCTCGTCCCGTGATCCGCGTCATCAACGCCCGCCAGCACAACCTGAAGGGCATCACCGTCGAGATCCCCCGGCGGTCGCTCACCGTGGTCACCGGTCCCTCCGGCTGCGGCAAGAGCTCGCTGGCGTTCGACACGCTCTACGCCGAGGGGCAGCGGCGCTACATCGAGTCGCTCTCCACCTACGCCAAGCAGTTCCTCGATCGGATGCCGAAGCCCCTGGTCGATCGGATCGAGGGGATCGCGCCCGCGGTGGCGATCGAGCAGCGCGCCCCCGCGATGTCGTCGCGTTCCACCGTTGGAACGGCCACCGAAGTCTATGACTACCTCCGGCTCCTCTGGGCGCGCGTGGGCGAACCACGCTGCGTGGCCTGCGGCGGGCCGGTGGCACGAGACACCCCGCAGTCGGCGGCGTCCGCCGTGCTCGGCGCCGGCGCGGGGAGGGTGCGGATCGCCTTTCCGCTCGCACCATCCACCCGCCGGGCGCATGCCATCACGGTGGAGAATCTCCGCGCCCTCGGCTTCGTTCGCCTCGAGGTCGATGGTGTTCCGCACCATCTCGACGAACTCCCCGAGGGACTCGATCTCACCACCGTCGAGGAAGTGCTGGTGGTGGTGGATCGGCTCGTGGCGACGGAGGCGCAGCGCGGACGCTTCACCGAGGCGCTCAGCATGGCGTTCGCCGAGGGCGAGGGCGTGGCCCTCGCGCTCCGCGACGATGCACGCACGCGCTTCACCGAGTTTCCGTCGTGCAGCGATTGCGACACGCCCGGCACCTCGGTCACGCCGGCGCTCTTCTCGTTCAACAATCCGCGCGGTGCCTGCCCCACGTGCAACGGCTTCGGCGCCACGCTCGAGTACGATGTTTCGCTGGTGGTGCCCGACCCATCGCGTTCGCTGCGCGACGGCGCGATCGATCCCTGGACCAAGCCGCGCTACGAGGCGCGTCGCACCCTGCTCGTCAGCACCGCCAAGAAGCTCGGCGTGTCGCCCGACGCGCCGTGGGAGAGCCTCCCCGCCGACGTGCGCGAGACGCTGCTGCGCGGGAAGAGTGGCCGCTACCTTGGCATCTTCCCCTTCCTCGCATCGCTCGAGGAGAAGCGCTACAAGCAGTACATCCGCGTCTTCCTGCGACAGTATCAGCTCGCCACCACCTGTACCGCGTGCCACGGCGCCCGGCTCCGGCCGGAGGCCCTCGCGGTGCTGGTCAACGGCCGATCGATCGCCGACGTCACCACGCTCACCGTGGACGACCTTGCGACCTGGCTCGACGGCCTGACGCTCGGCGAGACCGCACGGATCGTGGCCGACCTGATCATGGTGGAAGTCACCGCGCGCGTGGATTACCTGCGCGACGTCGGCCTGGGCTACCTCACCTTCGATCGGCAGACGCGCACGCTCTCGGGCGGCGAGGCCCAGCGCATCGCGCTCTCCAACGCACTGGGCTCGCGGCTGGTGGATGCGCTCTACGTGCTCGACGAGCCCTCCATCGGCCTTCACCCTCGCGACACCGATCGCCTGCTCGGCCTGCTCCGTCGGCTCCGCGACCTCGGCAACACCCTGGTGGTGGTCGAGCACGACCCCGCGGCGATCCTCGGTGCCGATCACATGATCGAGCTTGGCCCCGGCGCCGGCGAGAAGGGTGGTCACCTGGTGCACAGCGGGCCCGTGGCCGAGGCGACCAACACGCTCACCGCCGACTACCTCACGGGGCGGAAGCGGATCGGCATCCCGAGCGCACGCCGCGACCTCGGCCCCAAGTGGCTCGAGGTCAAGGGCGCACGCCTGCACAACCTCAAGGGAATCAACGCGCGCATCCCGCTCGGCACGCTCACGGCCATCACCGGCGTCTCCGGATCGGGCAAGAGCACCTTGGCGTACGACGTCCTCCACCGCCAGCTCGAGCGACGCCTCAGCGGCGAGCATTCCGCCAAGCTCCATCTGGGCGAGGCGGTGGGCGAGGTGGACTCGCTCACCGGATGGGAACTGCTCGCCGACGTGGTGCTGGTGGACCAGTCACCGATCGGCCGGTCGCCGCGCTCCAATCCGGTGACCTACATCAAGGCGTGGGACGAGGTGCGCGAGCTCTTCGCCAACCAGCCACTCGCCAAGCAACGGAAGTACACGCCCGGCACCTTCTCGTTCAACATCCCCGGCGGTCGGTGCGAGGCATGCGACGGCGCCGGACAGGTGCAGGTCGAGATGGTCTTCCTCGCCGACGTCTTCGTGCCCTGCGACAGCTGCGGCGGCGCACGCTTCAAGCGCGAGGTGCTCGACGTGCGCATCCAGGGGATGTCGGTGCGCGACGTGCTCGATTGGAGCGTGGACGAGGCGATGATGCGCTTCCGCCACCAGCCCAAGCTCGGTGCCGCCCTCTGGCAACTGCAGCAGGTGGGTCTCGGCTACCTGCGCCTCGGCCAGCCCGCCACCACGCTCTCCGGCGGCGAGGCCCAGCGGCTCAAGATCGCGCGCGAACTGCTCGCCGCGTCAAAGCGCGGCGGGCGCAAGCTCTATCTCCTCGACGAACCGACCACCGGCCTCCACCTCGAGGACGTCCGCGTGCTCATCGCGGTGCTCGACAAGCTGGTGGACGCCGGGCACACCGTGGTGGTGATCGAACATCACCTCGACGTGATCAAGCGCGCCGACTGGGTGATCGACCTCGGCCCCGAGGCGGGACCGGCCGGTGGTCAGGTCGTCGCGATGGGGACCCCCGAAGAGGTCGCCGCCACGAAGGGAAGCATCACCGGCCGGTACCTCAAGGACGTCCTCGTCGAGCCCTGAGCTCAGGGCACCGCGCCGCTCGCATCGGCCATCGTGACCGCGAGCAGCAGCGCCATCTTGGTGGCCGGCAGCGCACTCGGCCAGTGTGCCCACTCGGCGAGCGTGTGTCCGCCACCACCGAACGAACGCCCGATCGAGATGCTCGGAATCTTCCGCACCACGCCCATGTTGGCATCGGTGCTCCCCGTCGGAATCGCCTCGGCGGCCCCGGGCATCCCCATCGAGATGTCGAGCGCGTGGTGGATGTCGATCGCGGTCTGCACCAGCGGATGCGCCCGTGCCCCGGCGAGCATCGCCTCCGTCCCCCCTGCCCCGTTCCGCGTCTCCGACTCGATGCGCAACCCGACGCCTTCCTTGGCGGCCGACTCGCGCACGATCCGCTCGATTCGCCGGTCCAGCGAATCGAGCAGCACCGGATCGGAGGAGCGGAGGTCCACGGTGAACGCCAGTTCCTGCGGGATGCCGTTGAAGATCACCCCGCCGTGCACCTGCCCCACGTTGATCACCGCCCCATTGGGAAGCGGGCCGAACTCGAGCGCGTAGATGTCGCGGATGGCCTGGGCCATCGCCTTCACCGGCGTCGGACGACCGCGGGAGAGGAGCGTGTGCGAGCCGGGCGAGGTATAGATGTAGCGGGTCCAGTAGATCCCGAGCGCGCCATAGTTGATCGGGCCGAGGGCACCGTCGATCGCGATCAGGAGGTCGGGCTTCACGTTGCGCTGGAGCCAGTACTCCATCCCCTTCAGGCCGATCTCCTCCTGCACCGTGGCAACGAAGATCAGGTCACCGCGCGTGCTCACCTTGGCCGCATTGAGCGCGCGGATCATCGCCAGCATGTTCGCGATTCCCGACGTGTTGTCGAAGACGCCGGGGGCATGCAAGGTATCGCCCACCTGCCGGACCTTGCCGATGACGGCCGGGGCGTGGACCACGTCCATGTGCACCGCGATCACAACCGACGGACCGCCCCCACTCCCCCGACGCACGCCGGTCACGTTGCCGATGGAATCCGTGGAGACGCGTAATCCTTCCGCTTGCATCACCTGGCGAATGTAGGCCCCGCGCACCGCCTCGTTGCGCGACAGCCCGGGCATCTCGGTGAGGCTCTTCCACTCGGCGACATGCGCCTCGAACCCCGCATCCAATCGCGCCATGGCGGCCTTCATGTCGGCGCGAGCGAGCAGCGCCGGATTCCACGCTGTCGGATAGGTGACGCCCTGCGCCGAGAGGCTGGCCGTGGCGATGAGCGAGAGGGTCAGGAGAAGCGTGCGGGAGAGGCGCATGGTCAGTCTCGGTGAACGGTGAACGGTATTTGGCAGTGTCATCCTGAGCGAAGCAGCCCGCAGGGCTGCGAAGTCGAAGGACCTGCGTGGTGGTGAATGGGCAAGAGGTCCTTCGACTGCGCGCCGGCTTCGCCGTCGCTCCGCTCAGGATGACAACTCCCTTACGACTCAGGACTCACGACTCACAACTCCCCTGCAACAACTCCCACACCCCCCGCACATGCCGCTCCTCGGTCCGGAACGCCCCGATGGCCACGCGGATCGCGTATTTCCCGCCGAGCGTGGTCTGCGTCACCTGGGCGGTGCCGCTGGCATTGACGCGCGCGACGATGGCGGCGTTGTGGGCGGCGATCGCGTCCTCGTTCCCTGCCAGATCGGGCGGTACGTGTCGCACCACCACCAGGCCGAGCGGCGTCGGGGCGAGCCGTTGCCAGTCGGGCGTGTCGTCGACCCACGCCGCGAGCTGAGCCCCGAGGGCGATATGCTGGCGGATCATCGTCCGAAGTGCTTCGGCGCCGTAGCTGCGCAGCACGAACCAGAGCTTGAGCGCCCGGAAGCGTCGGCCCAGCGGGATGCCCCAGTCGCGATAGTTCACCACGTCGGCGTCGTGTCGCGTCCGCAGGTACGCCGGCGCGGTGCTGAACGTCTCCAGCAGCGCGGGCACGTCGCGCACGAAGTAGCAGCTGCAGTCGAAGTTGGTCATCAACCACTTGTGCGGGTTGGTCACCATGGAATCCGCCAGCTCGACGCCGTCGAGCAGCGGTCGGACCTCGGGGAGGATCGCCGCCGACCCGCCATAGGCCGCATCGACGTGGAACCACGCACCACGCGACTGTGCCAGTTCGCCGATCGAGCGCAGCGGATCACAGGCCGTGGACGACGTGGTGCCCATCGTCGCGACCACGATCAGCGGCGTGAGCCCCGAGGCCACGTCGGCCGCCATCAGCGCGGCGAGGGCATCCGGTCGCATCGCGAAATCATCATCCACGCCCACGATGCGGCAGTGCGCCTCGGGGATGCCCGCCAGCCGCGCCGCCTTGGCCACCGACGAGTGCGCCTCCGAGGACCAGTACGCCGTGCACCGCGAAAGATCGCCACCCGCGCGCTGCCGTGCTGTCAGGAACGCGACAAGCGTGGCCGAGGAGGCGGTGTCCTGGATCACACCGGTGAAGCCCTCGGGCAGGCCCACGAGACGGCGGTACCACTCCATCACCACCTGCTCGAGTTCGGTGGCGGCGGGCGAGGTCACCCAACTCATGCACTGCGCACCGAGCCCGGCCGTGAGGAACTCGCCGAGAATCGACGGAGGCGATGCGTTGGAGGGGAAATACGCAAACCACCCCGGGTGACCCCAATGCGTCATCCCCGGGACGATCTGCTCGCGAAAGTCCGCGAGAATGTCGTCGAACGACTCGCCCGCTTCCGGCGCCGCCTCGGGCAGCGCACGCCGCAACGCCCCCGGCACGACATCGGGGGCGATGCGGTACTGCTCAATGTCGCGCAGGTAGTCCGCCAGCCAGTCCACGATGGCATGGCCGTGCCGGCGGAACTCCTCTGCCTCCATCAGGGCTTCCGGGCCTGCACGTTGCGGCGCCCCTCGGCCATCAGCTTCTCGATGTCGGCGACGGTGCGCGGAGCCGCCTTGGTGAGGTTCTCGCTCCCCTGCTCCGTCACCAGCAGCACGTCCTCAATGCGCACGCCGAGCCGCTCCTCGGGGATGTAGATCCCGGGCTCGATGGTGAGCGTCATCCCCGGCCGCAGCTGGGTGAAGTACGGGTTGATGTCGTGCACGTCGAGGCCGACCATGTGGCCGAGGCCGTGGATGAAGTAGCGCGTGCACGGCTTGTCGCCGCAGAGCGTGCCCGAGTTGGTGTCCATGTACTTGCGCGAGATCTGGTCCAGCTCGGCCATGGTGATCCCGGGCTTGAGCGCGTCAATCGCGGCCTGCTGCGCGCCGAGCACCAGGTTGTAGATCGCGGCCTGGCGGGGCGTGAACTTGCCGTTGACCGGGAAGGTCCGCGTCAGGTCGGCGGTGTAGTAGCCGAACTCGGCCGCGGCATCGATCAGCAGCACGTCACCGTCCTTGGCCGGTCCGCGCGAGAGATCGTAGTGCAGCAGCGTCGAGTTGAAGCCCGATCCCACGATGCTGGGATAGCCGACCCGCTCGGCGCCGCGACGGCGGAA
>Ga0138256_10005549_pt1 | contig 13321 bp, 25 predicted proteins | sample KNB2016incub_MG_FD_105486 | JGI IMG/M metagenome (GOLD analysis project Ga0138256, IMG submission 105486) | Active sludge microbial communities from wastewater in Klosterneuburg, Austria - KNB2014incub_MG | ecosystem: Engineered > WWTP > Activated sludge > Unclassified | place: Austria...
GCCGGCCCCCACCACCTGGCGACGCGTGCAGGATCGCTCATTGCGGCAAACACCTCGGCAGGGCTTGCGGGAATGAGCTTGTTCCTTGCGTCTGAACGGCTCTCGACTGGTTCCATGTGATCTCCGAGCGAGGTGCACAGCGGCTATTCGTGCCGCATAACGTTTGAGCTCAGGCTGCGGCCCGAAAGGGCCGCCGCGCCTGCAGCGAATGGGTAGGCATGGGCGAACCATAACAATTCATTGGCACTCCTTTACTACTCGGTCAATCCTTTCGTGCGTGATCTGGAAGTTACGCCGATATTCAGTGGATGAGCCAGCGTCTTTTTGCGGACCCATTGGCCTAACCTTCGCCCAAATTGAGTGTATTGGAAGGAACGTTGGGAAATCTCTCGCCAGCACCACATCAATCAAGTAGTCGTCGTTTTCCTTGGTGAGCGATACTGAGACTTCAACCCCCGAAGAGGCAACGCCCTTCCAGCCGGCGGCGATGCATTCTGAGACATCAGCAGCATGCCGCTGACTCGTATATGTCAGTGTGGTGCATCCTTGGGCAATCAGGGCAGCGACAACACAAAGTGCAATACGCACGACCGTTTCCCCAATGCCTAACGTTCACAATGAGGGGCGCGCGCGCCGCTCTTGCGCGCGTCCCTCTCAATTGTGGGGTTAGGTGGCACTGTCAGTCCTCGTCCTTTGACAGGAACGCATACCCCTTGAAGCGTCCCCAAATCTCTATCGAATACATCGCGGTTAAATTATCTTCAGGCGTCACGGCACGGATGACGGTTATGCCGGGGCCTCTTTCGTAAACTGTACCGAAGCGATCAAGCATTGCCTTAAGCGGACTAGCACTTTCCTCAGTGAGGACATACTGTTGGACCTCGAAAGGTTTCTCGACAAACTTCATGTCCTCGATGTAGGTGATTCCTCGGACTATCTTCTCGACCAGCCGACGAATGCTGGTCGCACTAACTGGAACTGCCACCCGCACTTCGTCGTGTATCCCAGGCTGAGGCCCAAATCCCGGATAGACGGCTTGATACGGGATTGCGTCGCCCTCAAAGACCTCCTTTAGGACCTTCTGCCGAAGAGCCTCGCGCCGAGATGCGTCCTTTTCGTTCTTGCCATCTTGCGCGCTCACCGCACGGAGAGCTTTCTCTACGATTCCTGCGTTCTTAGGATCGTCCGGGTCGACGCAGAGGCCGAATCGGATTAGAAGGTCACCTTCGCTCTTCGAGTGGAGAAGATTGCACTCCAAGCATGAAGGAATCTTCCATTTCTCGAGATTGGCCGGGGTTGTCTCCGGATACCACGCCTCGGGGAATACGTGGTCCCAAGTCAGTACATCGAAATGGCGAAGGCAGTGAACACATCGTCCGGGCGGCGGTCGCTTCGCCATGGCTCTTGTGCCACCTAACGTTCAAGGTGACCGGCGCTGCGCGGCTTTATCGCGCAGCGTCCAGCGACCGAAGGGAGCGAGGTTGAGCGCCATGTTAGGAGTGTGTTTCATTGTCATGAAAAAGCTAAGCTTCGCATTTAACGTTGACAGTTACGTCAAGCGCCAATATTAGGTCGTACATGGCGTTTGTAACGGTAAGCATATTGGCCTGACTTATAACTTGAGGTTTAAGGGTGAATGACATCAGCTTTTTCTTTGTGAAAAATCCTTTCTCACCTGTAGTCATACTTTGAACCTGCAATTTGGAATTGACGTACCTCTCGATTTGTTCAGAAATACCGGCGTCTTCAAAGGGGCCAACATGAAAAATCAATGTCTTATTGGAATTATCAGAAAATTCGTTTGTGAAAAATTTGGCACCTTCTTCGCGTTCATTTTCATCAGCTAAATAGGGAAACTTGAGCTTAAGTTCCACGCGTCTCTCCTAACGTTTGAGCTGAGCGGCCAGCGCGGCCTGCCGGTGGGCGTCCGCTCGAGCGAGGGGTTAGGCCCCACTGGTCGCTACCCCCGCGCTGGAGCTCTTGCGAGGTAGCTTCTCCACTTCTTGCGGGACGCTCACCAGCACCACGCAGCCTGCCTCCGAGTGCACCGCGTGTATGTTGCCGGGAGCGGTGTACAGATAGTCACCTGCATGTAGCCGGTCCTTGCCGAGGCGAATGTCGCCCTCCAGGACGAAGATCTCTTCGCCCCCGGGATGAATGTGACCAGGGTATGTAGCTCCGGCGTCGAACTTCAGAAGAATGGTTGGCGCTCTGCCTTGCGCCGCGTCGAAGCGCAGAACCTTCACGTAGATGCCGCTCACTCCTGGTTCAGTGAGCGGTTGCCACTGTACGGCGCTGCTACGAACCAGCTGATTGAGCTTGGTGTCGGGTTTGATCTTGACTTCCATGTCACCCTCCTTCGGGTTCGAACCAGTACCTTGAGGTCGTCACGACGGTCGTTGTGTTGGGCCTAACGTCGAAGGTGAGGGGCGAGGTGACAGCAAGCGAAGCTTGCTGGCAGAGCGGCCCACTCGACCGATCTGTTAGACCGCTGGCGCATACAGATCTTCGAATACATCGTCTGGCATCCAGGTTTCGTATTGGCCTGACGTACCGAGACGACGGACAACAAGGTAACCCGGATAGATTTTTCCGCCATCCGGTGGCCCCTTCATGTTGTTGGATTGAGCCATTCGAATAAACCTGGTCCTGTATTCCACGTTGGTCAGTTCAGTCGCCCGGACTACGGCGCCATATTCCGACGCCACCTTTTGATCCGTGGCCACGAACTTCGGCATGTCCGATTGCGCGATGTATGGGCGTTCGTAGTCATAGGGCATGGAGGGCTCCGTCTTCTGGGGTCTAACGTACTAGCTAACCGGCCGCCGGAGCGGCGAAGCCGCGGAGGGAACCGGCAAGCCCTGCTTGCCGGCGGTCCCTCTCGACCGAAATGTTAGACCGCACTTAGCTTTCCCTTCAATGCGGAAAGAAACTCTTGCCTCTGGAAAGAAGAGGAAAAGGCTCTGCTTGGAATAATGTGGGCCGCATTAGCATTGATGTAGACAGCGATGAATCCAGGGCGGCTGATGACTTTGGCTAGACCTGGCCAATAGTGATATGAACGGCCGTATTTTGTCTCATCGTAGAACGCTTCGTCTTGGATTTCGACAACGTGCCTCGTAAGCAGAGATCGATTTTTTCCAAAAAGGAGGTAGAACGCGTTAAACAGTAATTGAACTACCCACATTGCAGCATAGGCGAGAACTGCTAAGTATGCTCTTGCGCAAATGGATTGGTCTCCAAGAGCCGAAAAGAAGATGAGCACAGCGAAGCCTCCATACAACAGCTGGACTGGAACAGAGAGCAACTGATGCATGATGTTGAACAGTAGATAGTCTCGGTACTTCAGTTCATATTCGATGCGCATGATGATGGTGTGCGGCCTAACGTCGAAGGTGAGGGGCCGCCGGAGCGGCGAAGCCGCGGAGGGAACCAACAAGCGCAGCTTGTTGGCGGTCCCTCTCGACCGAAATATTAGGTTTCATCTGGTAAGTGAGGGCTGAAATACTTTCGGTTGTACACGAGTAGCCCTGTCGCTAATAGCGCGAACGAGGACGCCAATCCGAAGGCGGCCTTCATTCCCTCGGTGGTAAATATCTTGTCGAGGTTCGCCTCCCGTGTCGGAAGGCCCTTCAGTTCGCGACTGAGAGCATAGGCTTCACGAGTACCGTCAAGATCCGAGAGCGCATACGACAATGCGGTGCCGTTGTAGATGAGATTGACGCCAATGGCCGCAAGGCATACCCAGAAGCCAACGGGTTGCGGGTGAAGGAGGAAGTAGGAGCCAGCGAAGTCAAGTAGGAATATGGCGGACAGGAATGCAAAGAACAGCAAATGTTGGTTGTGGAACCCGAAGATTGCGTAGTCCAGGCCTTGCTGATGAGTAACCATGAGTTGGAAGTCCTTCCCGACAGCCCACAGGAAGAATACAAAGAGGAACCAGACGGTAAGTGGGCGAGCGCTATTCATAGTGAAACCTAACGTGCTAGGTGAGGGGCCGTCGGAGCGGCGAAGCCGCGGAGGGAACCGAGAAGCGCAGCTTCTCGGCGGGCCCTCTCGACCGGCGGGTTAGAGGGCATTTCCTCATTGCACATGAGCACTCCGCCTGCGTCTAATGGAGAAAAGAAGAACGAAAAAGGCTCCGACAGGCAAAGAGACCGCACTCCAAAGAAAAACGGCCATGATAATCCAAGGCACCCAATCGTCTTCACCAAACTGCAACGGCCTAAACAAATCCGGCAATCGAGGCAAAAACCCCCATGAAAGGGAAACGGCTATTGGAACAGCAATGGTTAGAAAGACAAGAAGCCATAGCCGTCGGACTCCGGAAATAAACCACGATGCCGCCACAACGATTAGGCAGATGGGAATATAGCCAGAATCCAAGGAGTCAAACACTGTCGCCCTCTAACGTGCTAGGTGAGGGGCCGCCGGAGCGCCGAAGGTGCGGAGGGAACCGGCAAGCCCTGCTTGCCGGCGGTCCCTCTCGACCGGAATGTTAGAGGGCATTACTAGCGGCTTAAGCGATGCGAGCAACATTAGGCGACTTAGGATCATAAAAAATGCGGACTTTATCTCCAACCTTGTATGGGGCTGCTGAGGATTGACCACAGAAATCGGAGAGTTGAATTTCGGTGGCTGAACCTTTGGGTAAGAAGCGATAGGTCGCAATCCATTCACCTTCGCTTTCCTGTCCAATCTCGGTGATAGTGGCGGTGGCCTCAAGGCCAGCCGTCTTCAATAAATTTAGCTCTTCTCCTCGAAGGTGGCGATAGAAAAGAAAGCCAACGGCTGAGCCAACACCAAGGGCTCCGTAAATTCCCCAACTAACGAGTTCAGAGTCGGTCACGGAGGAGTGCCCTCTAACGTCGAAATTGAGCGGCCTGCGCGGCTTTTTGCGCAGGTCCGCTCGAATGTAGTGTTAGAGCACGCGGGTTCATTTCTCGACAAAGACGGCGTTTCCTGCGGCAAGGCGAACTGCGTGTAGGCGCTTCGCCTCAGCCAAGAAGGCAAATGACGCAGCAAACGAAGCGACTGCCGCGGCGCCCATAAGAAGAGCAGAACCTGTGTCCAGGCTACGGAACGCAGCACCCAAAGCCAGACCCGCCACGAAGAGAAGAGAGATGACCCAGCAAAGCCAAATGTTCGAGGCAGCAGAATTCAGCGCGAGGCGAGCGCGCCAATTCTTGTGAAGGATGTAGAAGCGCATGAGGCTGAGCATCGGTAGCGTGCTCTAACGTGCTAGCTCAGGGGCGCGGGCAAGCAAAGCTTGCACGCGTCCCTCTGGAGCGACGGGTTAGACAGCTTAAATAGCGGTTTTCCATTTTTTTGCCTCTAAGAACATGGCGAGGAATAAACCCCAGGTCAGCACTCTTAGCTTGACGGCATCCCAGTGAGGTTCATTCGGTGAGTTCATATCTTGGAGAATGAGAGGAAATGCTGTTATTGCAGCAATGGGAGCAAACCAAAGCATGACCAATCGAACCGTCGTCGACGAGTAGAGGCGGCGTGGCCAGAAAGCAAACGTGAAAAGGGCGGCACTTTGAGTAACGCAATAGACGATGAGGCTACCACTAGGTGTAAGCCCGCTCCACTCAAGTGCGAGAAGAAGGGTAAATGCGTCGAAGACGGCCAGTATCCTCAAAAACGTGATTATCGGACGGATTGTTGGATCCATGCGGCCTGATGTCTAACGTTTGAGTTCAGGGGCGATGCGCGGCTTTATCGCGCAGCGTCCCCTGGAACGATGGGTTAGCGCCATAGAGCAACGAAGTGGTTTGAGCAAGCATAAGGGAAAACCAAACGACGAAGACAGACGCAAACATAAAGGCAGTGTAAGCAGCGCGATTTGGCTCTGCAATTGTATCTCTGGCGGTAATCAGGGCCGCGAACGACACGACCCCAAGCACGGAAAGACCAAGACAGAACAAGCGGACTCGAACAGGGCAACCGCCATACAGTTCTTTGAACGAGAACCAAACATGGAAGAAGCCGAACCGCCGCCAGAGAACCACGTTATGCAAAACACCACCCAACAGTGCGAGAACGACTCCACAGATTTCGATCAATTGGCAAACCACGCCCATCGCCGTGACGCCGACAAAAAGCCCAATAGCTGCAAATGCGAGTACCAATGCGGCCAGCAGGCCAACGCGAGAGACAAGGGCGTCGGCCATTTCAATTGTGCCAGGAGGTTTCATTCTGTGGCGCTAACGTTTGAGGTAACCGGCCGCCGGAGCCGCGCAGCGGCGGAGGGAACCTGCAAGCGCAGCTTGCAGGCGGTCCGTGTTGACCGAGAGGTTAGGCCACACGGTTATCCGCCCTTGGGAAAACGACCTTCGAGCAGAAGGTGCGGGAGCTGGCCGCAAACGCCCACTAGACCGAGCAAGAAGCAAAACACCAGTAGTACTGAAGCGCCAGCTTGCAGATCGGCTATGGACTGCGAGCCCTGTAAGGTCACGACCACAATGAACAGAGAAACGAACCCGGCAACCGAGCAGACGAAGTGGAAGATGAAGTCTTGAACGTAACGGACAAGAACGATTTCCCAGCCCTTCCACACCCGTTTGTTCTGTGACTTGAGTTCGTCGTTCAGAAGTTGTGCGGCAATACGCTGCCCAACTACACCACGGGCACCGTAGTACAAGCTCGCAACTATGGCGAGGCCGACGTACCAACATGGCATTGCTGACAGGAGCGATGAGAGCATGGTGTGTGGCCTAACGTAGAGCTGACCGGCGCTGCGCGGCTTCATCGCGCAGCGTCCAGCGACCGAAGGGAGCGAGGTCGAGCGCCATGTTAGAGCGCACTTGGGATTGGTGTTCCCTTGATGAGTGCAATGCTGACAATTGCGAATAGCCCCAGCACGCCTAACAAAGAAAGCTCAGCTTCATAACCGGCCCAGCCGGCCAAGCCAAGACTGGAAATGACGCCGCAGTACAAGCAGAAGCGGATACGGCGCGCTTGGGCTTTACCCATTTCAACGTGAGGCACCAGCAGCCGATACCAAGCCCCAAAGATAGCGATTACACCAAAAACAGTCATGAGGCCAATGAAAATGAGTAGTACATCTCGTTCAACAATTCCAGCATAGCCAAGAATGATGCCATGCGGCGTAGCGATCAGAGCTACTAGAGTAAGCAAGACCCCCACAACGGCCAGAGCTATCCGCACTGCAGGATGGTCGATCAGGTTCGGTAGCATTGCGCGCTAACGTCTGACATAACCGGCGCTGCGCGGCTTCATCGCGCAGCGTCCGTGTTGATGGATGGGTTAGCGCTCAGTGCCAATTGTGAAAGCCAAAAACTCGCACGCTCTTTGGACAAAGACCGTGTAAGCAGTGGATTCGCAAGCTCATGCAGTAGCTCGTGAGCAATAGTTGTTGAAATGCGTACATCATCTCGGCACTCAAGTGCATTCGCCCACTCTTCGATCTCTGCGGCTGAAAGAGCACCTTGATTGAACAATAGCAGAGCGCGGCAAAAATGCTCTGGTAAAAGGACGACTAGCTCCGACTCACTGTCCCAAGCAAACGACGTTACTCCAGCAATTGCCTCCGAGATTGGCACGGTGATATTGAGCAATGCGTCAAGGGCAGCAGTGCGATTCATGAGCGCTAACGTGGAAAGTAACAGGCGCTGCGCGGCTTCATCGCGCAGCGTCCTTGTTGACTGGCGGGTTGGGCGGCGATGCGCCATGTGACTCGCCAATTCTTAACTGGTGTTCAGGTGGGGCTGGCTCCTCCCAAACACGGGATGGGTTGAAGATTCGAGTAAGCCACGACTGGGAGGGCGATAAAAGGTGAGCAGCAATAATCATGATCAGTGTTACACCAAACCCGACAAGCCAGCCCGCCCAATCAATAGGGACCCAGGCCCAGAGAAAGAGAAAGGCAAATGATGCAATTTGGAGCCACTCTGCCAGGGCTGCGCGTAGTCTCATGCTTCCCCGTGGGTAGCCGCCCAACGTGGAGCTAACCGGCGCTGCGCGGCTTTATCGCGCAGCGTCCGGTTGAGCGCAGGGTTAGGCGGCATAGTTATCGTAAGACCAGAGCAACGAGAAACAGCGACCCCAAAACAAGGGCGTTCCAGGCCAGGACGCAAATACGCCAGCGCCTGAGTAAGGCGCGACACGTTACCGAACTCGCGGCCCATGGTGGCGTCTTGAACAGCCAAACAAATGATAGACGATTGATGGCCCACGCGCTTCGGAACCACGTGCACTCTGGTGCTCGCCAGAAAAACCCGCGAGGTCGGCCGTCGGCCTCCCAGGCTTGTCGGTCTTGCTTGTATTCGGCGCGCACCAAGCGGTCGAACATCGCGAAGCTATAAAGCAGCATGGCAACTGCGAGGACGAGGATGACTGAGAAGGTGCCAGCAAATTGCACGATGTTGATGACGCCTAACGTTGTAGGTGAGGGGCCGCCGGAGCGGCGAAGCCGCGGAGGGAACCCCAAAGCGCAGCTTTGGGGCGGTCCCTCTCGACCGGAATGTTAGATGGCTGTGCGTCAATAACAGACAGAACGTTATCTTTGCAGTTAGCGAGTTTCAATTTTGATCAAGCTCCAAAATATCGACTGCCAGGAGAACGCATTCGTTACAGATGTTTGCCGAATGTCCGGCAATAACGCGCTTAACTTGATTAGAGCCCTTACCGCAGAATGAGCAAATTGGAGGTTCTGGCTTTTGAGAAGGGTCTGGCACAGAAAACGGGATGGGTTCCTTCCCTGCGAGGGCGCGAAGAGAATTGATAGCTTGGCCAAGCTCAATTTGTGCTTTTTGATATTCAGCCTCAGAGTCATTCATCGCTGAGTCTCCGGAGACATCTAACGTAGAGCTAACCGGCGCTGCGCGGCTTTATCGCGCAGCGTCCAGCGACCGAAGGGAGCGAGGTTGAGCGCCATGTTATGCCTTTGGCCTACCGCTGATGTTTGGCGTAACAATTTGATGCCAGCGCGAGTGGCACTTCTGGCACAGAAACGAGGTAGGCCATGAAGCCGACTCAGAGCCAAACAACGCTTCAGGTGCCCAGTGATGGTTTTCTGCGCCCTCGGCGCCGCAAACCTCACACACAGCAGGCAACTCCCGTGAGTGAAGTTGCTCGACATCAACGCCAGAGGATTCAACGGCGGCTCGCTTTGCGAAGTGCTTCGTTTGTAGGCCGCAGCCTACACAAACAAAAGGATATTTCGGTTGACCGGCAGCGTCTCTATAGAAACCGATGCGCCAACCAAAACCCTCACACCGGCTGCACGAGTACGTGGGCCAATTTATTTTGTTCTTGTGGGAGGTACTGGTCATGAGGCCGTGCCCGTTTTGCAAGAGCGAGTATGTGTCTTTCAGCTATACAAAGCACCCATACGGGCACGAACTGGTTTTTGTTTCATGTTCGAGATGCGGAGCAGCAGGCCCGGTAGCAGTTTACCCGCCGCAGGAATACGCAGCGGAAGCGCACTTCGCCGAGCAAACGGCAGAGGAACTGTGGGATGAAAGGCATAACGTGCTAGGTGAGGGGCCGCCGGAGCGGCGAAGCCGCGGAGGGAACCAACAAGCGCAGCTTGTTGGCGGTCCCTCTCGACCGGCGGGTTAGGCCTTGGCGACCGAAAGCATGTGAAGAATAAGACCAAGAAGCCCTCCTGCAAGAAAGAGAACAATAGGAACAACGATTGGCGCTTGAATAGGCTTTGCCATTTCTTTTGGAATTGGTCGACCGAAACCAAAAAAAGGGTGCCATGAACCGAACTGAAATGCGCCGCTGGAAATGATTAGATACCACCCCAAAGCAACTACGACCACCATTAAGACAACGATAGCGACGAAAAGCTGTTCCATTGAAATGAGGTTGAAGGCTAGCCAGCCGACCAGCAAACCAAAAGCCAAGGCAGTGATAAGGGGACCGTGCCTATGACCGGAAACGGCAAGAGATTCTGTGCGGGATTGCTCGCGGTGCGCTCGCCAGAGAGGAACAACAAGAAAATGAAGTGTCGCAGGCACACCAACTAGTAGCCCAAGAAGCAGGTAGGTGTGATTCCGCAACGTGTCTAGCATGAAAGGCCTAACGTCCGAGTTCAGGGACGGTGCGCGGCTTCATCGCGCAGCGTCCCCTGCAACGTAGGGTTAGCGATTATCGCGTTCCGTGGAACAAAGACTGCTTTCAATAGATCGGGCGCATCGCTAGGGCAACGAAACGACGATCCGTGCCATGGGCCAGGTAAATCACCACCTCCGCGGCCATAGCTAATACTTTCACCCATGACCTTCCCATCAGAATTGCGGATGATTTTGGCCTGGCTACGTGACATGGAAGGATTTCCTTTCTTCAAATGACGCACCTCCCATTCCCACGTGTGATTCGGACCCATTGGTCTTTCGATAATCGTGGCGTCATCGGTAATCCGATTCGTGGAATTTCCGCGGTAGGAATACCAGTACTTCGGAGTCCAAAATTCATCGAATTCAGACGTTGGTAGAGGGACTTCTTCAAATACACGGGTACCGCCATCTACCGCACAGAGTCGTTTGACTTCATCATCAAGCGACCATTTGCGGCCGCCACCAAGCACCCATATCAAGCCAAAGAGAACTACTAGACTGCCAAAAAATATCGCAACCCATTTAAGCGCGGTCTCATTAGCGGAAACCAGAGGAATTACTAACTTGGCTCCAATGACGAGCACTATGATCGGAATTACAACATAGTAAAAAAGAGCGAGTAGGCCGGCCATAGCTAATCGCTAACGTGCTAGGTGAGGGGCCGCCGGAGCGGCGAAGCCGCGGAGGGAACCGGCAAGCCCTGCTTGCCGGCGGTCCCTCTCGACCGCAATGTTAGGGGTGATGGGTTCAACAAGAATGAGGTTTGGTTTGCTCACTTGGCTGCATTCCTGCGCTTGAAGTTAAGGTGAAATGAGCTAGCAACCATAGCTACCCCGAGAACGACCATGAGACCGCGCGGCCCCCAATGACCAAACTGCACAAAAAGAAACTCGAACAATGGGGCAAGAATATTTCCACACCACAACTCACAAAAGTTTTTATCTGTGAGATCCCAAAGTGCGTAGGCGATAAGAACTGCTCCGGCTAGGCCGTAAATAGTCAGGCCAAGAGGCGGAGCATGCCTAGAATCTGGCTTTGAAACTGAACCGCACTCACGGCAAGCCTCCGTATAGGGTGGATTGCTCTTGCCACAGGTTGAACAGAGCCACTCGTAGTCAGGCATGTGACCCCTAACGTTTGACGTGAGGGGCCGCCGTAGCGGCGAAGCCGCGAAGGGAACCCACAAGCGCAGCTTGTGGGCGGTCCCTCTCGACGGAATTGTTGGGCATCTGTGACGGCATTAGAAATCGATGTACTTTGCCCAGGCCCAGCCGAGCCAGCCAAGGGGAGCGCCGATAAGAAAGCCGACAATAGGACCAATGGTGTTGAACGAATGAGGTGGCCAAGACTGAACTAACACTACCGAAGTAGAGGCCAGAACTCCGCACAGCACGGTACGTAAAAACGGGCGGTCTTGTGTTGTCATTTCTGACTTTCGGTCGAGAGCCACTATTGCTCCGTAGTAACTGCCCACAACCAAAAGCAGCAAGCCAATGTTCAACGCTGCGTGCCAATTGCCCCAAGGCCAGTAAGGCAAGGCAACTAGCGCCAAGCCAGCAACAAAAACGATAGCGAAGAACAGGATGGTGCCGATGACCGCAACAACCTGTGACTGAGTAAAGTCGCGGAGTCTCATGAAGATGCCCAACGTTGTAGGTGAGGGGCCGCCGGAGCGGCGAAGCCGCGGAGGGAACCCCAAAGCGCAGCTTTGGGGCGGTCCCTCTCGACCGCAATGTTAGAGGTCACTGCGGCCATACTTTCGACCCAATGAGTTCGCCGATAAAGCCTGCGAGCGAGCACCAAACCAGACCAAGGACAGCGCCATAGACCAACGACGAGAACTCCACGGCAGACCAGAAGCCAAGGGCATAAATCAGGAGCGCCATGATTGGGGCGGTGAGGACGCCAACAATTGCGCCGTGCATTAAGCCAGAACGGCGTGCGAGCAAGCCGGCGGCGAAACCTGGAACGAGATAGAGCGACCAATTGAGTAGGCGCCAGACAGGGGACGTGGCAACAGACTGGGCAAGATTGTCGGGGGGAGTGGGATAGAACCACCAGTTGAGGAAGGTACTCAGACCAGCGGAACTGAGCCAGTAGAGACCGGCAAATGCGACTGAGCCAACCGCCAACGCAAGGGCGCTGGGCTTTGAGAGTAGCGGAGAGTTCACCTGGTGTGACCTCTAACGTTGGAGTTCAGCGGACGGCAAAAAGCGCAGCTTTTTGACGGTCCGCTGGAACGACTTGTTAGCTCTTATCGGTGTACATCGTAGGGTCAACAACACTGGCCTGACGAAATGCGTTCTTTCGGTTGCGGCAGATATAGCAGTTACCGCATTGCTCGACACTAGAAAATTGACAACTCCAGGTTTCATGCAGAGGAGCGCCAAGCTGCGAAGCTTGTTGGATTAGCGCCGATTTCGGAAGGTGAGCTACAGGTGCCTCGATTACAAAGGAAGAATGATCTTCATTGCCGGGAGGAAAGCCTGTGAGTGAAGGTTTCACGCACCGAGCTGCTGCCTGATAGTGTGCTAGCAAATCAAGTAGCCACGGGCGGCCATCAATGTCTTCCTTTACCAGCCCGAGAATGAGCTTATTGGCACCAGCAAGAGCTGCATAGCAAGCAGCGATGGCAATACCGGGGCTCATTGTTTTCGCGGAACTGGTCATGATGTGAACATGGGTGGGTTCTGCAACATCGCGAAACGACGGCCAGAGACCAGTTGCATCAATCACCTTGAGATCGATAGAAAGTGAGTGGGCAATCTTGTGCGCGGAAGAGAGTTCCGGCGATGAGGCTCGTTGTCCGTGATCGACGTAAAGCGCGCGAAGCTTTTGTCCCTGCCCCTTTGCCAAGATGTAAGCAAGTGCCGCTGAATCGAGACCGCCCGAGAGCAAGATGAAGTCTGCTGCCATTTCAATTTCTCCTTTTTCGCAAGTGGTGATAGGTTGTTGTGAGAGCTAACGTGAAGTGGACAGCCTAATTGACGGAAAGTAATCCGTAAGCTTCATTGCTATTGTAATAGTACTTATTGTAGTATTCATATAAAACAATGTACTAGTAATAAATAGTGGAGCCTAAAATATGTCAGCTAATCCGTCACATGCGCCCAAGCTGCTGGACCAGGTACGGGGCAAGATTCGCCTGAAGCATTACAGCATTCGCACCGAGCAGGCATATGTTGATTGGATTAAACGCTTTATTCTTCACTTCGACAAGCGCCACCCGC
>Ga0138256_10005551_pt1 | contig 13318 bp, 12 predicted proteins | sample KNB2016incub_MG_FD_105486 | JGI IMG/M metagenome (GOLD analysis project Ga0138256, IMG submission 105486) | Active sludge microbial communities from wastewater in Klosterneuburg, Austria - KNB2014incub_MG | ecosystem: Engineered > WWTP > Activated sludge > Unclassified | place: Austria...
GCGCGTGATCCGCTACGCCTTCGAGTACGCGCTGGCCCATGGGCGGCGCAAGATCACCCTGGTGCACAAGGCCAACATCCTCAAGTACTCGCAGGGGCTGTTCCGGTCGATCGGGCAGCAGGTGGCGAAGGAGTACGAGGGGCGCGTCGTGTACGACGAGCGCATCGTTGATGCCTGCGCCATGCAGCTCGTGATCAAGCCCGAGCAGTTCGACATGCTCGTGACCACCAACCTGTTCGGAGACATCCTGTCGGACCTGGTCTCGGGACTGGTGGGGGGGCTTGGCCTGGCGCCGGGGGCGAACATCGGAGCCCACGCGGCCATCTTCGAGGCCGTGCACGGTACCGCGCCGGATATCGCGGGGCAGGGCATCGCCAATCCCAGCGCGCTCGTCTTCGCGGCCTGCCTCATGCTCGAGCATGTCGGCGAGCGGGCGCTGGGGGCACGCATTCACCACGCCGTCAACGCGACGCTGCGCGAGGGGAGGACGCTGACCCGGGACCTGGGCGGGAGCGCCTCGACCAGCCAGTTCGCCGACGCCGTCATCGCCCGGCTCCTGGCCTAACGACGCTTGCCGACGGTGCGCCTCTTCCACGTTTCCGACCTGCACTTCGGGCGCCCCGCGGTCCCGACGCAGATCGACGCCATCGAAGCGATGGTCCAGCACGAGCGCTTCGACATCGTCGCCATCTCGGGCGACCTGTCGCAGCGTGCGCGTGCCGGTGAGTTCCAGCGCGCGGCGGCCTTCATGCGCGACGCGCGTCGGGTGAGTGAGGTGATCTGCGTCCCGGGCAACCACGACGTTGCCTGGTGGCGCTCGCCGCTCCACGTGCGGGGCGCCGACACCATGTATGAGCCGTACCGCACCCATGTGGACCAGGACCTGGAGCCGGTGCTCCGCATCCCCGGATGCACCGTGGTGGGGCTCAACACGTCGCAGGGCGTGCATATCCGCACGCTGACGTGGAACATGCGCGACGTCTCGATCATCGGGGATCTGCGCCAGGAACAGTTGGAGCGTGCGCGTCGCGACTTCACGGCCGCCCCCGCGGGCGACGCGCGCGTGATCGTGATGCACCACAACCCCGTGAAGGGCGAACTGTCGCAGCGGCACGGGCTCAAGCACACGCGACGGGTCCTCGGCGCCTTCGCCGACATGGGGGTCGACCTGGTGCTGTGCGGTCACGATCACCAGGAAGCGATCCACTACGTCGAGCACACGAGGCGAGGCACGATCATCTCCACCGCGGGAACACTCTCCAAGCGAACGCGCGGCGGACGCCCGTCGAGCGTGAACGTGATCACGCTCACTCGGCAGGAGATCCGCATCGTCACGCACGTCTGGTCCCCTGCCGAGCGCACCTTCGCCCCCGGCCCGTCCAAGTGCTTCGCGCGCTCCTCGCACGACTCGGCGTAGGCGCCCTGCGCGCGCAGCAGCTCGAGCTTGGGCTGGGTGGTGACCGTGACGCGGCGCCCTCCGCGCCGCCACCGCCGATGCCGCAGGCCTCGGAGCGCAGCCAGGCATCGGGCACGGTCCCCTCGCCGGTGCACCATCCGGCGCAGCCACCGCCAGCGTCCGTGGACACTGCTCGCCTGGTCCAGCGCCTCGTGGCTGCCGGGATGCAGGGAATCTCCGCCGTCCATCTCACGCGCAACCGCAGCACGCTTGTCTCGTTTCGCGCCGGGACGTTGCGGCTGCACGCCGGCTTCCTGCGCGCTCCCGACGACGTCGTGCGCGCCCTCGCGGTGTTCGTGTCGAGACGGGGGGCGGCGCGCGCGGCGGCGCGCCGCACCATCGTCGCCCACCACCTGCCGCCTGACGCGGCGCCTCGCCCGCCGCGAGCCGCCCGTGTCCACCCGGACGACCACGTCATGGCCGCACGGCTTCAACAGGAGCATGCGCGCCTCAACGCCGAGCGATTCGGCGGCGCGCTGCGGTCCATTCGCGTCTCCGTCTCGCGCCGCATGAAGACGCGCCTCGGGCACTACGCCCCCGCACGCAGCCACCCGGCAGGGGCAGAGATCGCCATCAGCCGACGCCACATCCGGCGGCATGGATGGCGCGAGGCGTTCGACACCCTGCTGCACGAGATGGTGCACCAATGGCAGGAAGAGACAGGCCAGCCCATCGATCACGGTCCCGCCTTCCGGCGCAAGGCGAAGGACGTCGGGACGACCCCGCGCGCGAGGCGACTGCTGCGCTGAGCCGAACGCCGGACCTGCATTCCGACACGCGCCCACGCGCTGTATCTTCGCCGCCATGCGTTTTCGCCCTCTTGCCATTCTCGGCGCGAGTCTCGCCCTCGCCGGCGTGACCTATGTGGGTCGCTCCGGCGCGGGTCCCCTGCCACCGCTCGGCCCATTCCTTGATCCCGTCCGCGGCGCCTGGGGCGCCGTGGCCTACGCCGCGCTACCCGACAGCGCGCTGCACGGCATTCCCGGTCTGGGAGCCGCGGTCGAGGTCCGTTACGACACCCGCGGTGTCCCGCACATCTTCGCTGCCAGCGAAGAGGATGCCGCCCGGGCGTTAGGCTTCGTCGTGGCGCGCGACCGGCTCTTCCAGATGGAGTTGCAGGCGCGATCCGGCGCGGGAACGCTGACCGAATTGGTCGGCGCGGCCGCCGTGAGCGCCGACAGCGAGGCGCGACATCTCGGCATGCCGCGCGGTGCCGAGCAGAAGCTCGCCGCGTTCCCGGCCGACTCGCGCAGCCGACGCCTGCTCGAGGCCTACGCCGGCGGGGTGAATGCCTACATCGACGGGGCGAGTCCCGCCGAGTGGCCGGTCGAATACAAGCTGCTCGGTCGAAGACCCGCGCGTTGGCTGCCGCTGCACTCGCTCAACCTCTACGCGAGCATGGGAGCGACGCTCGCCTTGCTCAACGGCGAACGCGACCGGCTCGCGGCGCGCGCCGTGGTAGGCGACCTCGCGGCGCGTGCGCTCTTTCCGGTCGAGTCGCCCATCCAGGAGCCGATCCAGCCAAACGGGAGTGCGACGCCTCGGCTCGACGTGCTGCACCTTCCCCCGCCTGGCGCGCAGGATTCGGCCGCGCTCGCGCTGCTCCCCCTGCTGCCGCGCGGCGCCCCTCCCGGCGACGACGCGGAGGTCTCGCGCCACTTCGCGTCCAACAACTGGGCCGTGGCCCCGGCACGCAGTCGCAGCGGCCACGCCCTGCTGGCCGGCGATCCACATCTCAGCCTCACACTTCCGAGCATCTGGTACGAGGCGCACCTGGTCGTGCCGGGAGTGCTCGACGTGTATGGCGTGACGATTCCGGGATCGCCCGGGGTTGTGATCGGCTTCACGCGCGACGTGGCGTGGTCGCTGACCAACACCGGTGCCGACGTTCTCGACTACTATCGCGAGACGGTCGACGACCAGGCGAGTCCGCGACGCTACATGCTGGACAATGCCTGGCGAGACCTCGAGCGCCGCGAGGAGGTCTACCGCGGGAAGGTCGGACAGGTGCTGCGGGTCGACACCGTGCTGTACTCGCATCGTGGGCCGCTGCAACGCCTGAACAACGAGTGGGTCTCGATGCGCTGGACGGTCAACGAGCCGTCGGACCTCGTCGCGGCCTTCTTCGACGCGCAGCGCGCCACGACCGCCTCGCAGTTCCTCGACCTGTTCGCGCGCAGTTACTTCGCCCCCGCCCAGAACGTCATCGCCGCCGACCGCGCGGGGAACATCGCCATCCGCTCGACCGGACACTTTCCGCTGCGCCCCGAGGGAGGTGACGGACTCGCCATTCGCGACGGCTCCACCTCGGCCAGCGACTGGTCCGGCTACTGGCCGGTGACGTCATATCCGCAGTCGCTCAACCCCGCCCAGGGATTCCTCGCGTCGGCCAACCAACAACCTATCGATCCGCAGCAGGCGCCGGCGTACCTCGGCTACGATGCCGCGTACGAGCCATGGCGGGCCTTGCAGATCAATCGACTGCTGCGTGCCAATGGCCGCGTCACACTCGACGACATGCGCGCGTACCAGACCGACCCGGGTAGCGTGCGCGCGGACTGGTTCGTGACCTACTTCCGAAGTGCAGCGTCGGTCTCCCTGGCGCGAGGGAATGCTCCCGCCGCGCTCAAGGCGGCTGACTCGCTCCTTGCCGCCTGGGACCGGCGCTACACGATCGGCAATACCGGGGCCTTGCTGTTCGAGACGGCACTGAGCGGTGTGGCGCGGCGCACCTGGGACGAGCTGCTCCCTCCCGGCGATTCGGTGCGGGCGGCGACACCGAGCAGCGGCGTGCTCTTCGCCTTGATGGCCGATTCGGCCAGCGTGTGGTGGGACGACCGACGGACGGGTGATGTCGTGGAGGATCGGGACATGATCCTGGCCGCGGCACTGGCGTCCGCCTACGAGACGCTCGCACGACAGCACGGCGCGCCCTCGTCAGGCAAGTGGGCGTGGGGCACGTCCGCCACGGCGCAGGTCAATCACCTGCTCGGACTCGCCGGCTTCTCGGCGCGCGACATCCCGGTGCAGGGCGGGCGGGGGACGCTCAACCCCTCGGTGCAGAACGGTGCATACGGCTCCAGCTGGCGCATGGTGGTGGAACTCGGGCCGACGGTGCGGGCCCTCGGCACGTATCCCGGGGGACAGAGCGGCAATCCTGCGTCGTCGCGCTACGCCGACCGGCTGCGCTTCTGGAAGGACGGCGACCTCGAGTTGCTGATCGTGCCCGTTGCGCTGGACTCGCTCACGCCGTCACAGGTGCAGTCGCGCCTCACCCTGACGCCCGCGGGGCGCTGAGCCATGGTCTTCCTTCGGACGCTCATGCTCGCCGTCGGCATCGCGATCGGCACCATCATGCTGGGCTGGTGGAGCGTACCCGTGGTCGCCCTCGCCTACGGGGTGGCGCTGCGGCGCAGTCGGTTTCCCGCGATGACTGCAGCGGCCAGCGGGGCGATCGCCTGGGGCGGCTATCTCGGACTGGCAATGCTAGGCGGGGCACCCGTCGTTCGCTTCGGCAGGGAGCTGGCCGCCTCCATGCAACTGCCGGGGTGGGCGCCGTTCACTGCCACACTCATTTTCCCTGCCGTGCTCGCCGGCCTGGCTGCCTACTTGGGTGCCCGGGTGGGTGGGCGATACCTTTCCTCCCCATGAATCCCGACTTCTTCAATATCGAGAGCGCGCTGAGCGAAGAAGAGCGCGCCGTCCGTGACAGCGTACGCCGCTTCGTCGACGAACGCGTCCTGCCCATCATTGGCCAGTGTTATGTCGACGGGCGCTTCCCGAGGGAACTCATCCCCGCCATGGCGGAACTCGGCGTGCTCGGCGCCAACCTCCCCGAGGAGTATGGGTGTGCGGGACTGAACAACGTCTCCTACGGGCTCATCATGCAGGAGCTCGAGCGCGGCGATTCGGGCATCCGGTCGTTTGCCTCCGTGCAGGGGGCGCTGGTCATGTATCCGATCTATGCCTTCGGCAGCGAGGAGCAGAAGCGGGAATGGCTCCCGCGCATGGCCAAGGGCGAGGCCATCGGCTGCTTCGGCCTCACGGAGTCCGACTTCGGGTCCAACCCGTCGGGGATGGTCACCATGGCCATGGAGCAGCCCGACGGCACCTGGATCCTGAATGGTGGCAAGATGTGGATCACCAACGGGTCGCAGGCGCACGTGTCGGTGGTCTGGGCCAAGACCAACGGGGACAAGGAGGCGTCGTCGATTCGCGGCTTCATCGTGCCGACGAACATGGCCGGCTTCAAGGCGAAGGACGTGAAGGGGAAGCTGTCGCTGCGCGCGTCCGACACCAGCGAACTCACCTTCGACAACGTGCATCTCCCCGCGACGGCTGTCCTGCCGAAGTCGGGCGGGCTCAAGTCGCCGCTGATGTGCCTCACGCAGGCGCGGTATGGCATCTCGTGGGGGGCGATCGGGGCCGCGATCGCCTGCTTCGAGGAGGCACTGTCCTACGCCAGGAACCGCGTGATGTTCGACCGGCCGATCGGCGGATTCCAGATCCAGCAGGTGCGCCTGGCCGACATGCTCACCGAGATCGTGAAGGCGCAGCTCGTGTCGTTGCACCTGGGTCGCTTGAAGGACGCCGGGACGTTTACTCCGCAGCAGGTGTCGCTCGCCAAGCGCAACAACGTGGACATCGCGACCAATGTGGCGCGCGAGGCGCGGCGGTTGCTGGGTGGCAACGGGATCCTCGCCGAATACGCCTCGATGCGGCACATGGCCAACCTGGAGAGTGTGTACACGTACGAGGGGACGCACGACGTGCACTCGCTCATCCTCGGCCAGGCGGTCACGGGCCTCAACGCCTTCAGCTGACGTTGGGCGACCCGTCCGACGTCGCCCGCCGGTACACGCCATCGACGGTCCGGCCCCCCCTGTGGCACGCGGCGCTGCTCATGCTGGCCGCCGTCACGTTGGCCGCGGTCGCGCTGGCCGCCGTCGCGCTGGCTGCCCTCCCTGCGGCGGCGCTGGCGCAGGCGGCGCCGTCAGCGGGCACGACCGAGGCGTCGAAAGTCGCCCCCCGCACACGCGAGTCGCCCTGGCTTCCGCGTCTGTCGCTGGACAACGACGCCTACAACTTCTGGATCCATCCCGGGCACCGGACGGACGAGCAGTACACGGACGGGGTGACCGTGTCGCTGGAGACGTTGCGCGCACCGTGGTGGGGGCGCCGCCTCGGGCGCGGGGCGCCGGGGTGTGCTGCGGCCGATGCGTCGGCCCCTGCGTGCCTGTCGACGCAGGTCTCGATCGTGCACGACATGTACACGCCCGACCTCTCCCGACCGCCGCTCACCTATCCGCAGTGGCGTGACGACCGGCCGTACGCGGCACTGCTGTACCTGGGCGCCGAGGGGCGACGCATCTCGGCCCGCGCCCTCCGGACCTACACGGTTAATGCTGGCGTCACCGGCCCGCCAGCGTTAGGCAAGCCGGCCCAGGGCATTGCCCACACGATCAGCAAGCGGTACACCACCCGGGCCGAAGGGTGGGAGACGCAGGTTGCCGCGGAGCCGGCCCTCCTCCTGGGTGCTCGCCAGTCGTTGCTGGCGGCGCGTTGGGCGCCGGGCGGGCGCGGCATCTTCGACCTGGCGCCAACTGCGGCGCTCTCGCTGGGCAACATCCGCACGGCGGTCGAGGCGGGGGGGCGCGCGCGCCTCGGGATCAACATGTCCCATCCGTGGGACCCGCGGGCGTGGCGCGAGCGCCCCGACTGGGAGGCTTCCCTGAGCGCCGGTGTGCGCCGCGAGTATGTCGCCCACGACTTCTCGCTCGATGGCACGCTGCTGCGCGATCCGACGCGCTCGGTCGTCCGCGTGCCGACCGTGCACGAATACGAACTCGGAACCGCGATCCGGATTCATCGGTTCGCCCTCGGGTACCGCGTGATCACCCGGTCGCGCGAGTACACCACCGGTCCATCGAGGCACGTCTTCAGCGAGATGTCGACGGCAATCGAGTTCTATCCCTAGGCTGGGGGCCGGTCGCGGGTTCTCGTTCGCCACGGCCCCACATGACCGATCCGCACCCTCCGCGCGTGGGCGACCTCGCCCCCGACTTTGCCCTCCACGACCTCAACGGCGCGCTGGTGTCGCTCGCCGACGTCCGCCGCACCGCGCACGTGGTGGTGCATTTCGTCCGGGAGTTCACCTGAGCCTCGTGCCTCTGGCACGCCGCCCGGGTCGGGCGGGAGACTGACACACTGCGCACCCTGGGCGCCACCGCGCTGGTCGTGGGTGGCGGCGGAGTGGGCACGGGGTTGGTGCGCTCCATGTCGCTGCCATTCCCGGCGCTCGTGGACCGCGACCGGGCGACCTATCGCGCGTACGGACTCACCCGCGCCATGCACCTGTGGCAGGAAAGCGCGACGTTCCTCATCGATCGCCACGGCGTGGTTCGCCACGCCGTGCACGCCCACAATCCGGCGGCATCGATGGAGTGGGACGGTTTGCTGGCCGCCCTGCGCGGCCTGGCCGAGGGCGACGAGGGCAACGTCATCGACGAGCGAACCGGGGCACGCGACGGTCGTTAGGCGCTGGGTGCGCCGCCCGCGGCCCGCGTCGATTCGTACGGGCGCGTCCCGCGTGAGAGGAGCCAGCGTGGCAGGAGCCCCAGCAGCGTCACGATCGCGCGGTTCAGGAAGCCGGGGATGACCGTGGTGGGGCGGCGCGCCGCGAGCGCCGCGAGCGAGATGGCCACCGCCGTCTCGGCCTCCATCCACAGGACGCGCGGGATGGGGTCCGTCGTGAGCGCGGCGCGGGCGTGGAACTCGGTCCGGGTGAAGCCCGGGCAGAACGCCTGCACGTACACGCCGCGGCCCGACACTTCGCGAGCCAGCGCCTCCATGGCCATGCGCTGGTACGCCTTGGTGGCGCAGTAGTTGACGTTTCCGGGACTCGTTAGGTACGACGCCACGGACGACACCGTGATGATCGCGCCGCGGGCGCGCCCGACCATCGGACGGAGGGCGGCGTCGCTCAGGCGGTGCACCGCCAGGACATGCAGCCGTACCATCGCCTCCTGTGCCACCCCGTCGCCCGCGACGAGCGATCCCTTCGTCCCGAAGCCGGCGTTGTTCACCAGGAGGTCGACGAAGCGGTCGGACCGGTCGCGTCCTTCGGCCAGTCGCGCGACCACTTGGTCGACCCCCGCGTCGGTCGCCAGGTCGGCGGCGATCGTCTCCACCGAACACCCGTGGCGCCGGCCAATCGCCGCCGCGCTGGCCGCCAGCCGCTCTGCATCGCGTGCCACGAGGATGAGTGCGTATCCGCCGCTGGCGAGCTGGCGCGCGTACTCGGCCCCGATCCCGGATGTCGCGCCGGTAATGAGGGCGGTGCGTCCGCTCGGCGCTGCCGGCTCCGGCGATTCAGCTGCGAGCGATTCCGGGTTGCGCGATGCTGTCACCAGCGATGCTGGCACGAGCGATTCTGTCACGTGCGATTCCGGTGCGAGTGGTGCAGGCATGAGACGGAAGTATGGTCAGGGACGGCGCGATCCGCAGCCGATTGTCCCCGCGCCGGCACACAACCGCTGTCCGCCGGGCGGGCGGTCGCTAGATTCCCTCCCGCTTCCTTCAACGCTGGAGACGAGACGGTGAAGATCGCCGTTTGCATCAAGCGCGTCCCCGAAATGGACGTCACGTTCAAGATCGCCCCCACCGGGAAGGCCGTCGACGAGACAGGCCTCAAGTGGGACATGTCGGATTTCGACGGGTACGCCGTCGAGGCCGCGTTGCAGCTCACCGAAAAGGCCGGCACTGGCGAGGTGCACGTCATCTCGCTCGGGCCGGACGTGGTGCAGGAGACGCTGCGCAAGGCGCTGAGCATGGGGGTCGCCAAGGCGGTCCAGCTCAAGTGCGATACGGTCCCCTTCGACGCCTATGCCATCGGTACGGCACTGGCGGCCGAGCTCAAGGACGGCGGCTACGACCTGATCATGTTCGGCAAGATGTCGATCGACGGTGCCAATGGGGTGACGCAGTTCGTGGTCGCCGAGCTGCTTGGGCTCCCGCTGGTGCACGCCTGTAGCAAGCTGGAGATCGCCGACGGCAAGGGAAGCGCGCGTCGCGAGATCGAGGGGGGCGGGGAGCTCGTGTCCTTCGCGCTCCCGGCCATCGTCTCCATCGACGAGGGGATCGCCCGTCCGCGCTATCCGTCACTCAAGGGAATCATGGCCGCCAAGCGGAAACCGCTCGAGGTGCGCCCGGCACAGCTGGGCGAGGTACGCCTCACGGTCGAGACGATGGAACTGCCGCCGCCGCGCGCGGCGGGACGCATCATCGGCGAGGGGGCCGCGGCGGTCCCGGAGCTCGTCGCACTCCTCCAGAACGAAGCGAAGGTGCTCTGATGCCTAACGTGCTGGTTTTTGCGGAAGCGCGCGGCGGAGAGCTGCGCAAGGTCGCCCTCGAGGCGGTGACGGCGGCCCGGCGGGTCGCCGACCAGGTAGGAGGCGACGTGCATGTGGTGCTCGTCGGGGCGCCCGGAATCGCCGGGCGCGCATCCGCACTCGCGGAGTACGGGGCCGACCTTGTCGTGGTCAGTGAGCATCCCGGCTTCGCGAACTACGCGCCCGAGGCGACCACGGCATTCGTGGCGGAGCGCGTGAAGGGCGGGGACTACCGAGCCGTGATCTTTTCCGCGTCGCAACAGGGCAAGGACCTGGCGCCGCGCACGGCGGCCCGCCTCCAGCAGGCGATCGCCACCGACGTCACGTCGTTCGAGGTGGGGGCAGATGCCGTGACCGTGACGCATCCCGGCTACACGGGCAAGGTGGTCCAGACGCTGCGGCTCGTCGGCACGCCGGCCATCGTCTCGCTGCGCCCCGGGGCTGTGTCGCCGGTCGCCAAGGCGGGCGCCGGTCGCACCGAGTCGGTCTCGCCGTCGATGGACCCGGCGGCCGGGCGCGTCGTGGTGACCGAGACGATCCTCGGAGACACCAAGACGCTCGACCTCGGCGAGGCGCCGGTCATCATCAGCGGCGGTCGCGGGCTCAAGGCCGCCGAGCACTTCAAGCTCGTCGAGGACCTCGCCGCGGCCTTCGGCAATGCCGCGGTAGGGGCGACGCGCGCCGTCACCGATGAAGGGTGGCGCCCGCACAGCGACCAGATCGGACAGACGGGACGGCTCGTCTCGCCCGACCTCTATGTGGCGCTCGGCATCTCCGGCGCCATCCAGCACCTGGCAGGCATGCGCACCTCCAAGTGCATTGTGGCGATCAACAAGGACAAGGAGGCCCCCATCTTCAAGGTGGCCGACTACGGCATTGTCGGGGACGTCTTCGACGTGGTGCCGGCGCTGACCGCGGCGGTGCAGCAGGCCAGGCAGTCCTCGAACTGATCGCGATGTAGCCGGCGCGCCCGCGCTTCTCCCACGCTTCTCCCACGCCTCGCAGGCGGGCACCCGGACCGGACCTCCAGCACCTTCCCCATGTCCCACGTCGCGTTCGCCTTCGTCCTGACGCTGGCACTGGCGTTCTTCTCGTACAACGCGCAGCGCCTCGTGCGCTACCTGCGCATCGGGAATGGCGATGTCCGGCTCAACGATGTTCCACGCCGAGTGTGGAACCTGCTCGTGATCGGGATCGCGCAGACCAAGATCCTGCGCGACCCGGTGGCTGGGCCGCTGCACGCCATGGTGTTCTGGGGCTTCCTCGTCCTCCAGGTGGGGGCCCTCGAGATCCTGGTCGGCGGTGTCATTCCCGGCTTCAGCTACGCGGCGATCCTCCCCGCGCCGCTGCACTGGCTCTTCCTGATCTCGCAGGAACTCACCGCGGCTGCGGTGCTGGCCGCGGTCGCCTTCCTGCTCCATCGCCGCATCGTCGTGAGGCCCAAGCGGCTGCAGGGCGACGGCGTGCACTCGGGCGATGCGATCTTCATCCTGGGGCTCATCGCCGGGCTGATGGTCACGCTGCTCGTGACGGCGGCGGCTGAGCGAATCCTCGGGAGCGGCTACCCGCTCGTGGCCCAACCGGTCTCGGCGCCACTCGCCGCCGCCCTGGGATGGCTCTCGCCCGGCGCTGCGCACGTGGTGCGCGAGGTGAGCTGGTGGCTGCACGCGCTCCTGATCCTGACCTTCCTGAATTACCTCCCGTACTCCAAGCACCTGCACGTCATCGTCTCCCTGCCCAACACCTTCCTCTCGAGCACGAGCGGACCCGGGACGGTCGGGGCCATGAAGCCGATGGACCTCGAGACGGAGGCCGAGGTGTTCGGCGCCGCCGACGTGACCCACCTGAGCTGGAAGAACCTGCTGGACGGCTACACCTGCACCGAGTGCGGGCGCTGCACCTCCGTCTGCCCCGCGAATCTCACCGGCAAGCTGCTGTCGCCGCGCAAGATCGTCGTCAACACCCGGCAGCGACTCATGGAGGTCGCCCCCGCCCTCGTGGGTGGCGACGACGTCTTCGGCATGCCGTTCATTGGCGCGTCCACCGGGACGGCAGAGTCGACGGCGGCGATCCTCGAGCACCGGCTGCTCGACAACTTCATCACCGAAGAGGAACTCTGGGCCTGCACGTCGTGCCGCGCCTGCGTGTATGAGTGTCCGGTGTCGATCGACCAGCTCGAGATCATCAACGAGCTGCGGCGCAACCTGGTACTGACCGAGTCCCGCTTTCCCGAGGAGATCCTTCCCGCCTTCGAGGCCATGGAGCGCAACGGGTCGCCGTGGGCGTTCCAGCCGGCCGAGCGTGCGAAGTGGGCGGAGGGAATGGACATCCCCACGATGGCCGAGATGCAGGGGCGTGGTGAACGCCCGGACATCCTGTTCTGGGTCGGGTGCATGGGCTCGTTCGATGATCGCGCCAAGAAGACGACGGTCGCCTTCTCGCGCATCCTCAAGGCGGCGGGCGTGCGCTTTGCCATCCTGGGGCAGGAGGAGAGCTGCAACGGCGATCCGGCGCGTCGCATGGGGAACGAGTACCTGTACCAGACGCTGGCGACCCAGGCCATCGAGACGCTCGATCGCTACGAAGTCGCGACGATTGTCACGTCCTGCCCGCATTGCTTCCACCAGATCGGCAACGAGTTCCCCCAGCTGGGGGGCAATTACGAGGTCATCCACCACTCCACCTACATCGAGCGCCTGCTCGCCGATGCGCGGGTCCCGCTGCGCACCGACGAGGGCGAGAAGCTGGTCATGGCCTATCACGACTCGTGCTACCTCGGCCGATACAACGAGGTGTACGACGCACCGCGGCAGGCGCTCAAGCGCGCGCTCCCCGTGATGACGCTCGTGGAGGCGCCGCGCTCACGCGACAAGGGGCTGTGCTGCGGGGCGGGTGGTGGACGCATGTGGATGGAGGAGCGCGTGGGGGAGCGGATCAACGTGGAGCGGAAGAAGGAGATGCTCGCCACGGGCGCCGACGTCGTCGCCGTGGCCTGTCCGTTCTGCATGACGATGCTCGCCGACGCCGGCGCCAAGCTGGGAAGCACCGTCCCGGTGTATGACATCGCCGAGGTCGTGGCCGATCGGCTGGCAGACGGTCACTAGGGCCGGTTGTGATCGCATGAGTCGGCCGGTGACGAACACGCGGGCGCCGGCCCTGCGCCGTCTCGCCGCCTTGCTGGCCCTCGGCGCGGCAACGGCGTGCGATCGCCCGCAACCGCGCCCTGCGGCTGGAGTCCCGCCCGACACCCCGTCCGCCTCGGCGATGGATTCGCTCGCCCTCGCGCCGGTCGGGCCGGGTGAGACGTCGCGGCTGCCGCAATCGCCGCCCGACGCCCTTGGTGCGTTCCGGCTCGCGGGCAACGAGCCGTTCTGGGGGGTGCGCATCGACGCGGCAGGGCTGACGTACACCACACCCGACTATCCGACGGGGATCCGCTTTCCGTCGTCCGCGCCCTCGGCGCAGGGAACGA
>Ga0138256_10005552_pt1 | contig 13317 bp, 7 predicted proteins | sample KNB2016incub_MG_FD_105486 | JGI IMG/M metagenome (GOLD analysis project Ga0138256, IMG submission 105486) | Active sludge microbial communities from wastewater in Klosterneuburg, Austria - KNB2014incub_MG | ecosystem: Engineered > WWTP > Activated sludge > Unclassified | place: Austria...
GGAATCCGAACCAGTAGCGATGCCCGCGCGCCATGTGCGCCAGGGCGGCGGGGGGCGGCGAGGTGAAGCTCCCGCTCATGCCGAGCGGCGTGAAGACGCCGTCCTGCACCTGCTCGGCGAACGACCTGCCGCCCGCCTGTTCGATGAGGGCACCCAGGACGAGATAGTTCGGACTCGAGTATTCATGGACTTCGCCGGGGGCATGGACGGGCTCGACCTCGGCCAGGGCGAGAACGTGGTCGGCGAGCGTCGCCGGGTCGTTGCGCGCGCGCCGGGCGTTCGTCGGAAGCCCGCTCGTCTGGTTGAGCAGATGCCGCACCGTGATCCGCCGCGAAGCTTCCGCGTCGGCGACCTTGAACCACGGCAGATAGTCCTGCACCGGGGCGTCGAGCGCGAGCTTGCCCTGTTCCACGAGTTGCATCGCCACCACGGCGGTGAAGGCCTTACTCATCGAACCCAGGATGAACCCGGTCTGGGGTGTGACGGGCTGTCCGTTGCCGTCGTGGCCGTAGGCGCGGAGATGGACGATCTCGCCGCCGCGCACGATGGCGAGCGCGACGCCTGGAACCCGGTCGGCGCGCATCTCCGCTTCGACGTAGGCGTCGATGGCGGCGGTGTCGACGCCCTCGATGGCCGCGGAAGCGGCGCTCGCCCTCAAGGGTTGCGCCAGCAGGAAGGGCGTCGCGCCCAGGCAGAGCAGCGCTGTGAGGAGCCGAAGTCGGGTCGAGCGGTTCGCGCGCACGGCGAAGCGGAGAATCGATGGGCTCATGGCCGCTGGACTATCGCATACCTGTATCCACGCCTCGGCCATCATGGTTGTAAGGACATGGTTGTGAAAGATTGCTTGTAAAGAAGTGTTGGTATAGATTTCGCGCCGCGGTCCCGGGGCGCGGGTGCGCTCGGCCGGGAGTCGACGAAGTCCGTCGGGGGCGACGCGAAATGGGGCAGCGAGCAAAGTGGCGCATCTCGGGCGCGGTGATGGGTATCTTCGGGCTGCTCGTTTTAGTGGGATGCGCCGCTCCGGCGAGCTCGTCGGCGCATCCTCCCAAAGGGATTCTGGTCCTGCTCATCGATTGCCTGCGCGCCGACCATCTTGCGGTCGGCGGCTCCGTCCTCGGTGCGACGCCGAATCTTGACCGGCTGGCGAGCCGCGCGGTGGTCTTCGACCGGGCCTCGGCAGTCGCGAGCTGGACGCGCCCCTCGGTGCCCTCGATCTGGACGGGCCTCTATCCGTCGGAGCACGGCCTTACCGACCTGATCGAGAAAGGTCGCGGTGTTCGCGGCGGCGTCCTCGCCGAGGAAGCGGTGACGGTCGCCGAGGCGATGCAGGCGGCTGGCTACCGCACGGCGTTGATCGGCAACCAGTTCCAGCTGTCGCCGCGCTTCGGTATGGCGCAGGGATACGATCTCTACCAGAACAACGTCAAGTCGGCGCACGGCATGCGCGAACGCCTTCTCGCCTGGCTCGATGAAGAGCCAGCGCGGCCGTTCTTCGCCTATCTGCACTATCTCGAGCTCCACTGGCCCTACTGGCAGAGGCCGTCGACCCGCGGCCGGTTCGGCTCGGACGCCATCGTGAGCCGCCTCGACGGCAATCTCGACGAGCTGCGGGCGGGCGTCGACTCCGGAGCGGTGGTGCTCGACGACGCCGACCGGAAGGAGATCGCGGCGAGATACGCCGAGGCCCTGGCGGGGCTCGACAACGAGCTCGGCGTCCTGCTCGCCGACCTCGAGAAACGCGGTGTGCTCGACGACACGCTGGTGGTCGTGCTGGCGGACCACGGCGAGGAGCTGGGCGAGCGCGGCGGCATCGAGCACGGGCACACGCTCAAGGAGGAGCTTCTGCACGTGCCCTACATCTGGCGGCTGCCGAGGTCCTGGCGCGGCCCGGGCCTGCGCCACGAGTTGGCAATGGTCGAGACCCGGACGCTCGCGCCGACCCTGATGGCGCTCGTCGAGCAGCCGATTCCGGCGGCGGTCAGCGCTCCGAGCCTCCTCCCCTGGATCGTCGGCAAACCGCCGACCGAGGCGCCGTTCGCGATTCTCGCCGCGGAGTCGAACGGTCTCTTCTCGGTGCGTAACGACCGCTTCAAGCTGGTGGCGCAGCCGGCGAGGAATCACTTCGAGCTCTTCGATCTCGAGGCCGATCCGGGAGAACGGCGGGACGTTGCCGGGGCGCAACCAGCTGAGCTCGAGACCCTGCGAGGCGCCTTGCGGGCCTGGCGCGCCAGCCTGAAGCCGCTGGCGGCGACCACCACGGAGCTCGATGCGGAGACCGAAGTGGGACTGCGTTCCCTGGGCTACATCCAGTAGGCGATCTTCTCGCCGGGAGCCCGGACGGCACGCGCTTGGCGGTATGATTCCGCCAGTCAACTGCTGGCGGGAGAGCTCGGACGCAAGATGGCTTCGACGAAATCGTCAGAGATGATCGTTGAGGGATTCACCTCCCGCGAGGCAGCGCGCATCAGCGGCGTGCCGTTCTTCACCGTCGACTACTGGGACCGATCGAAGTTCCTCAAACCGTCGATCGCGCGGTCGGCAGGGCGCGGGCGGGGCCGTGGGCGGCTCTACTCCTATTCGGACATTCTCCGCCTGCGCATCGCTCGTGAGCTGCGCGAGCAGCACGTCTCGCTGCAGACGCTGCGCCATGTGGTGAAGAGACTCGGCGAGATCGCCGCTGGCCTCGACCAGGCGCGCTACGTGTTCGTCGCCGAGAAAGTGGAGATGGTGAAGGACTTCGCCGAGCTCACCAGCATCCTCCGCACGAAGGCGCGGACCTTCGGTTTCCTGCTCGACCTCTCGGAGATTCAGCAGGGTGTCGCCGCGCGAGCTGCGAAGGCACGCTCGCCACGAGCGCCAGCGGGCTCGCGCCTCGCCCGCGACTGACCGCTCTCAGGCAACCCGCCGGCGCTCAGGCCGTTTCGATGACGCGTCCCGTACTGGCGTGGTGGAGGCCGATCTCGAACTCGATCATGCCGGCGCGGAAGCGGTCGCCGGGGTGGAGTTGCACGGCGTCGACGCGGCGCTCGCCGACCAGGACGCCGTTGGTCGAGCCGAGGTCGACGAGATAGATCTCGTCGTCGTCCAGGGCCACCCGCAGGTGCTGCGTCGACATCGTTGGATCTGGAAAGGCGAGGGTGTTCGACGTCGCGTCGCGACCGATGTCGACGGCGCGGTCGGGCGGCAGACGGTAGGACCGCGGCTCCTTACCCGGTTCGCGGACCGTGAGGATGACTTCGGCGGTCAGGACGAGGGTGCGCTCGATCGAGTCCGAGAACGGCAGACGCTGGAACTCCGCAGTCTCGTCGAGCGAGACCTCGAACAGGCCATGGGGGCGGACGACGGGGCGCAGGCGGACGCGCGCGATCTGGACCTCGTCGATCGGCTGTGGCGCCTTGAACGGGGAGATCGCCGATACCGCCGATACCGGAGACACCGCCAGGACTCCAGGCGCGGTTCCGTCGCTCGGAGCGTTCGCGGCGGCCGGCCACTGCACGCCCGGCTGGGTGCCGCGGTCGGGCTCCACCGACTCGCCGCCCGGCGTCGCGCCGCGGCGCCGGGCCAGCAGGAAGCCGAGCACGATGCCCAGGGCCGCGACGGCGGCGCCGAGCGCCAGCAGCCAGCTGGCGGCGGGCCTGCCCGAAGCGGGCTCTGGTTGCGGCGCGGCGGTGGCGGTTGCCGGAGGCATGACCTGTGCGGGTTCCGGCTTGGGCGCCCTCGCCGCCAGATCGGCGGCAATGTCGCTCTGCAGGGTCTGGATGCCCGCCAGGAGATTCGCGCCGTCGACCGCCCCGACCCGGCCAGCGTACTGGCCGCCGGTGAGCAGGGCCAGACGGCGCAGCGTTCGCTCGTCGGCACGGCCGGCGCCGACCGTCACCAGGCGCACCCCGCGTTCGCTGGCGAGGCGGGCGGCGTCCTCCAGAGTGGTCGCCGAGTTCTCGTCGAGCCCGTCCGAGAGGAGCACCAGCACACCGCCGTTCCCCAGGGCGCGCACGCCTTCGATCAAACCGTCGTTCAAGACCGTGAAGCGGCCCGCTGGCGCGAGGGTATCGAGCGCCTGCGCGCCCCCGCCGGCTCCCGGGCGGGCGAGCCAGCGCACTTCGTCGTCGAAGACCAGGACGCCCGGCCTGGCGTCCTCGGGCAGCCCCGTCAGGATCTGTTTTGCCAGGTCGGCCGTGGCGCGGCTCTCGATTGCGGAAAGGGAGCGACTGGAGTCCAGAGCCAGGACGACCGGCACTTCGCCCGAGGCGGCTGCCGCCGCGGTCAGCGCGAGCGCCAGCGCCAGAGTAACGAGAGATGATGTGCTGCGGAACGAGCTCATGTCCGAACCTCCGTCCCGGCGAGCATAGACCCTGTCGTCGCGGAACCCTAGAGGGGAGGCTGCAAGGTGCGTGCCGAGTGCCGGCTTCTGCACTGTGGAGAGATCGAGCTCACGCTTCGCCGTCGAGCTCCTGCAGCAGCCAGGCGCGGGCGAACGCCCAGTCGCGTTTCACCGTGCGGTCCGAGACTCCCAGGACCTCGGCGATCTCGGTGAACTCGAGGCCGGCGAAGTAGCGCATCTCAACCACCTGCGCGAGGCGCGGATGGCTTTGGGCGAAGCGTTCGAGAGCGCGGTCGAGGTCCAGGAGCTCTTCCGGGCCGATGGCGCCGTCCGCCCGCTCGTCGACCAGCGCGAAACCCTCCGGATTCCGCTTCGCAGCCGATCGCGCGCGGGCCCGGTCGACCAGGACGCGGCGCATGCAGGTCGAAGCGAGCCCGAAGAACTGGACTCGATCCCGCCAGGCCAACTGCTGCTGATCGGCGAGGCGAAAGAACGCCTCGTGAACGAGGCCGGTGACTTCGATCGTCTGGGCGCGCTTCTCGCCACGCATCTGCGCGCCGGCGATGCGCTTGAGCTCGGAATAGACGCGGTCGAAGAGGCGCTCGCGCGCCGACTCGTCGCCGTCGCGCCAGGCGCGCAGCAGTTCGGTGACATCTCCCGGCCGGGACTCCGCCTCCCCGTGATCGGCGCTCACTTTGCCAGTCTAGCTCGATCGCGGAGATCGCGGGGAGCTCAGCGATCTCCACGATCGACGCCAGCACCTCGATCTCAGCGAGCGGCGTGAGCAGCGGGCGCGGGGCCGGAAATCAGGGGATCGCGGCCGACCAGAACTGCGTCGACTCCGACTCGAAACCGTCGGCGAAGAGTCCGCCGCGCTCGAGCGCGCCGAGATCGATCTGTACGCCCACGACGCGCGGGGCGTGATGCAGATCGACCGGACCGACCGAAGCGAAGGTCGAGTCCCCCGCATCCGCCGAACCGGAGGTGTCGTTCAGGGAGTAGTCGCCTGCGGGCGCGTCGCGGAACTGCGGATCGGCGTCGCCCTGGTCGCCGACCCAGTTATGGTTCGCCGCGCGGTCGGCGTCGATCGCGCCGGTCTCCAGAGCGAGATCGACCTGGGCACCGTTGGAGGTGTTGCCCCAAAGGATCGAGTTCTCGAGCCGCGGGGGTGTGGAGGACGCATCGAGGACACGCAGGCCCGCGCCGGCGTTGCCGGCGATGGTGAGCTGGCCGAGAAGGACCTGCGCGTCCCCCGCGGTTTCGAGCCGGAGACCGGACTGCGGCCCTCCGGCCACCTGTCCGCTTTCGACCAGTGCCGTACTCGAGCCGCCGATCTGGATGGCGACCTGGGCGTCTGCCGACGCGGCTCCGCCGTTGGCGAGCAGCTCGAACCGCCGCAGCTCGAGCGCCTGGACGCCGGCGCTCGCGAGGTCGAAGTCCAGCACCGAGCCGCGGCTGCCGGAGAGCGCAGAGGTCGTCGCGTTCCCGGTGAGCGCGATGTCCTCGACGACGACGCCCGCCGAGACCGCCAGGGCGGCCGCCATCGCGGCCCCCAAGGCGGTCTCGCCCGCGCTTTCGTTGTCGACGAAGGTCGCGCGGCGCAGCTCGAACCGGCAGGCGGACCCGATGCAACTGACGAAAAGCCCTCCGCCCGTGGCGGATGCGCCGGCGCCCAGGGTGACGGCCGCGTTGCGCTCGAAGGTCGTCCCGACGATCCTGAGCTGCGTCTGGTCGCCGAGCCAGAGGGCGAGGCCGCCGCCGCGGGCATGGTTGTCGCCGGATTGCACCAGGTTGTCCAGAAAGCGGCAGCCCTCGATGCGGATGACGTTGCCGTCACCGTTAGTGCGCAGCGTTGCCCCGCCGCCGCTCGAGATGGCGCGCGAGGAGCGGATCGTGACGTCCCGGAGGTGGTTCGAGCCGGCGGGCAGGTAGAGCGCTCCACCGGTCGTGCCGAAACCGTTCTGCAACGTGAGACTCTCGAGCGTCAGGGAGACCGGACCGCTCGTCTGCACGAAGCGGTTCACTCCCCCGAGGTCGATCCGATGTGCATCGGCCGAGGCCGTGGCACCGCGGATCGTCAGAAAGCCGGACTGGAGCTCCTCTTCGCCCTGGTCGAAATGGTAGGTCCCGACGGTGGCGAGCACGATGGTGTCGCTCGGCTCGCCGGCGGCACACTCGTGCACCGCCAGATTGGTCTCCGCGGCGCGGATCGCCTCGCGCAGTCGGCACTCGCCGTCGGCAGCGACTCCGTCGTCGAGGCTGGTGACGTCATAGGAGGTCGCTCCGGCGACTTGGGCGAACAGCAGCACGGGAAACAGGGCTCGCAAAGGGATGCGACAGTCGCGCCTGCGATGGGGAAGAGCGGTCATTGTCGTTCTCCAGATGGAGGTGCAGCGGGGCTAGGGCGTCGACGTCGACCAGATGTCGCTGTCTCCGGTTTCGAATCCGTCCGCGAACAGGGCGCCGTAAAGGACGTAGAGCACCCCGGCCTCTGGGACCTCCGCTCCGGGAGAGACCAGGCCCCGTGCGAAGATCGCGCTGATCGCCAGGTCGGCGTCGCCGTTGCCGTCGAAGTCGCCCGCTGCGAGGGTGTGGCCGTAGGCCTGGTTTTCGTCGAGCGTCGACGCTCCGGCGCTCCCCCGGAGGCCTTGCGCCCAGAGAATGGCGTCCGCAGGATCGAGCACCAGAGGCCCGCCCGGGACGACCGTCACCGCGCCGGCGCCGTTCACCTCGCCCGCGGGGCCAGCGACGATCTCCGACGGAATGCCGATGGCAAGGTCGAGCGGACCTCCCCCAGAGATATCGCTCACGAACTGGCCGATCGCGAGGGACCATCCGAAGAGGTCGAGACCGCCGATCGACTCGCCGTCGCCGAGATCGCTCTGGTCGTAGAGCTCCGAGAAGAGCGGCGAGAGCCCGAAGGCGGGGTCGCCGTGCAGCACGGTCACCGCGCCGGCGTCGAAGCTCCCGGCGACATCTTCCTGCGGCGCTCCGATGGCGAGATCGTCGGCGCCATCGGCGGTGAGGGCTCCCGCGGCCAAGGCGAAGCCGAAGCCGTCGCCCGCCGCGACATCGCCGCCGGTCTCGACGTTGGCTTCGGTCCAGGCCTGATTGTTCGTGAGCCGAAGGCCGCGAGTTCCCGGACCGGCGAAGCCATAGACGATCTGCACCGCCCCGGCGCCGTCGAAGGCACCGACCGGATCGCCCGGCACTCCGATCGCGAGGTCGTCGTGAGCGTCCGCATTGAAGTCGCCCACGGCAAGTGCGAAGGCGAAGGCGTCCCCCACCTCCGCATCGCCCTGCATCGTGCCGTCCGCGTCCTGGGAGTTTTGCGACAGGATCCGGTTGTCCGGAGCCTCCAGCCCGCTGTCCGAACCGTACATCACCAGGAGCTTCCCGGCACCGATCTGCCCCGCCACGCTTGCGGCTGGCATCCCGACCGCCAGGTCGTCCCTGCCATCGTTGTCGAAGTCACCGGCCGCGAGACTTCCTCCGAGCCCGTCGCTCTCGACAGGGGTACTGACGATCCCGTCGGCGCCGAGTCGCCACCGCTTTGCCGCAGGGGCGCCGGCGCCGCCGAGACCGGTCGGAGAGCCGTAGATGACCAGAACCATCCCGGCGTCGGCGACAGCGCCAACGTTTTCGCCTTCGATGCCGATCGCCAGATCGTCCCAGGGGTCGCCGTTGAAGTTGCCGGCGGCGAGAGCCGAACCGAAGTCGTCCCCGGACTCGCGGTCGGGAAGTCCGGTCGTCGGATCGAAGTCGAACAGGATCTGGTCGGCGATCGCCCCGGCCGGGTCGGAGTAGAGGATGTGGACGGCGCCCAGTCCGTTGGAGGAAGGAGCCTCGCGGTCCGAGATCGCCAGGTCGTCGCGGCCGTCGCCGTCGAAGTCGCCCGAGGCAAGTCGGTGGCCGAGGTGGTCCCCGGTGTTCGGTGTACCGGCGATCGCACCCGCGAAGCCATCCCGAAGCTCCTGCGAGCGCATCCCGAAAAGATCGGCAGCCAGCCGGCCGGGTAGGCTCAGCAGGGCGAGAGCCGTCCAGACCGCAGGCACGATGACGCGACGTGTGGACATCGACGAAGAGAACATGGCGACTCACCTCTTTCCGGTCGCGGACCTGGAGCTCCGGACCCCTGTCAGGCACCGTCGAGCGATCATTCGCTGCGACGAAGTCCGGGGCGTCAGCTATCCCGGAGCCGCCTACTACGCGCAAACCGCGAGGCAGAAGTGACATCGGATCGCCAGGCGGCGGCGAGTCGATGCGTGAGGTTCGGATCCGCTCCGATTCAGGGCGACGTCGCAGACCAGCGCAGGGTGGTGGCGGTCTCGAAGCCGTCGGCGAAGAGCGCTCCGAAGAGGAGATGGAGCGCGCCCGAGTCCTCCGCGCCGTGCGACGGATCGTCGGTGCCGGGAGCGCCGACGGCGAGATCCGCATGGCCGTCGCCGTCGAAGTCGCCACCGCCGAGTCCGATGCCGAATCTGAGGTTCGCACCGAACTCACCCGCGACACCGCCGACGCCCGGGGTGAGCCGCGCCGCCTGCACGGGGAGCGCCAGATCCTGAACGCGCAGGATCGAAACCGCGCCGACTTTGGGCAACGAGTGATCTCCCGGAACCATGGCTTTCCACTGTCCGGAGACACCGACTGCGAGGTCGAGACTGAGCGGCAGGTCGTCGGCGACGAAATCGCCGATCGCCAAGGCGCTGCCGAAGTGATTCTCGAGCTCGGCCGCTTCGCCGGCGAGGTGGTTCTCGTGCAGGTAGATGGCGCCCGTCGAGACGAGGCCGGAGGCGGCATTGCCGCACACGATCGTCACCGCGCCCGCGGCGACGGTCCCCGCGACCTCCTCCAGCGGGGCGCCGACGACGAGATCGTCGACGCCATCTCCATTCAGGTCGCCGGCCACGAGCGTCGAACCGAATCTGTCGCCGGGCTCGATCGCGCCACCCGCCGCGAGAGTCGCTTCGTCCCAGACCTGGTTGCCCGTCAGCCGAAGGCCGCGCGACACCGGACCGGGGAAGCCATAGAGGGTCTGAACGACGCCTTCGTTCGCTCCTGCGGAGAGCGCCTCACCGGGGGCGCCGATTGCGAGATCGTCGCGCCCATCGTGATCGAAGTCTCCCGCAGCGAGGGCCTCCCCGAATCGGTCGCCCGGGCCCGCCGCTTCCTCCATGGTGCCGTCCGCCCCGGCCGAGTCTTGATCGAAGAACCGGTGTCCGTCGCCCGACAGCCCGGCGACCCCGCCGTAGAGGGCGAGAACCGATCCAGCGTCGACGAACACACCGACGTCGCGGGTCGGAATGCCGACCGCGAGATCGTCGAAGCCGTCGCCGTCGAAGTCGCCCGCGGCGAGAGCGGCGCCGAACTGATCTCCTGCGCTCGCCGCTCCCGCCGTCATGCCGCCGCCGATCCGCCAGCGTTGGGAGAGCGGAGCGCCCGCCTGAGCCAGGCCTTCCGCAGTGCCGTAGAGGACCAGCACCATGCCGGCGTCCGCAGCCGGTCCGATCACTTCGCCGGGGATTCCGATCGCGAGGTCGTCGAAGCCGTCGCCGTTCCAGTCGCCGGCGGCGAGCGCGAAGCCGAAGGCGTCGAATTCCTCGACGTCGGGCAACAGGAGCACCGGATCGAAGTCCTCCCAGTGCTCGTCGTAGAGCGGCGCGCCGGAGGCGCTGGAGTAGATTACATGCACCGAGCCGGGCAAGAGGAGGTCGTCCTGCTCGAAGTCGGAGAGCGCGAGATCGTCGCGGCCGTCGCCGTTCCAATCGCCGATCGCGATGCGCAGGCCGAGATGGTCGGCGGACCAGGTGTCTCCGAGGAGCTCCCTCCCGGCGCCATCGCGCAGCCAGAGGGAGCCTCCGCCGCCGATCTCGGCCTCGACAACCTTGGGCGACCCGAGAGTCGCGAGGAGAATGGCGCCGAAGAGCGCGGACCTGCGACCTCGAAGAGAGCCGTTCTCGGGCATACCGTCCCGCCTTTCTCGCTCCCGGGACGGAGTTATCCCGAAGTTGGCTACTACGCGCAATCGGCGATTCGAAAGGGACACCGGCTCGGCGGAGGCGGGCGGACCGCCGCTCGGGATGCAGCGACTTGCCGGGTGGAGAAGGCCGGTCAGCCGCGCGAAGCGGGCACTGCGGCGGGCGTCAGAATGCGGTGGAGCTCCTGACCGATCCTCACGAGACCCAGTCGCTCGGCCTGCGGCAGAAGCTCCCTGGCGAGCCCGACCGCCTCCGCGTCGCGCCCGTCCCGGAGCAGTGTCTGGGCGAGTCCCAGCTGATGCGTGAGCAGCAATCCGGGCGAGTCGAATTCTCCGGCCAGCGTGCATACGCGGCGCCGAAGCTCGATCGCTTCGCCGAGATCGCCGGCGAGCTCCGCGACCCGGGCCTCGGCGACGAGCACGACGAAGCGGGCGGAGTCCGACCCCCCCTCCGCGGCGCGGGTCGCGAGGCGCGCGAGCTGGCGTCGCGCAGGCGCTGCGTTGCCGCGCTTGGCTTCGACCCAGGCGAGCACGGCCTCGACTTCGATCGCCGAACGCTCGTCGCCGCCGCGCTCGTAGAGCTCGACCGCCTCCCGCGCCGCCGCCTCGGCCGCATCGGGAGACTCTTCGGAGACCTCGAGCCAGGCGAGATCGTGCAGGTACATGCCCAGCACCGCCGGCGATCCAACCTCCCGCGCCGAGGCGATGGCGGCCCGATAGCTCACTCGCGCCGTGTCGATGTTGCCGCGCTGCTCCTCGAGGTAGCCGCGTGCCTGGAAGACCGCTCCCTGGAGGGCCTCGCTGCCGAGCTCGCGCACCAGCGGCTCGGCCTCGGCGATGGTGGCCTCCGCCTGCAGGAACTCGCCGCGCTCGACCCGGGCAGTCACCAAGTTCACCAGGACCCGCACGAGTTGCGCGCGGTTGCCGGTGAGCCTGAGCTTCTGGGCCGCCTTCGTGGTCGCGGCAAGCGCTGCGTCGCCATCTCCTTGCCAGTTGAACAGAGCGCCCTGGAGCAGCAGCGCGCCGGCCTCACCCGCCAGGTCGCCCTGGACAACCGCCATCTCGAGTGCTCGCTCGGTCGTCGCCAGTCCAGCCTCCAACTTGCCCGACTCGCCCTCGAATCGCCCCCGCAGAGTGAGCGCCTCGACTTCGAGGCGTCGGATGCCGAGCGCTTGAAGACGGGGCAGCGCTTCGTCGAGCAATCGCCCCGCTTCGTCGGCGCGGGATCCGCGCCGCGCGGCGGCGGCGCGCACCAGCAGCGACTCGGCAGCAACCGCCTCATCGCCGGCAGCCATGGCCTCTGCGTAGAGCTCACTGAGTCGGATCTCGACCGTTTCCGGCGGCGCCAGGAAGAATAGGGCGCGCGCGTGCGCGAGGCGCGCGCGCCGTGCCAGTGCCGGGTCGGCGGACGCCTCGGCGCCTTCCCGCGCCGCTTCGGCCGCGGCGGCGGCGCGCTGGAACTCGGAGACCGCGAGGGCGGAGCGCGACTCCGCGAGATCGATGCGCGGCCCTTTGCCGAGCGGATCGGGCAACTGTCGCAGCCGCGCTACGGCGCCGATCGCTGCCGAGCCTCGGCCCGCTTCGAGCAGCGCATCGATGAGCTCGAGTCCGATCTGCGCGGTCTCGGGACGGTTTGGACTCTCGGCGAAGCGCGCCGAGAGCTCGCCGATTCGCGACAGCGCCGGCCGCTCGGTCACCCTCCCCTGGAGCGGGTCCGGCCGGGGCCGAGTGGCGACAAAGCGCGCGAATCCCAGAGCGAGGACTGTGGCCACCACGGCCGTGATCGACGCCAGAACGAGCGCCGGCCGGTGGTGGCGAGCGAGCCTCGCCAAGCGATAGGAGGCGCCTCCCTGGCGCGCGGCGACCGGGCGGCCGTCGAGGAAAGCTCGGATGTCCCGCGACATCTCGAGCGCCGAGGCGTAGCGGTGCTCCGGCTCCTTGCGGAGCGCCTTGAGGCAGATCGCGTCGAGGTCGCGGCCGAGCGGCAGCCGGGAATCGGCGGTCGGGGCGGAAGCGGCGGCAGCCCCCGTGGAGCGCGCAGAGTGGAGCTGCCGGCGGGCGGCGGCGGAGGGAGACTCCGGTTCCTGCTCGATGACGGCGCGCTCGAGGTCGCTCGGCGTCCCGGAGAGAGAGTCGAAAGGTCGGACCCCGGCGAGGAGCTCGTAGAGCACCACGCCGAGCGAGTAGATATCGGAAGCGATGGTGAGAGCGCCGCCACGAATCTGTTCCGGGCTGGCGTAGGCCGGAGTGAGAGCCCGCTGCTCCGTCTTCGTCGCCGTGTCGGCCGTGCCTTCGGATTCGAGCAGCCTCGAGATGCCGAAGTCGAGGAGCTTCGTGCGCCCGTCGGCGCCGACCAGGACGTTTCCCGGCTTCAGGTCACGATGCAGCACGCGCTGGCCGTGCGCGTAGGCGACCGCTTCGAGAACGTCCAGGAAGAGCCGCAGGCGGCTCTCGATATCGAGGGCGTGGACGCGGGCGTGCGCGAGCAGGTCGAGGCCCGCGACGTACTCCAGGACGAGGTAGCTCTCGGCGCCGGCCGCGCCTCCGCTGTCGAGAAATCGCGCGATCCCGGAGTGCTCGAGACCCGCGAGGATCTTGACCTCGTCGCGGAAGCGGCGCAGCGTCGCCGGCGACGAGTCCCGCCGCTCGAGGCGCTTGATCGCCACGCGGCGGGTGAAGCCGTCCCCCTGGTGCTCGGCGAGGAAGACTCTTCCCATACCGCCGCGACCGATCTCGCGCAGAATCCTGTAGGGACCGATCCACTGCGGCGACTCTTCGGCATGCGGTGGCTCGAGAAGCTCCTCCGGGCGCCGTTCGAGCAGCGAGCCGGCGCGCTCGTCGGCACGCAGGAGCTTGCGCAACCGGGCGGCGGATTCCGGATCCCGGCGTGCGAGCTCCTCCAGCCAGGTCGTGCGCGCCTCGCCTTCGAGCTCGCGCGCCTCGCCGAAGAGCTCGACGATCTTTTCAGTGTTCACCGGATCCGCCCAGGCGACCACGCGCTCCAGGCCGGGCCAGCGCC
>Ga0138256_10005554_pt1 | contig 13315 bp, 11 predicted proteins | sample KNB2016incub_MG_FD_105486 | JGI IMG/M metagenome (GOLD analysis project Ga0138256, IMG submission 105486) | Active sludge microbial communities from wastewater in Klosterneuburg, Austria - KNB2014incub_MG | ecosystem: Engineered > WWTP > Activated sludge > Unclassified | place: Austria...
AATTCTGTTACCAGTTTTGAAGCAGGTATAAACGGTAAATATGTATTGCCTTCAACCGGGTTGCGCAATTGCCCGCTCACCACAGAAAAAGTATTTAAGATATGCAGCCAGTCCAGCGGGTGCGGATGAATATCTACTGTAGCTTCCAGGCCGGTTAAGGCGGCTTTGGTCTGGTCAAATTGAAAAGCGGTTAGATCTTCGCCATTGTAATTTACAATTGAATCGCTGCCCATCGCCGATTGCAGCTTCCTGTAAAAAATAAAATTATCGAAGCTGTTATAAAATGCAGACAAACCAACCGAAATATGTTCCGTATTGTAATCTATTCCTGCATCCAGTTGTAAACTGGTTTCACTTTTTAAACGGGTATTGCCATATTCATAACGTATGGTTCCTTCATGTGCGCCATTGCTTGCCATTTCCGGAATACTGGGCGCCCTGAAACCACGGGCAATGTTGAATTTAAGGTTTACGGCATCGGTAACCTGCGCTGCCATGCCAATACTTCCAGAAAAATTCGAAAAGGATCTTTTAAAAGCATTCCCTTTGATGGCACTGCCATCCAGTAAAGCAGAAGCATGTACATTCCTGTTATCAAATCGTACGCCACCGCTCAGCGTAATATGCTTAATGGTTTTTTGAGTAAACGCATAAACGCCAAGATCGAAAAGTGAATAATCCGGTATCAGTTGCTCCTCACCTTTATTGGTATTTTTTTGCTGCATGCCATTAATTCCAAAAGAAGTTTTCCATCCCTTCATTTCGGCCAGGCGGTATTGGGCAGTGTAGGTAATGGTCTTCAGGTTAAAAAACAAAGCACGTTCCCCGGTATTATCCGGGTTACCAAACTCTTCACGTTGGTTTTGCTGGTAACCGATATTGAAGGTGAGCTGGTTTTTACCCAGTTTAATATTATTGTCTGTTGCAATTTTAAAATGCCTGATATGCTGGTAAGGAATGAATGGGGTTGAAGTTTTGAAGTCCTGGTTATTGGCCCTTTGGGTAATACCACCGGCCAGGTTTTTTATAAAAAAACCATCCCCATCACGCTCGCCCTCTATCAACCCGGCTTTTAAATTAAAGTTGCTGATTATTAAATGGCTGAATCCCCATTTACCATTATAACCTGCATATCCGCCAATATTGTTTTCGGTGAATTTTGAATTGAATACCCGGCCATCATATTTATTTTTATAATCACCGGCGGCTTTATTGGATGTGTACAGGTTCCAGTTAAATCCATTTTTATTGCCACCCATATTCAGGTTGATGGTACTTAAATGATTATTGGTTTGGTAATTACTGGATAGATTGGCTTTGATCGTATTTACCGGTACCGGTACATTGGTTATGATATTCACCACACCGGCCATGGCATCACTGCCGTAAATGATGGAAGCCGGACCTTTCAGTAATTCAATTTTATGTACACTGGCTTCATCAATTTCAATACCGTGCTCGTCGCCCCATTGCTGCCCCTCCTGCCGAACACCATCATTGATGGTGAGCACCCGGTTATAACTTAAACCCCGTATCACCGGTTTTGAAATGGCAGGGCCTGTTGCCAATGTAGATACGCCTGAAATTTTAGTAAGCGATTCAATAATATTGGAAGAGGTATTCCTGAAGAAATCCTCCCTGCGCAGCACACTGACTGCAAAAGGAACTTTTTTTAACTGCGTAGCGCCGGTTACTCCAGTTACAACCACGGCATTGTTTTCTATGATGGATTCACTGAGTGCATAATCTTTTGTAACATCGGTTGATATGTCAATATTTTCAACAATGCTGCTGTAGCCGATATGTGATATTTCAACGAGGTGAATGCCCGGTGGAATATTACTGATCTTGAAATGCCCGGCCGCATCGGATGCTGTACCCGACCTGATATCCGAAATATAGACCGTTGCGCCTGCAATGGCAGCGCCGGTTGAAGCGTCGGTCACCCTGCCTGAAAATGTTCCTTTTATGCCTGTTATGAATTTTTTACCCGGCTCAGCAAAGGCATTGCCCTGCGCTATGGCAGTTGTGCTGTTGAAAAACAGGAAGAATATGAAAACGGTTATTGAAATTGTACGCATTGATCTTGATTTAATAATAGAAAGAGTTGATCCGTGGATGATCCTTGAAAAAAAATGAAGGCAGCAAACCCGGTTTTACAAATGCTTATTAAACCAATGGCGGGCCACGTAATAAAAAGAAAGTATGCGGGGAAGAAAGAAAGTGAATTGGTTTTTCAACCTTTTCAGGCGAAAACAACCGGTTAACGGCAAACTGAATTTCTTTGCTGATATCTGTAAAGGGCGATTCGGCAACAATATTATCGCAGTGGCAGTTAAAAGTTCTTTTGCCAAGTTGCTCCCCGTTGCTGCAGGCCGGATGTTTAACCGTATCGGCATGATCGGCCAGCCAGTTATGAAAAACAATGGTAGGTGTAATACTGAAGGCAAATACGATCAGGAAAACAACGGCTATAATTTTTTTTATGATAAGGCTTTTGATCAATGTTTATTTTTTTTGCTACAATGTTGCAAATATAGCCATTCTTCTGAAAAAAGGAATATTTTTCTCCGGTGGGCCCGGCTTCGGAATCTATTGTACAATAGTGTTTAACAGTGCATTTCAGGAGTAATACTGCAGGGGAATTATAAATAAGTTCAGATTTTCACTATTTTGTAAGGGAACCCGTTAAAAAAATATACCGGTTAATAAACTTTTATAAATTGTTAAAGTCATACTCAAACTAAAATTATTATTATGAAAAAATTAAAACAACTGCTGATCATCATGATGTGTTTTACTGCAGTACCTGTTTATGCAGCTCCACAAAATGATTCTACAGGATTGCCGGGCGATCATTTCAGTTTACAGGGTGCGTTGGATATGTTTAAACAGGCATCTTCCCCGGAAGAATTTGAGAAACTGATCAATACGCCGGGTAAAAATGTAAATAATCTTGACCTGAACGGGGATGGAGAGGTTGATTACATAAAAGTAATTGACAAAACAGCAAACAGCATGCATGCATTTGTGCTGCAGGTAGCCGTTTCCGAAACAGAGAACCAGGATATAGCAGTTATTGAACTGGAAAAAACAGGCGATACAACTGCCGTACTTCAAATTATTGGCGATGAAGAAATTTATGGCGAAAAAGTTATTGCAGAGGCATCCGAAGAAGGAGATGAAGTAAATGATGATAACGGTAACAGCAGCCCCGGAAATGGTCCTTATGCAGAGGACTTTGAAACATACCGTTTTGTTGTGAATGTTTTTTACTGGCCCGCTGTCCGTTACGTTTACCGCCCGGCTTATGTTCCCTGGGTTTCTCCCTGGAGGTGGCGTCATTACCCGGGCTGGTGGAAGCCCTGGCGGCCGCTGTCATGGCATGTATTTCATCCCCGGCGTTTACATTATAACAGGCATTATGCCATTGTACGCACACACCGGGTTGCAGGTGCTCACCGGGTTTATATGCCTCACCGGGTAAGTTCAGTTACCGTAAGAACAAGAACAACCGTTGCCCGCAATAATTATAGAGTTACCCGTACCAAAGTAACAGGGCCAAGGGGAAATACCAGGGTAAAAACTACGGTAAGGAAAAAAGGAAGAAGGGGATAGATATTAATATAATCTGATTAAAATATTAACGCAAAGCTGCAGGATTTAAACTGCAGCTTTTTTATTATTGTATTTCATCACAAATAATAATAGTTTTTTAAAGCTTCGTTCAATAAATATAAACGTCTTACCGTCTTGCCGGCAAAAAATTGATTTTAATAAATTCAAACTTCCATTTCTTTTTTTTCAGCTAACTTCAAAATAAAATTTAAATCATGGCTCAATTTATATTGGCACTCGACCAGGGTACCACCAGCTCCCGTGCAATTATTTTTGATGAAAAAGGAGCCATGATAACCACTGTACAAAAAGAATTTACACAGATTTTTCCGCAACCCGGTTGGGTTGAGCATGATGCCGGTGAAATATGGAGTACCCAGTTGGGCGTAGCAGCAGAAGCTATTACCAGGGCCGGGTTATCTCCCGAAAATATTGCAGCTATCGGGATCACCAATCAAAGGGAGACAACCGTTGTTTGGGAAAGGGCAACCGGGAAACCCATCTACAATGCCATCGTTTGGCAGGACCGGAGAACGGCATCTTTTTGTGATGAACTGCGGGCAAAAGGCCTCGATAAAACGATCCGGCAAAAAACGGGATTGATCGTTGATGCTTATTTTTCGGCCAGTAAAATAAAATGGATACTGGATCATGTTGAAGGCGCCAGGGAAAAAGCGGCAAAGGGTGAACTGTGTTTTGGTACCATTGATACCTGGCTGGTATGGAACTTAACCAAAGCGCAGGTACACGTAACCGATGTGTCCAATGCATCCCGTACCATGCTCTGCAATATTCATACCGGGCAGTGGGATGGGGAACTGGAGAAAATATTTGATATACCGGGCAACATGCTTCCGCAAATACGCAGCAGCAGCGAAGTATACGGCACCACTCAGAATATTTTAACATCGCATAATATCCCGATTGCAGGTATAGCCGGTGATCAGCAGGCCGCATTGTTCGGACAAATGTGCACTAAACCCGGCATGGTTAAAAATACATATGGTACAGGTTGTTTTATGCTGATGAATACCGGGGAACAGCCGGTAATATCAAACAATAATTTATTAACTACCATAGCCTGGAAAGTAAACGGCATTACCCATTATGCTTTGGAAGGCAGTGTTTTTATTGCCGGTGCCGTGGTACAATGGTTAAGGGATGGATTGGAAGTCATTAAAAGATCTGATGACGTTGAAGCACTGGCAGCTTCCATACAGGATACGGAAGGGGTTTATTTTGTTCCGGCTTTTGCCGGGCTGGGTGCGCCTCACTGGAACCAGTATGCCAAAGGTACCATGGTGGGCATTACAAGAGGTACAACTGCTGCACATATTGCCAGGGCCTCACTGGAAAGTATTGCCTACCAAACCATGGATGTTTTAAATGCCATGGAAGCCGACTCCGGGATTTCTATTAAAGAATTAAGGGTTGATGGCGGTGCAACGATCAATAATTTGCTGATGCAGTTCCAGGCAGATATTTTAAATACCAAAGTTGTCCGGCCTAAAGTAACGGAAACAACAGCGCTGGGTGCGGCATACCTTGCAGGCCTGGCCGTTGGTTATTGGAAAAGTATTGATCATATACAGGACCAGTGGCTGGTTGATGTACAGTTTGAATCCCGGATGCCTGGAGAAAAACAGGCTGATTTAAAAAAAGGGTGGCAGCGGGCCATAAAATCTGCCATTGCCTGGGCGGATGATAAATGAAATGACAGCATTTTCAGATTCGTGTTAAAAATTGGGGACTCAATTATTTCTAAGTTCTCTAAGCCCCCTCTCCTCTGGAGTTCCTTGCAAAGGAACGAGCATAGCTCAGTTGGGAGTGAGTTCAAATAATTTTACTACATTTCAATATGAATTAACTGCTTATGAATAATTTCCTGTTCGAACTGATCGGAACTGCATTTTTAATATTGCTTGGTGATGGCGTTGTTGCAAATGTTGTTTTAAATAAAACATATGGCAAAAACAGCGGCTGGATCGTTATTGCTTTTGGCTGGGCCATAGCCGTTTTTGTAGCAGTTTATATTGCTGCTGCAAAAAGCGGCGCTCATTTAAACCCTGCTGTAAGTATTGCACTGGCTGCTGCCGGTAAATTTGACTGGGCATTGGTGCCGGTTCACATAGCAGGTCAATTCTGCGGAGCCATGACCGGAGCCTTACTGGTATGGGTAACCTATAAAAAACATTTTGATGAAACCGATGATGCCGGTTTGATAAAGGCAGTATTTTGTACAGCGCCTGCCATAAAAAATACACCGTATAATTTAGCAACGGAGATCATCGGCACATTCGCACTGGTGTTTGGCGTATTTTTTATTACCGGTGCCGATGTAAAACTGGGTGCACTGGATGCATTACCGGTTGCTTTGCTGGTGCTCGGTATCGGCTTAAGCCTGGGTGGCCCAACCGGTTATGCCATTAACCCTGCCAGGGACCTGGGACCCCGTTTCATACATTTCATACTTCCAATAAAGGGAAAAGCGGGTAGTGATTGGGGTTATAGCTGGATACCCGTTGCCGGCCCTGTAACCGGTGGCCTGATCGCTGCATGGGTTTATCACCTGGTTCAGTGATCCCCGGGGAAACGCATATCAGCAACAACAGGATAATGATCGGAATAAGGAACTTTTATAACATGGAAACGGTCAATTTCCAGTTCTTTATCAGCCAGTATATAATCTATTCTCAAGGTTGGCGATATAAAATTGAGCGTTCTTCCAAAACCCGATCCTTTTTTTAAAAAAGCATCCTGTAAATTTCCTTTTAAAGTGAAATAGGTATAGGAATTGGGGACATCATTAAAATCGCCGCAAATGATAACGGGGTAAGGACTTTCCTTTATTTTTTGACGTACAGCTTCTGCCTGCGATGACCTTTTTATATATGCATTCCGCAGCCTGTATGCAATGGCTTTGCTATCACCATATGTTTTTTTAACCCCCCCGTTCAAATTACGCATGGCATTGTAATGCCATCCTTCAAACATAACCGATTGCAGGTGCGTGGTAAAAACCCTGATTGTATGTTCATTAAATTTGATATCTGCATACATAAGCGGATCAGCCAGGTCTTCTTCACTGAAAAAAATATGCCCGGTATCAGTGATCGGGTATTTGGAGATGATCACCGAAGCTGTTAAAATGGTAGTTTGATAAATACGGGCATGGTACCTCACCTGCTTGAAATAACTGTACCTGTAACCTTTTTCCATCAAAACCGCTGGTATGGAATCCCAGTATTTTGAATCTTTGAAATACAGGTATTCCTGGAAACACAATACATCCGCATCCGTTCTTTTTATCAGGTCTAGCATTTCAGTCTCATGATCCGGCTTGCTTTTATGGGATGTGTTCGACTGTCCCCACATCGATAAGTTCCAGCTCATCACCCTTAAAATGCCCTGTTCTTTGGATGCCTGTATCTTTTTTGGAAAATGAAAACCAATCATCACAGAAACCTGTTGCCAGCCCAGAAGCAGGGCTGCCAGGCATACAAAGGCCCATTTTGATCTCCGGAAGATCCAATAGATAAAAAAACCGAGCAAAACTATAAATAACAGGGGAAATGCCAGCCCAAGCATGGCTATTAACCACGACTTTCCTGAACTGATAAACGGAACCAGGCAGGCCAGGAAATAACATAATATGGCCATGATATTTGCAACGCTGAAAGATATCCGTATTATTTTCCTGATTCGGGGCAACATATATCAAATTTAAAATGAAACTAAGCAATTTCTCACTTAACGGAAACCCCCGGCATATAGTATTTGATTTGGATCTGACCAACGGTAAGGCAATATAATTAGTTCAAAAATTCCCCTTAAAATGGCAAACCAGAAATTTCAAATTTCAAACTTGATCCCTTACCTTTGCGCCCTGAAATAGAATACATATATAATTAAATAATTCTTATGGCCAATACCGGTAAAATTAAATCGATCATCGGCGCTGTGGTTGACGTTCAGTTTGACAGCGACAGCAAACTTCCCGAAATTTTAAATGCGTTGGAGTTAAAACGTGAAAACGGCGATACGCTGGTGTTGGAAGTGCAACAGCACCTTGGTGAAGACAGTGTTCGTACCATTGCCATGGACGGAACCGAAGGCCTGGTAAGGGGTACCGTTGTAATTGATACCGGTAAGCCGATCGCCATGCCGGTAGGTGATGCTATTAAAGGCCGTTTGTTTAATGTAACCGGCGACGCCATTGATGGTCTGCCCCAGGTCAGCAAAGTAGGTGGCCGCCCAATTCATGCCAAGCCTCCATTATTCGAAAACCTGAGTACAGCCAATGAGATCCTGTACACCGGTATTAAAGTTATTGACCTGATCGAGCCCTATGCAAAAGGTGGTAAGATCGGTTTGTTTGGCGGAGCTGGTGTGGGTAAAACCGTACTGATCCAGGAACTGATCAACAATATTGCAAAAGCATACAGTGGTGTTTCGGTATTTGCAGGTGTGGGTGAAAGAACGAGGGAAGGAAATGACCTGATGAGAGAAATGATCGAAGCAGGTATCATGAATTATGGCGAAAAGTTTAAACACAGTATGGAAGAAGGCGGATGGGACCTGAGCGCTGTGAATATGGAAGACCTGAAAGAATCAAAAGCAACTTTCGTTTTTGGTCAGATGAACGAACCACCGGGAGCAAGGGCTCGTGTGGCTTTGAGCGGACTGACCATTGCTGAATATTTCCGTGATGGAGATGGAACCGGCCAGGGAAAAGACATTTTATTTTTCGTAGATAACATCTTCCGTTTTACACAGGCAGGTTCTGAGGTATCGGCTTTATTGGGCCGTATGCCATCAGCCGTGGGATACCAGCCAACACTGGCAACCGAAATGGGATTGATGCAGGAAAGGATCACATCTACAAAAAATGGTTCGATTACTTCTGTACAGGCGGTTTATGTACCTGCGGATGATCTGACCGATCCGGCACCGGCAACTACATTTGCCCACCTGGATGCTACTACAGTATTAAGCCGTAAGATCGCGGATCTGGGTATCTATCCTGCGGTTGATCCACTGGATAGTACTTCACGTATCTTAACGCCGTTGATCGTAGGAGATGAACATTATAATACAGCAAACCGTGTAAAATTAATTTTACAGCGCTATAAAGAATTACAGGATATCATCGCCATCCTTGGACTGGATGAATTGAGTGATGAAGATAAACTGGTGGTATCACGTGCACGTAAGGTACAACGTTTCTTAAGCCAGCCTTTCTTTGTGGCCGAGCAGTTCACCGGTTTAAAAGGAGTGTTGGTTCCTATCGAAGATACCATCCGTGGTTTTAATTCTATTATGGACGGCGAAGTGGATGAATATCCCGAAGCAGCATTCAACCTGGTTGGAACACTGGAAGATGCGGTTGAAAAAGGTAAGAAATTAATGGAAGCAGCAAAAGCTTAAGCAAGTAGCAGGTAGCAAGTAGCAGGGAAGAAGTAGTAAAGTATTTGGATTATTTTTTTATTTTTATAAATCCGTTTACTTAATTAAAAACTTCCGTTTATGAAAATTCATAATTTTAAAGAGCTACAGGTTTGGCAAAAAGCAATGGACCTTGCTGTTTTTACTTATCAACTTACCGGTTATTTTCCTAAAGAAGAGAAATATGGTTTGATTTCTCAGATACAAAGATGTGCAGTTTAAATTCCATCTAATTTAGCTGAAGGCAGTGGAAGGGTTTCTGATAAAGAGTTTCAACATTTTATCAGCATTGCAATGGGGTCTTCATTTGAATTAGAAACGCAGGTTATACTGGCATTTAGATTTAAATATATTAATGAAGAGCAAATGAAAGAATTTGATGAAATGGTAAGGCCTGTTCAAAAAATGTCATTTGGTTTATATAATAGTTTACAAAAATAAAAGCAGGTGTAGTCTTGATACTTGCTACTTAAAATCATGATACATGGTTCTTGAAATTTTAACACCCGAACAAAAAATTTTCAGCGGCGATGTGTATGGCGTACAGTTGCCGGGCATTGCAGGCTTGTTTGAAGTCCTGGACAAACATGCGCCGCTTGTAAGTGCATTAAAGGCAGGTAACCTGAAGATTTTAAATGATAAAACACAGACAACTTCGTACACAATAAAAAGTGGTTTTGTAGAAGTGCTTCATAATAAAACAACCGTGTTGGTTGAAGGTGCTGTAGAAGTTTAAAGCAAAATATTTATATAGTTAAAGCCCATACAATTGTGTGGGCATTTTTATTGGGTGAGCCATCCGCCACGGCGGAGTGACTAACTGTTAATCCAGTTGTTTCTTTAACTGTACAAAGCTCCATGCCGTAAAGGGCAATACCGGCAAAGCCAGGAAGGAAAGCAAGTTCCGGGTTGTCAAAAAAACAACCACTGTCAGCGTTAATAGAAATACCGGGTAAAACACGAATAAAAATCCAACCATTTTGGAATCATCATGCCCATTTTCTTTAATTAAAGTATCGCCAAGCCATTTGGTAAAATAAAATAAAGGGGCATGAATAATTAAACCGGTTAAGGCAGGAATAAACAACATTATTTTTTTTAAAGGAGACTGCTGTACATAAAAAGCTTTATGCAGGGCAGATTTGTCATTACTGTCAATTTCAAAAACATATTTACCCAATTGGGATCTGAGTGTTTCGTTGAACTGTTTTATGGCATTGCCATGACTGTTTTTATAATCAATATCATCTTTGGTAATGATATCGCCAAAATACAATTTGATATTTTTTCCGAATTTTTTAAACGAACTGTAATTGATGGCAACTGGCAATACTTCCAGGTCAATGCCATCTTCCCAGCTGCTGATAGCCAGGCGGGCCGTTCCTTTTTTCAAAGGTCGTAAATGCCATTCATTAATGCACCTGCCTTCACTGAAAATTAAAACGATGCCGTTCTTTTTAAAGATATCCTTGCAAAGTTCAAAGGTTTTATAATTTTCATCCATATTCTCCACACCCTCACTTACGCGGTATACCGGGAACATGTTAAACAGGTATAAGAATTTTGCAGCGAGTTTATTTTTAAAAGCATCTCCCCGGGCAAGTGAGTACACAGTGCCATCAAATAAAGTACAAAGTATAATGGCATCTAAAAATGAATTGGGATGATTAACGGCAAGGAGTAAAGGCCCTTTATGTTGTAAGTATTTTTTTTTGTTAATGGCAATATCCCTGCAATACAAGGGTAAGGCAAGCCGGGCAATGATCTTTACAAATGAATACAGCAATTGGTTGTTGGTTTAATCAGGGAAGATAATTATTATTCGGTCAAAAAAGTAAATGTACGGATGAAAAGGAACGGGAATAATAACCCAGTCAGTTTAGCTGCGGGTCTATGGGGTAGTTGATCATCATTTCATAATCACCGCCAAGTTCCTGCAGGCTGCCCTTCCATATTTCGGCATGATCGGTATTAAATACCAGTTTGCGGTTTGCAGAAACAGTGAGCCAGCTTTTTTCTTTCATTTCTACAGCCAGCTGGCCATCGCCCCAGCCACTGTAGCCAACAAAGAATTTGATTTTATGATGATCAATATGTTTATTCTTTAAAAGTGCAGTAACCGTTTCAAAATTACCTCCCCAGTAAATATCATTGTTCACTTTAACCGATTCCGGGATCAGATCCGGGTATTGATGTATGAAATGAATGGTATTCATTTGCACAGGCCCGCCATAATAAACCGGTAAGTCAACACCATCCAGGTCTGATACCAGTTCATCCAGGGTTTGTTCGATCTGTTTATTCAATACAAAACCAAAACTGCCCTGTTCGCGGTGTTCGCATAAAAGAACAACGGTACGTAAAAAATTGGGGTCCTTTAAAAAAGGATCAGCGATCAGCAATATGCCTGCAGCGGGTTCAATCATATTTCTAAAATAAACTTTAATTGCAAAAAAAACCATTACCGCCGGTATTTTTCAGGAAAAAAAATCCAAACCTTAGTTAAATTTACGGTTTAGCAGTTTTAAATTATATTACAGGTAAATACTGAATTACCTTTACCGGGATGAAGAAAATATTTCCGATCATAACCATTCTGATCCTGCTTTCGCTGTTTGGGCTTATTTTTTTCCAGTATTTATGGATTAAAAGTGCAGTAGCAACGAAAGACAAACAGGTAAAGGATAATATTGTACAGGCAGTTAATTATGCTGCCACCTTACTTACCCAGGAAAAAAGTTCCCTGATGCCCGCCCCGCGTAAAAGTGACCTGCTTTTCCCGGGCGACAGGTTGCAGATGCAGTATTTTAAACCATCGGTGATAAAACGATTTTCAAAAGATGAGATTTCTGATATCATCCGGCTGGGGTTTAATAAAAATAACCTGAAGGATTATCCTTTTGAATTTAATGTGATGGTAAATACGCTTAATGGCGACCAGGTTTACAGTGAACAATTTTTTAAGTATTATGCCGATACAGTTAACAGCCTTAAAGTGGTTTATGCGCTTGAACCGGCCAGCGGCAGCAGCTTTGAAAACCTGGTGAGTGAAGAACTGCTTTCAGTTGTGGTACCCAACCATCAAAGCCTGATCTGGAAAGAAGTGATCTGGTTCATCCTGGGTTCTATCCTTTTTACACTCATCATTACCACTGCATTTTTCATTACCATTCGTACTTTATTAAAACAGAAAAAACTCAGTGAGATAAAATCTGATTTTATCAATAACATGACGCATGAATTTAAAACTCCCCTGGCCACCATTTCGCTGGCTGTGGATGCTTTAAAAAATGAAAAAGTGAGTGGCAACAGGGAAAAAACTGCCTATTTTACAGGCATCATCAAAGAAGAGAACAAGCGCATGAACAAGCAGGTGGAAACCATCCTGCAGGCGGCTTTGCTGGATAAGCAGGAAATACAACTGAACCTGAAAAGGTTGCTGGCACATGATCTCATCATCAATACCCTCAACAATATCAATTTACAGGTAGAAGAAAAAGGCGGTAAACTGGAAGTGGAACTGGGTGCCGAAAATGACCTGGTACTGGCTGATGAAGTTCACTTTACCAATGTCATCAACAGCCTGCTCGATAATGCGGTGAAATATTCAAAAGAAAACCTGCTCATCAAACTCAGTACAAAAAACACCGGCAATAAACTTAAAATTATTATAGAGGATAACGGCATTGGCATGAACAAGGAAACACTGCACCGCATATTCGAAAAATTTTACCGGGCCCATACCGGTAATGTACACAATGTAAAAGGATTTGGGCTGGGACTCAGTTACGTTAAAACCATGGTGGAGGCACATCATGGCAGCATTAAAGCCGAAAGTGTGTTGGGGAAAGGCAGCAGCTTTAGCGTGTTAATTCCTCTTGCAAAATAAATATTTTCTTTTAGCAAACAGTACTTAAAATTTCAGCAATCCATTTATTGCTCAAAACACAAACATTTCAACAACCGGGTAATTCTGTACTGTAAATTCCCTGTAAGCTTATCTGCAATGTCAAGTGCCACTCCTTAACTTTCTTTTTACCAGGGTAACCAGGCAATCAACACGCTGCCCTATTTACTTAGCTATTCATCAGTCCTCATTTGTTTTATAAATGAAATTGTGCTTTATGCAAAAAGAAGCAAATAACCAGGTGTTCTGTTTGGTGCAGCATATTGTTTTGATCCTGATACAACCAGTATGATTGGGTTTTGTAATAATTAATGCATAATCCACAGTAATCCACAGTAATCCACA
>Ga0138256_10005555_pt1 | contig 13314 bp, 15 predicted proteins | sample KNB2016incub_MG_FD_105486 | JGI IMG/M metagenome (GOLD analysis project Ga0138256, IMG submission 105486) | Active sludge microbial communities from wastewater in Klosterneuburg, Austria - KNB2014incub_MG | ecosystem: Engineered > WWTP > Activated sludge > Unclassified | place: Austria...
AAAGTTGCTGACCATTTTGATATTAAACTACCGGCAGTGATGGGCACTGGCTATAGCTGGTCACTCAAAGATTCAGCTTATCAGCAGCATCTCTCTCTCGACACTACTTATGTTATTCCAAACCCTTCTGGCAATGAAGGCGCAAAAGAACTACAAGTATTTCAGTTTAGCGGTCTTGTAAAAGGCACAACCAATCTTCACTTTATACATAGCCGTCCTTGGAAAAAAGAGGAAGAGCCCAACAAGGAAAAATCCTACAAAATAATTATTGAATAATTTTTATCATTAACCAAAAAACCACGAACAATGAAATGTCTAAAAAATGTAAAGATCATTTTTCTTTTTGCAGCACTTATTTTTTCTCAATTCGCAATGGCACAACCTGTCATTGAGTTACCACAAAAGTATAAACTACGAGAAGTAAATGCCGCACCGGTAATCAAAAATCAATTAATTGACCAACGCAAACTTATCGTTGCTCAAAAACTACAATTTAATGTAGGCTTTACCGGAGTAAGCAACAAACTACTTTCGCAAATAACAGGTGAAAAAGACAACATTCCTGCTGCTGAAGTAGCACGGATAAAAAATTACACCAAAACCCGTCAGTTCAGTCCTGAATACAAAGAATTTTTAAAAATAAAATTTGCAGGTTGTACAGCAGGCGCCAGTAAATACGATGCAAGAACGCAGGGATATGTAACTCCTGTAAAAGATCAGCAATGCGGTAACTGTTGGGCCTACTCTGCAGTAGGCGCATTTGAAGCCAGTTATAAAAAAGCAAATGGCTCTGTAATTGATGCTTCTGAGCAACATGCTGAAAACTGCGTAGACGGAGATTGTGCCGGAGGCCTTGCTTACAAAGTTTTTGAATGGATGGTTGACAATAATAAAAATCTTGAAAGAGATGCTGTTATTCCAGATGCTGGTGTAAACCAAAGTTGCCCAGCCGGAACACCTACTACTAATTATTATGCATCGGACTGGGGTGTTGTTAGCTCTACGGGTGACATAACAAAAATTGCCTCTGTAGCTGACATTAAACAAGCATTATGCTTATACGGACCTGTTGCAGCAAGTGTAACGGTTTCCGGGCTTTTCCAAAACTATACAAACGGTGTTTATTTTGGATTTGAAAGCGACTACGCCAATCCAAGTTCAAATCATGCTATACTTATTGTGGGATGGGACGATTTAAAAGGAGCATGGTTGATTAAGAATTCATGGGGAGATGATTGGGGCGAAAACGGCTTTATGTGGATTAAATATAACAGCAACAATATTGGTCGCCGTGCTGCCTGGGTATTAGCCAAAAAAGCACCAAAAATTATCAGACCAATTAAACCTCCAGTAAAAACACTTAAACAAGTAAATACGCCAATTCGTAATAACGATTAAATAGAAAAGAAAAATTATACTAAAAAGACTGGCCATTCGCCGGTCTTTTTTTATGAATTCTCTTTCGTAGATTTTACCTGTAGCGAAGTAAAAAACAATACCTTAATTTTATAACCATAGACATAAAATACAAAGTATGATACCAGCTATCCGCAAAGATTATAACGAATCGTTTACCAAGGAGAAATATGAAGCATTTCTGAAAGAATTACATGGAGCTCATCCGGGTGAATTGGATTTCCGGGTGGCTGAAACTCCCATTTTTGTACCTAAGGATTTCACAAAGAAAATAATTGATGCCTGCGAAAGTATAGTTGATATAATCGTTGATCCGAAATTCATCCAATTAACTGATAAATCAATCCCTGCTGATGTAAAAACGCCGGGAAGAAATGCACACACACAATTTATTGCATTTGATTTTGGAATCTGCATTAATGAAGCTGGTGAATACGAACCGCAGTTGATTGAAATGCAGGGCTTCCCTACCCTGTTTGCTTATGAGATATTACTGGATGATACGTTTCGAAATCATTTCCCTGTACCAGAAAATTTTAGTTGTTACCTGAACGGACATGATAGAGAATCCTACATCAAACTATTAAAAGAAATTATTGTTGGCAATCATGCACCGGAGAATGTGATACTGTTGGAAATATTTCCACGGCAACAAAAAACAAGAATAGATTTTTATTGTACCGAAGAATATGTAGGCATTAAAATGGTCTGCATCACAGAACTGATAAAAGAGGGGAAGAAATTGTATTACCTGAACGAAGGGAAGAAAACGGAAGTAAAAAGAATTTACAACCGTGTCATCTTCGATGATTTGCATCAGCAATCTGCCGAAGTGCAGGAAAAAGGAAAACTATTCTTTGAAGAATTAGATGTTGAATGGTGTCCGCATCCCGATTGGTTTTATCGTATCAGTAAATTCACATTGCCATTGATCAATCATCCGTATGTACCACAAACATTTTACCTGAACGAAGTAAAGCAACTGCCTGCTGATCTGGAAAATTATGTATTGAAACCACTCTTTTCTTTCGCCGGACAAGGTGTGGTGATTGATATTACACAAGAAGATATTGATAATGTAAAAGATCCGGAGAACTGGATTCTGCAAAAGAAAGTAAAGTATGCAGATGTAATACAAACACCGGATGTGCCTGCCAAAGCAGAAATTAGAATGTTCTATTTCTGGAAAGAAGGTGAAGCAAGACCTGTTGCTGTTAATAATCTTGGCCGCTTAAGTAAAGGAAAAATGATTGGGGTACGGTATAATAAGGATAAGGAATGGGTTGGGGGTAATTTTTGTTATTTTGAAACCCCCTAAATCCCCCTGAAAGGGGACTTTATACTCCGAAGATTTTAAATTATTTTTTTTATGCAACAAATAAAAGATTTACAGGCTAAGAAATTAGCACCCGGACTTACAGGTTATTATGCACATGGCACCAGTATGACCTTTGGCTTGGTAGAAATAAAAGCCGGAAGCACCCTTCCTTCTCATAATCATGTACAAGAGCAAATCACTTATATACTCGAAGGAAATTTAGATATGACCATTGATGGAGAGCATTGTCCGCTTAGTACTGGCATGTATTATGTCATTCCATCCAATGTCGTTCACTCTGCAATTGCAGTTACCGATTGCAAAGTAATTGATGTCTTTAACCCTGTGAGGGAAGATTATAAAAAATAATCAATCTTTAAAATTCTTCTTCAAATGCACCAGCCTCGCCTGAAAGGATTTAATGCAGGAGAAAGTTTTACACTTTTTACAGCAATTTTTCTTTCTGCCTTCCCGGCTAACCAATAATCTACCTTCAACTACAAAACCAAGCTACTCACTAACGAAATAATTTTTCCTAATTATCAACTATGTAACAAAAGTTACATTAAAAGGCAAAAGCTATATCTATATTTGTTAGTGAACATTCACAAACTAAAATTTATAATCATGAAAGGAAAAAACAATATTGCTATCGGCTTCCTAACCATGGGTGCTTTTATGGCTTACGGCTTCCTGCTTATTTATTTGCGGGATTTTGCACCGGGCAAAGAAGAATGGGTTGCCAATTATTCATCAGGTAAACATTTTGAAAGCAGACTGGCGCATGTACACGGAAACTTATTTGCTTTCCTGAACATTCTAATTGGTTATTTGCTATTACATTTTAGAGATAAACTTAAAAGTGTAAACAGTATTTCCTGGCTGGCACTTACCGGCTTACTGATGCCGCTGGGTATTTTAGCTGAAGTTTACTTTGGAGCACCGCCAATATTTGTTTTAATTGGTGCCATTGCCATGACTGCTTCCGTAATCTGGCTTGGCATATCTTTCTTTAAAATGAAAAAACAAACAATTTCTTAAATCAAAAAACATTTAGCATGACGAACGCAATTGGAATCGAAAAAAACAAAGCGGAAAAATTAGCCTCTAAATTGAACATACTACTGGCACATTATTCCCTATTTTATCAGAACACAAGGGGCTATCACTGGAATATCAAAGGCAATAAATTCTTTGAACTTCACCTGAAGTTTGAAGAATTATATAACGACTTACTTTTGAAAATTGATGAAGTGGCAGAACGGATATTGACCTTGGGACATTCACCTGAGTTTAAATATTCGGCTTACAGCAAATCATCGGCTATTAAAGAAAGTGCTTTAGTTTCAAATGGAACGAAAGCAGTGGAAAACATCCTTGCATCTTTTAAAATCATTATTGAAATGCAAAGAGGAATACTGGTCTTGTCTGCAGATGCAAACGACGAAGGTACTAATGCTTTAATGAGCGACTATATCCGTTTACAGGAAAAACAAGTGTGGATGTATTCATCATTCTTAAAAAAATAAAAAATGAGTGTTGAGATTAAAACAAGGCAATTAGAAATCATAACAGCAGCAGGTGAAATCCTTTCTGAAAGTGGCATTAGTGGACTTACCACTAAGAAACTTGCCGCTAAAATGGGATTTGCAGAATCTGCATTGTACCGGCATTTTAAGAGTAAAGAAAATATTATTATTACTATGCTCAACTACCTAGCGGCGGATATGGATAAGAGGTTTGCTGCATGTTTGGTAAATGTAGATGGAACGGAATTGCAGTTAAAGGAATTATTCAATAATCAATTTGAGTTTTTTAAAAAGAATCCTCATTTTCTCGTTACAATTTTTTCTGATGGGCTGCTAGAAGAAAGTAAAAATATCAATACAGCCATCAGAGAAATAATGGCAGTTAAGAAAAAATACCTGTTGCCAATTATAAAGCAAGGGCAAAAAGAAAGAACTTTCACAACCGATTTATCCGCAGAGGAGCTGGCACATATTATTATGGGAAGTTTACGCCTGCAAATGTTGCAATGGCGAATGTCTGATTATGCTTTTGATGTAAAACTGAAAGGAAATAAATTAATGACAGGCATCATCACATTAATAAAATCATAAAAAATGAAACAGAAACTCAGATATATTTTAGCAGTTGCATTGGGGTTATTTGCTTTACTCACCCTGTTTTTAAGCAGCTCGGTAATTTTTGACCTTTTCAATATCAGGGAAAAGGAAGGCAACTATGTCTTGTTTGTAGTGTGGGCAAATTTTATCAGCAGTATGATATACCTGATAGCAGTTTACGGATTAGTAAAAGCTAAAAAATGGACCGCATTGGTATTGTTGGTATCAGCCATCATTCTTTCTGTTGCATTTATCAGTTTAAAAATACATATCAGCAATGGTGGTATTTACGAAGCAAAAACAGTTAAAGCAATGATATTCCGCATAGGGCTGACACTTGTATTTGCTGTAGCCTCATATTTTTTTATCACAAAACAAAAATTAATCAAACCATGAAAAAATCATTTTATTTATTGCCCCTCGCACTTGTTTTACTGGTTGCCTGTAATAACAATTCAGAAAAAGAAACAGATCATAAAGACCATGATTCCACTGAAATGAATAAAAAAGATACTGACGCAAACCATGAGCATGAGGAAGAAGAAAACAAGGTTCTATTAGATAACGGTAAAAAATGGAAGGCAAATCCTGAAACAATTACCGGCATAGCAAATATGCAGTCTCTGGTACAAGACGGCATTTCAGGAAAAACTCCTTTAACAGCGTTGCATGAACCACTACAGCTTGAATTTAAAACCATTTTTGATAAGTGTACTATGACGGGAGAATCACACAATCAACTGCATAATTTTCTAATCCCATTAAAAGGAGATTTAGAAAAAGTTAAAGCAGGAAACGTAAATACCGAAAGCCTGAAAGAAATACAGGAGTATCTCTCAACATTTAAAAATTATTTTGAATGAACCTGAAAGATTTGCATACAGCCGATAAACCTCTGCAAACGAAAAAAATGTTTTCTGCAACAGACGGGGTACTGTCAATAAAGATTAATGCTGGTGGCCAGCTAAAAGAACATGTAACAAATGTGCCGGCATTATTGGTTTGTGTAATAGGTGAAGTGATTTTTGAAAATGAAAAGGGATTTAAAGAAATTTTAATACCCGGCGATTATGTAAATATTGAGACCAATGTAAAGCACTGGGTAACTGCCAAAAAAGATAGTAATCTGTTACTTACAAAATAATTTTTTTACGAAACAAGTTGGTGAATATTCTCTTCAATAAATATGTCATGAAGAAACTATTAATTATATCACTACTATCACTTGATTCATGTGGTGGATACAATAAAAGACAGATTGAGTAAGAAAAAAGTAAAAAATAAAACAGCTCAAAATATTACAGGTGAAAATGGCAACTAAGTATATATTAACGCCTCTTATCAGTATAATTATATTTGCAATTAATAATAATGATGCAACAGCGCAGTCAGTGAATAGTAAACATTCATTACGCATTCAGTGGGATAACGACTTTATAAATGTTCGTGGAGATGGTACAGACAGGTACTATACAAACGGTATGCGGATAGATTATTTTTATACAAAAAAGCGGAAAGCAAAATTCCCATCTTCACTTTTACTTAATATTTCGGATGAGAATAATAATATTTATGGATTAGGGATAGCACAATTTATGTTTACCCCTAAAAACATTGCCGTACCTGATATTCAGTATAATGATCGTCCGTACGCAGGTGCATTGTATGCAATACATTCACTTCAGTCAGCTAACAAGATAAAAAAAACAAAGGTTACTTCTGAAATACGTTTTGGTGTCATCGGGCCGATAGCTTTTGCAAAAGAAACTCAAACATGGGCACACAATATTATCAATTATACAAAACCACTTGGTTGGCACAACCAGGTGCCTAACGATATCATACTGAATTATAACATCAGTATAGAAAAACAAATGCTGCAGCCATCAAAACAAATTCTATTGGTAGGGCTTTTTGAAACATATAGTGGCACTGTTTATAATGCAGCAGGCGCTGGTTTTATGCTAAGAGTAGGGAAATTCAATAATTACTTTGATGATATTTCTGTACCGCAAACAACCCAAAAAAGCAAATCACAGTTATATGTATTTATGAAACCAGTTGCAAGGGTTGTCCTTAGTAATGCTTTATTGCAAGGCGGGTTAATAAATCAAAATAGTGATGGAAATACCGGCTATGTTTTAAGTAAAGATCAAATTGAAAGAGTGGTAGTGTTATATGATGTGGGGATTAGTTTCGAGAAACCAAAGTACAGTATCACTATCAGCCAAAAGTCTATTGGCCCGGAATTTAAAGGACAATATACTCAGGAATATGGAAGCCTAACTATGCAATTCAAATTGTAGTGGTAAATGAACTGAATTGTTGCAGCAGGCCTCTGTCTATAATATTCCGTCCCGGCTTGTGAGCCCCGAACCAAGGCACCAAACCCACTACAACTGTATTTGTAATTTAACTTTTTACCTTTTAGAAAATTATATTGGCACAGCTTTTTTTTATTACTTTTAATTGGTAGACAAAACAAAATGATAAAGAATCTATTTTACATACTCCTGCTTGTTTTTATAAGCCAATGTAAACCAAAAGAAGATAGTACGATTACACAATTTCCCGATTAGCCAGCAGTCCCTTCATCCATCAAAAAAACGCATGCAACCCTTCTTGAGCAAATACATAAAATGACGTTGTATAAAGACAGTAGCGGTCGTGTGGCCAAAAAAATTGAAGATATGATGGAGCATCATTTTAAGGAGGAAGAAGATTTTATTCTACCTCTCTTGGGACTTTTGCCCTTATTAGCAAACGACCAAATACCTCAACAAAATAAAGAGATTATCCTTTTAAGCGAAAAGGTGAAATCACAATTGAATCACATGAGCGCAGAACATCAATTGATTAAAGCTTATTTAGAAGAATTGAAACAGGCTTCCAATATTGAGAACCTACCTGAAATTATTGAATTTGAAAATGAGGTTTTTAAACATGCGACCAGTGAAGAAGAATTTTTTTTTCCGGTATCAATTCTAATAGGGGAATATTTAAAATTAAAATCAGTAATAAAACCATAGCTGATTTCATTTTTTGTTTTGGCAGTTGTGGTTTTATATCATTCTGCTCTGCGTTTCCGTCTGCTCGAATGGATCTTCATACCAACTACTTCATAACTAGCCAGGCACTTATAATGTGCCGGAGAGTCCGCCACAATTCTTTTTGTTTAACATTTCTTTTCTCTATCCAGCGGCTGTCGCATTCCGTTCAAAAAAAACATATTAAACACAATTTCAGTAACGGATCTTTAATGTTCTTATCGACCTAAAAATTGCCTTTAAAGTAATTTGCCTGTAAATAATAACCGGTACTACAGCAGGTGTTTTGAAGCTGGTATTGGTCATAATTAAATAAATTAGAGGTGCAAAATGTTTTGTGATAAATGTTACCGAAAAATTACAGTTGTTGAAGTAATTTGATGAAGAAATAAAATTAGCAACTAAATTAAAACATACAATCATGAAAAATATAATAAAAAATGCTAGTCTCTTATTTCTGGCAGCAGGTCTATTGTTAGCACTAACGTCTTGCAGTAAAGACGACACTTCTGCTAACAATTCCAATAATAACGGCAACATCAATCTTACTAACCTTCAGGCGCAACTAAACAGCCTGCCAATTGAACCACTGAGCAATGATGAATTGACCAGTCTTTCATTTATGAGGGAAGAAGAAAAATTAGCCAGGGATGTTTACATTACTTTATATAGCAAGTGGAGCGTAAACATTTTTAACAATATTTCATCCAGCGAACAAACTCATATGGATGCCGTATTACTGTTACTGAAAAAATATAATTTAACCGATCCGGTTGGTTCAACCGCAGTTGGTGTATTCAACAATGCCACATTACAAAATCTATATAACCAATTGGTAGCTCAGGGAAATAACAGTGTGCTTGATGCATACAAAGTTGGAGCAACAATAGAAGACCTTGATATTTTTGATTTGAAGAATACCCTTTTAAATAACGACAATCAGGATATTAAACTGGTGTATGATATGCTTACTAAAGGAAGTAGAAACCATATGCGTTCTTTTTATAAAAATATCCTGAATACAGGCGGCAGTTACACACCGCAATACATTACACAGGCTGAGTTTGATGCAATCATCAACAGTTCAATGGAAATAGGGTTTTAATAAAAATAAAATTAGATTTGAAACGCTAAAGAATCCTTCAGGAAATGGAGGAATACCTGAAAACATATAAAAACTATTTTGAATGAAAAGCATAAACAAATTTTTGGTCTTTACCAGCTTACCAGTAATATTATTTTTTATGGCATGCAAAAGCAAAAACCAGTTAAGCAGTGCAGAAAAATTGCAATACACAAAAATGGGCAGCAGTGTAGTAAAACAAACATTTGATACGCTTAGTCATTCACTGAAATCCGCTATTGGTGAAATGGGTGTTGAAAAAGCAGTTTCATATTGTCAGGCTAATGCATATCCACTCACTGATATATATTCATCCGATTCTGTTACAATCCGGAGGACAGCATTGAAATACAGAAACACTTCTAATAAGCCTGATACTGCTGAAGAACGGATATTGAAATTCTTTGCGTCGCAAAAAGAAAAAGGTATTATAAATGACTCGTTACATGCAATAACAGAGAAAGGTATAAATGGGAAAATACATTTTTACAAACCAATTATACTGCAATCAATGTGTACTAGCTGTCATGGCAGGAAAATAGATGCCGGACAATCTGCATTATGGAAAACTATTGATTCGCTTTATCCTTCGGATAATGCTTATAATTTCAAACCCGGAGACTTGAGAGGGATATGGCATGTAACGTTTATAAAAAAGTAAACATACCGTCCAGTTTTTTCCTATGAACAGAATTATTGCAAAAAAGAAAATGGTTCGTGGAGACACAAACCATTGCACAGAAACTTTGTAAGGTATTGCAATGAAAATCAGTCTTTAAAACTCTTCTTCAACTCCGCCAGCTTCGCCTGAAAAGGGTTTAATGATGCAGAAGGCTTTCCTCCACCTTTAACAGCAATTCTTCTTTCCGTCTTCCCTTCTTCCCGGCTTACTGCTCCTCCATCTTTCAGTGATAATGCAATTCTCTTTCTCGCTATATCAACTTCCAATACCGTTGCCATTACTTTTTGCCCCAGTTTTACTGCTTCATTTGGATCGCTGATAAAGCGATTGGCCAAATGTGAAATATGAATTAATCCGTCTTGCTTCACTCCTACATCTGCAAAAGCTCCAAAGTTTGTAACGTTGGTAATGATAGCAGGAATTTTCATTCCGGGTTTTAAATCTTCCATTGTACTCACACCTTCTGCAAAGCGAAACTCTTCAATCGGTGAACGGGGATCTCTTCCCGGCTTTTCCAGTTCTTTTAAAATATCTTCTATTGTAAATTGTCCTATCGTTTCAGAAATAAAATCTTTTGCTTTGAGTAGCTTTCTTGTTTCTGCATTTTGAATCAACTCAGGAACGGTACAACTTACTTTGGCAGCCATCGCTTCCACTACATGATAAGTTTCAGGATGAACTGCCGAATTATCCAATGGATTTTTTGCATTATTGATTCTTAAAAAGGCTGCACATTGTTCAAATGCTTTTGGCCCAAGCAAAGACACTTTTTTTAATTCTTCCCTATTGGTAAATGGTCCGTTTTTCATTCTGTATTCCACTACATTTTTTGCAACAGAATTTGTAAGACCCGAAACATACGCCAGCAAATGTTTACTTGCCGTATTTACATCTACACCCACAAAGTTCACACAGCTTTCAATTGTTTGGTCTAAAGATTCTTTTAAACGGTTCTGGTTTACATCATGCTGATACTGTCCTACTCCAATACTTTTTGGGTCTATCTTTACCAACTCACTTAACGGATCTAATAATCTTCTGCCGATGCTTATAGCACCACGAACGGTTACATCTTCATCCGGAAATTCTTCTCTGGCAACTTCACTTGCAGAATAAATAGATGCGCCGCTTTCATTCACCATAAATACAGCAACAGTTTTTCCAAAATCAATTCCTCTTACCAATTGTTCTGTTTCTTTACTAGCGGTACCATTGCCATAACCGATTGCATCAATATCATACTTAGCTACCAGTTCTTTAATAGTTTGTGTAGCACCGTTCCAATCATTCTGAGGTGCATGTGGGAATATGGTATTGTATTTTAAAAAAGTTCCTTGTTCATCCAGGCAAACTACTTTGCAGCCGCTGCGAAAACCCGGATCGAGAGCCATTATTCTTTTATGTCCCAATGGAGAAGCCAGCAATAACTGGCGAAGATTTTCTGCAAATACTTTTATCGCTTCTTCGTCCGCTTTTGTTTTACTCAACATTCTGAACTCCGTTTCGATTGAAGGCTTTAATAACCGTGAAAACGAATCTTCAATAGCCATTCCTACTTGTTGCGATGCTTCATTGTGAACGGTGATAAATTTTCTTTTCAGCTCATCAATGGATGCTTCTTTTTCAATATTGATATCCATAATCAAAAAGCCTTCCTTTTCTCCTCTTCGAATTGCCATTATTCTGTGCGAAGGACAATTAGCCAACGGCTCTTTGTATTCAAAATAATCCCGATACTTCTGTGCATCTTCTTCATCTTTCTTTGTCGTCAATACTCTTGAGCTAAATATAGCAGATTCAGTAAATATTTTTCGTACAGTATTTCTGGCTGTTTCATTTTCAGCAATCCATTCTGCCATAATATCCCTTGCACCTTGTAATGCTTCTTCAGTATCTTTTACCTGATCTGTAATATATTTTGCTGCCTCTTCCTTTGCATTCAATGTCTGTTGTGCAAATAATAAAGTTGCTAAAGGTTCTAACCCTTTTTCAATTGCTATGGATGCTTTTGTTTTCCGTTTTGGTTTGTACGGCAAATAAATATCTTCCAGTTCCGTTGCATTGATACAATCTTCTATCCGCTTTTTTAATTCAGGCGTCATCTTGCCAGCTTCTTCAATCGTTTTGCTGACTGTTTCTTTTCTTTTCTCCAGTTCATTGAAATATTTAATCTGGTCAATCACATTACCGATCTGCACTTCGTCCATATTACCGGTAGCCTCTTTTCTGTAACGGGCAATAAAGGGCAGTGTTGATCCTTCAGCATGCAATTCGAAAATGCTGTTGATTTGCTTCAACGATAAATTAAGAAGTGTTGCAATATGTTGAGAATATTTTAAATCCATTTCTTTCTGTTTGGGTGGCAAATGTATAGGCAGGATCGCTTATAAAAAATTTGTTTTTACAAGTTTTTCCTATATACAAATACCAACCCTTATTCTTCTTCTACATTCATTAGCTGGGAAAGAAGAGAATATGCCTTTGTTAATACCAGTGTCTTATCTTTTAAATTTTCTGACTGTCCTTCAATGGCCGTTCTTCCGTTTTGCCGAACAGGAGTTTTTACCGGAATCATCCTGAAAACGTTTTTCTCTTTTTCTTCAAATACATAGGACGATTCTCCATATCGTACAACCGCCTCATCAGGCACTGTTATCACTTTAAAATTATCAACAAGTATCCTTGCACTCAAAAACATACCCGGAATGAGTTGTTTTGGTTTTGTTTCAAAGTGACAATGCACTAAAGCGCTACGGTTATCATCTACATTTTTTGTAACCAATAATACTTCACAATCATATTCAGTTTTTGGGTCTTCAACAAACGAAACTTTTACTTTTTGTTTTGGAAGAACAGCAGGCAAATCTTTCTCAAACACAACAAGCGATGCATGAATATCATCCGGGTTAATCAGTTCAAATAAAATATCAGAAGGATTTACATACTTTCCAATATTGACATTCACGGCAGAAACAAATCCATTAATAGGCGAATAAATAGGTACACTTCTGGAAATTGTTTCTTCATTTAGTTTATCAGGATTTATGTTAATAAGCCGTAACCGCTCTGAAAGTCCTTTCCTCATAATTTTTTGGGCACTGTAATCAGATTGTGACTGTTCAAATACTTTGGCTGCATTTACATCATTTTCATGAAGAAGCTTTTGTCGTTCATATTCTTTTTCCAAATACAGCAACCGGGAACCAGCTACTAAGTAGTCTTGTTGAAGTTGCACCAGTCCTGGATCTTCAATCCTGGCAATTACCTGTCCTTTCGAAACATGCATACCTGGTAATAAATTAGTCGATTTCAAATAGCCTCCCATAGGGAAACTGACTGATACCATATTTTGTGGTGGCACATCCACAGTTCCGTTCACAATAATTTCAGTACTCATAAATTCTTCCTTAGCAATACCTGTTGTGATGCCGGCATTTGCAACTTGCTCTTTACTCAGGCTTACCTGATTAGGCAGTTCGATTATTTTGCTTTCGGGTTCTTTCTCTGCTGATTTGCAAGAAGCAAACAGTAATATGACAAAATAAATATTTATAATACGCATATCAGTATTTTTAGTTTCCGGTTAAATAATTTATTTCTAT
>Ga0138256_10005558_pt1 | contig 13312 bp, 7 predicted proteins | sample KNB2016incub_MG_FD_105486 | JGI IMG/M metagenome (GOLD analysis project Ga0138256, IMG submission 105486) | Active sludge microbial communities from wastewater in Klosterneuburg, Austria - KNB2014incub_MG | ecosystem: Engineered > WWTP > Activated sludge > Unclassified | place: Austria...
GTTACACGAATCAATCCGGTTTTGATATTGCCCTTTTTGATAATACTGTATTCCTGATCATTAAAATGCTCTTCTGTCTGTGGAACCTGAATAGCAGCAGAATGCTTTCTGGTTAACAGCGCCATTTTTTCAACGGCATAGTCCGCAAACTGAGGGTTACTGCCACTATGCAGAAAAACGATTTTGTGTGCAGATCCGGGCTCACTCAACAAACTGCTGGCAGAAAAACCCTTAAAAGGATTGGAGAAAACCAGGGCCGTAGCTGCCATAGAAGTATTCGCTAAAAAAACTCTTCTTGATTTCATGTTGCTGGTTTTGGTTGAGCGGGCGGACCCGGAATTTTTAGCAAACTACGTTTTTTGAATCATTCAAACAAGCAATTTATAAATTGAAAACATTTTTAATTTCTGTGTTAATATAAAATTCTTACATTTAGAATTCGAAACCAATTCAACCGAATCAAATCATTAACTCATGGAAGGAACCATCGGCGAAATCAGGATGTTTGCTGGAACTTTTGCCCCCAGAACCTGGGCTTATTGCAACAACCAGCTGATTAGTATTGCCACCAACACCGCATTGTTTTCCATTTTGGGAACCACTTATGGCGGTAACGGACAAACCACATTTGCGCTCCCCGATTTCAGAGGAAGAGTGGCCGTTGGTACGGGACAGGGACCCGGTTTGTCTAACATAGTACTCGGTCAGATGGCGGGAACACCCACTGTTACTTTGCTGACGACAAATATGCCTGCACACAACCACCCCATTACGGGCGCTGTATCTATGGTAGCAAACGGTGGTACAGATGGTCTGACAGACGACCCCACTGGTCGTCGGTTAGGAGGTGCTAATGTTTATACCAGTTTTACGAATGAGCCTGCAGCAATGGCACCATTGCAATCCAACCTGGCAATTGGCGCGAGTGGGGGTAGTCAGCCATTCAGCATCATGCCGCCATATCTGGGTATGAATTATGTTATTTGCATGTTTGGCATTTTCCCGTCAAGGGACTAACCATATCAACCAACTAATTTTATGGAAGGAACCTTAGCAGAAGTTAGAATGTTTGCGGGTAATTTTGCACCGCGGGGCTGGCAATTATGCAATGGACAGTTATTGTCTATTGCGCAATGGACCGCTGTATTTGCCTTAGTAGGGACAACCTATGGTGGAAATGGGCAAACTACTTTTGGTATGCCCGATTTCAGAGGCAGGATTGCCGTGGGGGCACAAAATGCACAGGGCCCAGGTCTCCCGCTTTACCAATTGGGAGAAATGGCCGGTACACCAACTACCACGCTTATAGTTACTAACCTGCCTATTCATAATCACACGCTTAGCGGAACCGTTTCAATGGTCGCCAATGCTGGTACAGATGGTCAGACTGATGATCCCACCGGACGTCGGTTAGCCGGAGACAATATTTTTACCAGTTTTACCAACGAGCCTGCCACGATGGCACCATTTCAAAGCAGTCTGGTAGTAGGTATTAACGGATCAAACGCACCTTTCAATAATATGCCTCCCTATCTTGGAATGAACTATATCATTTGTGTAGAAGGTATTTTCCCTTCCAGAGATTAAAGAGCGCAAAATATTTCAGTCAACGTATCAATCCCTCTTCTCCTTTGTGAGTTAGAGGGATTAACTTTATTATTTAATTACAGCAGTCATATTTTCCAATTTTTATGGTTCGAGCAGGTATACTTCTTCCCCGGTCTACTCTTTTCCCGGCAATAGGTCTGGACATATTAAATGGTATTAAATCCTGTCTTAAACAGCATGGAATTCAGGACGAGTTTATATTTAAAACAGATAATATTGGCTTTGGAATTGAAGAAGCGGAAATTTATACCAAGGCCGAAAGGATGCTGCTGCAGGAAGATGCAGACCTGGTAATAGTGGTGGCCGATTTAAATATTAAAGAACTGCTGGAACCCTTATTTACCTCTTTCAACAAATTACTCCTGATCGTGAATATGGGTGCCGGTATCCCGGATAGCTGGTCATCGGCCCCAACCACCATCGTCCACTCGCTGAATCTTAGTCTCCAGGCCCGGCTTACCGGTAAACTGGCTGCCATCGAAAATGAAAATAAAAAGGGCGCTTTTGCGCTTTCTTATTACGATGCGGGTTACCGCCAGGTGTATGCCATCATGAATGGTTTCCAGCAAAATGGCGGGGAAACGATGTATACTCATGTTACACATATCAAAAACGAAGAATTGACGCTTGAACCGCTGAAAGATTTTTTATCGGAAAATGCAGAGGTACGGTCGCTGCTTTGTTTGTTTACCGCTGATATGGCGGATTGGTTTTGTGAAGCGGTTACTCCATTACAGAAACAATTCAACCTGCATCTTTATGCTGCTCCAATGTTGCTCGAGGCTTATCAGGCCAGGGTTTCTGCCGGTAATTTAATCGGTCCTGCCATCAAAGGATATACCAGCTGGACTCCGGAATTGGAGAACCCGGCCAACATCATTTATAAAGAAGTGTTTTCAATGGCAGCTAATAAAGCAGCCAACCTGTTTGGATTACTTGGCTGGGATACCGGATTGCTGTTAAAGGAAATACATCAGCGAATCAGTACAGGTGAAACCAATGCTGCCGCGATAGTACCAGCACTGGCTAATACAATTTATGATAGCCCGCGGGGCTGGATGAAACTGGATCCTTCCTCCTTCTATACTTATGGTCCCTGTCATCTGATCAGCTGGTCCGCAAACGGGGCTACTAAGAAAGCGGAGCAATTCAAAGGAATAGAAGAAGAGTGGACTGCATTTACAGCAGAAAAGTTTCCACCGGATACGAATTCGGGCTGGAGAAATACCTTCCTCTGTATATAATATTATATGAGTACCGAAGTAAAGTCCCTGATACTCTGCAATAACCCAATTGCCATACCGGCTATCCGGGAGTTTTTGTTTTATGGAAAGGTCGGGGCGATCGTGGTCACCAAAAGAAACAAGGAAATGCAGCAACTGATCCGCAGCATGACCGAAAATCATCCGGTTCCACTCCTGATCGTAACCAAAGCTGATTACAAAGCAAGGCTGACAGCGGCCATCTCCGAATATGGTATTAATGTGGGGTTGATGATGACCTTTCCTTTTATTATCCCGGAAGAAATCTGGAGCATACCCGAAAAGGGGTTTATCAATTTTCATTTTGGCCTGTTGCCGGAATGCCGGGGTCCCCAACCTATTCTTTGGCATATGCTTAATAATGATAAAGAGGCGGGAGTAACGGTACATAAGGTAGACGGAGGGATCGATACCGGGGAAATCATTATGCAGGAGCGAATCGAAATTGCTGAAGAGGATACTTATGGTTCACTACAGGCTAAACTGGGTTTTATCGCGGCCCGTCCTGCGGCAAATTTGCTGAAGATTCTTTCCTTCGGTACCATGGTTCCTTCCAGGCCTCAGGATGAATCAAAAGCCAGGTATTTTGAAATGCCAACGGCCAAAGAAATAACGATCCGCTGGAATATGACGGCGTCTGCCATCATCAGACTGGTAAATGCCTGCAATCCCTGGAACAAGGGAGCCGGAGCTATGGTCAATAACTGGCTGATAGGAATAGCCGAGGCTGAAATGGCCGGAGAAGCCGCAGATGATCTGGCACCCGGAACCATCATCACCTGTGATCGGGAGAACGGACTGCAGGTGAAAACGGCAGATCAGAAAAAACTCAAATTGACAATTGTGTACCTGCAGGAAGGTTTTTTTTCCGGTCACCGCCTTTCACAGTTCGGAATTGAGCAGGGAATGAGCTTTCAGGATTAAACTAAAACTCTACAAAAGCAGAAATTGGTATTCAACAAATTTTTCAAAAAACTGAAATAAAAAAGTAAGGGCTCTACATTTTTTAATACAAAACATATGGATTTCCTCTTATAATTTTCAATTAACTATAATTCATTAGACTACTGGAAACGAGTTGTTTGATGAAATACAGCAGTTTCTTTTACATTAATATAGGTAAATAGAGAAATCGACTTATATTTATAGCGGCCCAAAACCAACCACTTATGACTTTCCTTAAGGCAACCCTTGCAAAACTTTGTTTTGCCCTCCTTTCTTTAATCATTTTTTCCAACAGTACTAAAGCACAAACCACGCTTGCAGCCGGAGAGGTCGCATTCACCGGGTATATCGCAGCGGACGGAGCGAATCCTGACCGGTTTACTTTTGTAGTGTTAACTGCTATTCAGGCCAATACCGTGATCCGGTTTACCGACTACGGCTGGAGGACCGACCTGAATGCTTTTAATTCAGCAGCAACCCTGGAGTCTGAACTGGTATATACAGCTGGTTCGGCTTATCCTGCAGGAACAGAAATCCAAATCTCCGGGGCCAGCGCCACTGTGATTGGTGGGGGTTCTGCCGGAACTGTTGTTTATAGTGTAGGGGCTGGCTTTGCAGCCGGCAATCTTAACCTGAGTAGTGGTGGTGATCAGATTTTGGCCTATCAGGGCAGTTTTGCTTCTCCTACATTTATTGCCGGAATTCACATGAACACACAGGCGGCAGCCAACGGCGACCCCAATAATACAACTGATGCAGCATGGGATGGTGTGATCCCTGCTCTTCAAATCACCGGAAGTAATAGTAGTAAACCAGTTTCTTTAACTGCCGGAACCAGTTCACTCTGGATCGGTACAATCAACGCCGTATCACCTTTTGCTACAGAGTGGGACAATGGTCGTTTCAATTGCGGACCGGATGTTAGCACCGCGCCCCTGGCCCGTGCTGCCATTAACACAGCAGCGAACTGGACGATTTCAAACACTACGCCCGGGTTTACAATACCCACGGGTTGTAACTATATGGGTGTGTTATCGGCCCCTGGTATAACAGGTCAGCCTGCCAACAGCGCCATCTGCGAGGGTACCAATACCAGTTTCGGTATCACTGCAACCGGCGCTACCGGTTACCAGTGGCAGGTGGATAATGGTGGTGGATTTGTCAATGTTACTGATAACGCTACATACAGTGGCGCCTTAACTGCCACATTAAATATAACAGCAGCTCCGTTTAGTCTCAATGGGTATTTGTATCGCTGTATTGCTTCAAACGGATCAGGATCTACGAATTCCAATTCTGCAACATTAACTATAACAGCCTTACCGGTTGCTCCGTCCTTATTAGCAAAAACACCAGCTACCGTTATTGTAGCGGATGGTACACCGGTCAGCGCCACCTTTAATGCAGGAAGTGGTGGAACGGGATGTGCTGATGATTTCAGATACAGCATCGATGGCGGGGCTACTTATTTACCTTATACCCCAGGTGCAAATATCAACACAACCGGTCTTGCCGCAACTGGTGGAACAGTTGTAATTGAGGGCCGCAGAGCAGGTTGTTCTTCAGGTTGTCAGGGTAGTTATGTAGGACTGGCTTCCTGGGTGGTAACACCACTTCCGCCTGCTGCCACTACACTGGTTGCCGGTGATATCGCATTCACCAGTTATGCATCCAGTTATCCAACTGTTCCGGAAGATAATTTCTCCTTTGTATTGCTGAGAAGTGTTGGAGCCGGTACGACTATCAATTTTACGAATAATGGATGGCTGAGCACGAATGTTTTGCAATCCGGAGAAGAAACATTGACCTGGACTGCACCTGCCGGTGGTTTGATTGCAGGTACCGAGATCAGGATTACCGACTTAACTGCAACAAAATCCGGAGGTGGTAATGCCGGTTCTGTTACAGGTACCGGGCTGAACCTGAATACCAGTGGTGATCAGATCCTGGCTTATCAGGGTCCTTCCGGATCGCCCATATTTATCAGTGCCATTCATATGAATGTATTCACCATCGGAGGCGGCGATCCTGTTAATACAACAGCCGCAGCCTGGGATGGTACAGCCAATACGCCCAGCAGCAGTGCACTGCCCACCGGTTTAACAACCGGTGTCAACTGTATCTGGATTGGTACACAAGGAGTCCCGGCTTCAGAATTTAATAATGCCCGTTATGGCAACTGTGCAGCTCCGGCAGTATCCGGTCCTGTTACAGCCCTCAGGGCCCTCTTGAATAATCAGGCCAACTGGATCACGGATGATAATACACCTCCTTCCTTTGTATTGCCAACAGGTTGTAACTACCTGGGTACAGCTTGTCCAACCATTACGGTTACAAACCCAGGAACAACAACCGGCACAGTAGGAACAGCATTCAGCCAGACCTTTACAGCATCTGGCGGTGCCCCGGCTTATACTTTTACTACGGTTAGTCCATTACCAACCGGAATTACCCTTTCATCTGGCGGTGTATTAAGTGGTACGCCTACACAATCCGGTTCATTCCCGATTGTTGTTACCGCGACAGATGTCAATGGTTGCGCCGGAGATGGAGCTACTTATACCTTAGTGATCTCCTGTCAAACAATCACCGTATCAAATCCTGCCAATGCATCCGGAACAGCAGGAACTCCGTTCAGCGAAACCTTTACTGAAACGGGCTCTCTCGGCGGTGCGACCTTTACAACCGCCAGTACCCTGCCTTTGGGTATTGCCCTTTCAACTGCCGGTGTATTGAGTGGTACACCCACACAAACCGGAACCTTCCCAATAGTGGTAACGGTAACAGATGGCAACGGTTGTACCGGTACAGGAACAACTTATAATCTGGTGATTGCTTGCGCAGCCTATAGCATTACTGCAACACCTGCTTCTCAGTCAAGATGTTCTGGAACAGCCATTCAACCCATTTTAATGAGCAGTACGGCTGGTGGAACAACCTTTAACTGGGTCAGGGATAATGTGCCAACCATTGGCGGATCCATTCCGGCCAGCGGATCTGGTAATATCACCGGAAACCTGGTAAATAATACGGGCGCTCCGGTTACCGTTACTTTCACTATTACACCAGATCTGGGTGGTTGTCCGGCCACACCGGTTACAGCAACTGTAACGGTTAATCCTTTGCCAGTGGCCCTGATCACTGGCCCCGGCACTGTTGGGGCTGTGCCGAATTGCCAGAATTCTGACGTCGTATTGTCTGGTGCAACTTCTACAGGTACCGGCCTTACTTATGCATGGGGCAGAAGCTTGTTTACAACTCCGTTTACAGCCGTAGGTACCGCACAAACCCTGCCGATTGAAGTGGGAGGAAACTACCTGCTGACAGTAACAAGCGCAGATGGTTGTACAGATACAGCAATGACATCAGTGCTTGTAGCCGATTATATTTTCAATGGCAATCTCGCCCCTGGCGATGCGGTTCAAACAGGTCGCCTGAACAGGTTTGCTGCAATATCTACTTGCGCAGCGCCCAAAGGCTGTCCGGGTATCTTTACATCAACAGGAAGCAGGTTATACGATTCATATACAGTTACGAATCCATACAGTACGCCTGTATGCGCCACCATTGGAATCACCTCCTTCTGCTCAACAAATATTTTCTGTGCCGCTTATCTGGGTGCATACGATCCGAACAACCAATGCGTCAACTATTTAGCTGATGGAGGTTCTTCATTTACCACAACGGGCTTCTATGAAGCAACAATCCCTGGCAATGCAACCATAACCATCGTAATACACGAAGTAAATCCAGGTGCAGGTTGCGCGGGTTACCGGTTGTCTGTTCATCTTCCAAGAGAAGGGATTATAGCTACACCTTCCGCTCCTTATTGTTCCGGCACGCCGATTACACTTACAGCGCCTCCGGCAAACAACTATAGCTGGACACCAGGTGGTGCCACCACTCAAACAATTGTTGTAAATCCGCCACTTGGCACTACCAACTATAGTGTTCAGTCAGGATTTGGCAACTGGGGTTGTGTGGGCGATACTTCTGTAACACTTGTAGTAGGCTCCAATCCGGATGTTAATGCAGTAGCTAATCAGTTCTATTGCGCAGGATCCTCAGCCGGACCGATTCCATTTACCGGTTCCGTTCCTGGTACCACTTATAACTGGACGAATACCAATACCGCAATCGGGCTGGCAGCAAGTGGCACCGGTGATATTCCAACCTTTACGGCTACGAATGCTACAGGGGCTCCTATTTCAGGAACCATCACTGTTACACCGGTCAACGGACCTTGTACGGGTACACCAATCACCTTTACCATCACTGTTGCAAACACTCCGTCGATTACAGGAGTAACCAATGATGAAATATGTGCACCGGGTGGTGTCGTAAATCTGACTGCAGCAGGAAATGGTGTGATTAACTGGTACACTGCCGCAACCGGTGGTAACCTGGTCAACACTGGTACAACTTTCAACCCCAATATTTCTGCCACTACTACTTATTATGTAGAAAGTCAGATCAATGAACCAGCCGCTCAAACAGTGGCGATGCCGGGTCAAAGCAGCACTTTCCCGGGTAATGTAAGAGGATACTGGTTCACCGCCCCTGTTGATTTTGTGATGACGGGATTATTTGTACCAACAACAGCATCTTCCGGAAACCAGCAGGTAGCAGTATTGAAGTTCAATGGCAATACACCGCCACCTGTTTTCTCAGCAACTACAAATGCGTTCAGCACCCTGTTCCTGACAAAGGCAAATACCTCACCCGGCTATATTGCCGTGAATATTCCAATCAAAGCTGGTGAAGTAATCGGCGTTCTGGGTAACAGGGCAGATCTGAATTCCTATGCACCGGGCGATTATAACACCACAATATTTGGTCAGGCAGTACAAATGCAGAGATTGGGTATGCAATTCCCGCTTTCTTCAACTGATCCAAGGGATATCTGGAGGGAGTTTGGTCCAAGTACAAGTATCTCAAGAATAGAATTTACCTATACTTCGATCGCCTGTTCCAGCTCACCAAGGGTACCAGTAACCGGTACAGTGAACCCGCTGCCGGTCGCAACAGCTACCCCGGCTTCACAAACGGTTTGTTCCGGACCAATCACCAGCATTATCCTGACCAGTTCAGAGCCTGGCACTACCTATGCCTGGACAAGGGATAATACAGTGAATGTAACCGGCATTGCTGCCAGTGGAACCGGCGATATCAGTGGTACACTGACCAATAATACATTCGTACCACAAACAGTAACCTTTACCATCACACCGACCGTTACTGCAACGGGTTGTGTGGGCGCTCCGATTACAGCCACTGTAACCGTGAACGCTGTACCAACCATTACCTGCCCGGCGAATATTACCGTCAACAACACTTTAGGTCTTTGTGGAAATACAATAACTTATACACCAACATTCACAGGTATTCCAGTGCCAGCCATTACCTATGCGTTTACCGGGGCTACAACAGCCAGCGGAAGCGGGGATGGAAGTGGTTCATTCTTTAATGTTGGCGCAACTACGGTAACAATTACCGCAACGAATTCCTGTGGTTTTGCCAGCTGTACATTCACTGTAACGGTGAATGATACAGAGCCACCGATTGTAACAACCGGCTCAATTGGCAGTTGCTATCCAAGTGTAGCTGCCGCTCAGGCCGCCGCACTGGCAGCCACTTCGGCTACCGATAATTGTCCGGGTGTGCTCACAGAAGTGGCCAGTACGGTTGGAACCTGCTCCGCTGTGATTACAGTAACCACAACCGATGTGGCTGGTAATTCTACCGCTGTAACCTATAATACAAGGATTGATAATACAGCACCGGTGATCACTTGTCCTGCTCCTGTAACAGTGAGCTGTGCCAGCGCAGTACCGGCTCCGGATATTGCCAGTGTAACAGTAACTGATAACTGTCCTGGTGCTATCATCATAACATGGCAGGGTGATGTTATCAGTGCGCAAACCTGTACCAACCGTTATACCATTACACGTACTTACAGGGCTATTGATGTTTGTGGCAATTTCGCTGAGTGTACACAGATCATTACCGTAAACGATCAGACAGCACCAACCTTAACCTGTCCTGCACCTGTAACCGTAAGTTGTGCCGCAGCCGTTCCTGTACCGGATATCAATAGCGTAACAGGTGTAACCGACAACTGTGGTGGCCCCGTAACGGTTACCCATGTAAGCGATGTGATCAGCGCCCAGACCTGTCTGAACCGCTATACTATCACCCGTACTTACAGGGCAACAGATGTGTGTGGTAATTTTGCAGAGTGTACACAGATCATTACGGTGAACGACCAAACTCCACCTGTAATTACCTGTCCTGCTAATATCACAGTAAACAATACACCAAACCAGTGTGGTGCCATTGTGAATTTCACTGTAACAGCAACTGATAACTGTGCCGGTGCAATCACCATAACTTCGGTACCTGCTTCCGGTAGCTTCTTCCCTGTAGGAACTACAACAGTAACTTCTACTGCGGTGGATGCCTGCGGAAATACTTCTACCTGTACGTTTACTGTAACAGTAGTGGATGTACAACCACCGGTGATCACTTGCCCGGCGAATATCACAACAGGTAATAATCCTGGTATCTGCGGTGCAGTGGTGAACTTCCCGCTGCCAACAGTTTCCGATAACTGCCCGCTTCCTGGTGGTGTAACGCTGAATCAGAATACGAACACAACAACCATTGCCTTCAATACCGGAATTTCCTGTAACGCAGGCGCTACTTCATTCTGGAGAGCCTATAACCTTGCCAGCTTCCCGTCTGTAACCGGTCCGCTGACAATCAATAGTGTGAGATTTGGTATTGAAGTTAATAACACCGGAGTTGGACAAACCATGACGGTTAACCTGTATAATCAAACCGGCGCTGCCTTCCCTGGCGGAACCAGAACCCTGATTGCAACAGGAACAGTAAGTATCACTGCTGCGGCGAATACTTTCTATACCGTGAATTTTGGATCAGCCCCAACCGTACCTGCCAACGCCATCATCATTGTGGAAGTAGCAACTCCTGTGGGAGGAGTCTTCCCTGCAGCCAATGGACTGGGAGAATCCGGACCTTCCTATATCTCATCCACAGCTTGTGGTGTGCCGAACCCGGTAACACTGGCTTCACTTGGCTTTACTGCTAACCATACAATTATTGGTATGTCGGGTACAGTTCCTGTTGTGCCACCAATACTGGTTCAAACAGGCGGTCTGCCATCAGGCAGCACCTTCCCGGTTGGTACTACAACAAATACATTTGTTGCCAGGGATAATGCAGGCAATACATCAACCTGTTCATTTACCGTAACAGTAAATGATGTAGAACAACCAACGATCACTTGTCCTGCCAACCAGGTAAGGAATACTGATCCGGGTGTTTGCTACGCTACCTTCCCTGATCCTCCGGGCATACCAAGACCAACCTTTGCAGATAACTGCGCGGTAACAAGGCTTACCTGGAGCATGACAGGACCTGGTGGAACGACCACTTCTCCTGCAACAGGTATCAACTATGTACCGAATAACACACAGTTCCTGCTGAATGGTACAACCGGTCAGGGTATAACCACTATTACTTATACCGCAGCTGATGCAGCTGGAAATACACGGACCTGCTCATTCACTGTAACGGTGAACGATGCCTCTATTCCTGTGATCAGTGTTCAGCCGGCATCAGTCTTTGTTTGCGAAGGCGGAAATGCCGTATTCAGTGTAACAGCTACAGCCGGAACGGGTAACCCGCTTGGCTACCAGTGGCAGCAATGGAATGGCAGTGCATGGGTGAATATTACCGGTGCTACCACTTCTACGCTGACCATCCCTGCGGTTGCATTTACTCAGAACACCAATACATACCGTGTAGTTCTCACCGGCAGATGTTCTGTAGTGAATTCTGCAGCAGCTACGCTGTTTGTGAATCCGCTGCCGAGCGTGACCCTGCTGACTTCAATACCACCAGCACTGCAACCCGGTCAGGCACTGAATATCACATCAACAGTGAATCCTCCGGGTGGTACTTATGCATGGTTCCTGAATGGTCAGTTGCTGCCAACAGCACTGGGGTCATCACTCACTAACCTGACAGTTGACAACCAGGGTACTTACCGCCTGGTTTACACAGACCTCAACGGTTGTGTAGGCACATCGGCCAACCTGGTGATCAGCGCCTTCCAGTCAGAGAAACTCTGGATTTATCCGAATCCGAATAGCGGAAGATTCCAGATCCGTTTCTACAATCATGTGAATGAAAAAATCACCATCAATGTGTATGACATGAAGGGTGCAAGGATTCACCAGCAGGTTGAAACACCATCAGCCAACTACACCAGGATCGATGTGAACCTGGGTGCCGGTATACCTGCAGGCTTCTACAATGTGGAAGTAAGAGGTGGTAATGGTGCACTGATTGGAAACAAGAAGATCGTGGTACATCATAACTAAACAGCATTTTATCTGAATACAACGGGACTGTGATTCACAGTCCCGTTTTTTTATGACCATCAACAATACCAAATCACAGCACCCTGCTTAAATTTGTCATCATCAATAATTGAAAAATGAAACTCGACCTTGCTGCCATGCGGCCTGTCAATGTACAAAGAGCCCGGGAGGGATTTAAATGTTACGACAATCAACCGCTCACGTATTGGACCACTGCTTTGGCAGGTGAGGTAGGAGAGCTTTGCAATATGATCAAGAAAATGCAAAGAGTGGAAAGAGGGGGCCTGGATGGTGGTAGCAGCTACACGGCAAAAGATATCAGCAAAGAAATGCTCAAGGAAGAAATCGGTGGGATTGCCATCTATCTCGACTTGCTGGCCTCTCTGCTGGATATTGATCTGGAGGAAGCCATCATGGATACATTTAATAGTAAATCAGAAAAGTACGGCTTCCCACAATTTCTTGAAATCTCAACTCCGGGAGATTCTATCCAACTTTAAAATCGTATCATGAAATCCTCACAGCAACTCGCTGCTCATTTCAGACAACTCTGCTACGGAGGCAACTGGACATGGGTGAACCTGAAAGATACACTGAAAGATATCAGCTGGGAACAGGCCATTACAAAAGTGCAGGATTTTAATACCATCGCCGTGCTCGTATATCATATCGGATATTATGTATCCGTTCAGCTGAAAGTTTTAAAAGGAGGAAACCTCGAAGGAACCGATAAAGACAGTTTTAATTGCCCGCCTATACAATCAGCGGCAGACTGGGAAGCACTGCTCAGTAAAACCTGGCAGGAAGCGGATGAATATGCGGCACTGGTGGAACAGCTTCCTGATCAGCAGCTGGAAGAAGTTTTTGTAATGGAAAAATATGGCAACTGGCACCGCAACCTCATTGGACTAATCGAACATGCACACTATCATCTTGGACAAATCGTGGTGCTGAAAAAAATGATACAATCAGGGAAAAAATACACATCTCATTGATCCCATCAGTAAACCATATTTCGCCATCAATGTGACGTGTAAAAAACCGCTTATGTTTACGAACAGTACAGTTGTTACTACAAGGAAGAAAGTA
>Ga0138256_10005559_pt1 | contig 13311 bp, 13 predicted proteins | sample KNB2016incub_MG_FD_105486 | JGI IMG/M metagenome (GOLD analysis project Ga0138256, IMG submission 105486) | Active sludge microbial communities from wastewater in Klosterneuburg, Austria - KNB2014incub_MG | ecosystem: Engineered > WWTP > Activated sludge > Unclassified | place: Austria...
CGAACACAACCGCCGGGTCGCCCTGCGCATGCTCGAGCGCATCGCCGAGGGCGTGATCGACGACGAGCTGGTCACGCCCGACGTGTACTGGTGGGTGCCGGGTCGCGGCGACATGAGCCGGGCCGAGTTCTCCGCGCTGGTCGAAGCATTCAACGGCATGCACCGCGGCAACGGGCGCATGGAGGTGAAGGGCGTAACCGCCGAGGGCGATCGCGTGGCGGTCGAGGCGGAATCCTTCTTCGAGTTGAATGACGGCCGACGCTACAACAACACCTACCACTTCCTGTTCGAGTTCCGCGATGGGCGGATCTGCTGCGCCAAGGAATACAACGATTCGGGATACGCTGCCGCGACGCTGGGCCTGCTCTAGGCGAGCTGGCGCCGGTACCGGCTGGGCGAGGTCCCGAAGCGGCGACGGAACAACTTGTAGAAAGTGGCCACGTCGTCGTAGCCGACTTCGTGGCAGATGTCCTCGACACTGCGATTGGTGAACATCAGCAGGTCGCGCGAGGTCTTCAGTCGGGCATGCTGCACGAACTCGTGCGGCGTGATACCCGCGCTGTCCTTGAAGCGACGGTTGAAGGTGCGCCGCGCCAGACCGAGTTGATCGACGCAGCGGTTGATGACGTCGTGCTCGCCGACGTGCTCGACCAGCCAGCGCTGCGCCATCGCGATCGCCGGATCGAGCCGCTGGATCCGTGACTCCTGGCGTTCGATCAGGTGCTGCCAGTGTATCGCGTAGGTGTCCGCCGCCAGTTGCGCGGTCTGCGCTCCCCAGCGTTCGCCGATCACGGCGAGCATCAGCTCCTGCCAGGGCATGTCGCCGGTCAGCAGCAGTCGTTCGTCGCGTATGCAATTCGCGCCGCGCCGCAGTGGCACGCGTGGGTAGCGTCGGGCGAAATGGTCGGCGTAGTGGGAGTGTGTCACGGCCTCCCTGCCGTCGAGCACGCCGGCCTCGGCGAGCAGGAAGCTGCCGGTGCCGACTGCGGTGATCAGCGCGCCGCTGTCGGCGGCGCGCCACAGCCAGCGGATCAGCGGCAGGTACTTCGCGGGCGTCCAGGGATCGGGAACCGCCAGCGCCGGCACGAACACCCAGTCGACCGGCGCCGAGAAGCGCGAGTCGAGGAACTCGAAGAAGCCGAAGCGCTGCCGGAACACCGCCTCGGGCTCGCTGCTCACCGCGAACACCTGCGCCTCGGTACCGTCCGTGCGCTGCATGCGCGCACAGAAATCGATCGCCTCGTAGGCCGATGCGACGACCGAGATCACGGATTCGTGGGTGACCGCTATCGCGACGCGCATGGTGCTGAACGCAGTCTCCGCAGTTCGGCCAGAATGGCCAGTTATTGGCGAATCCGCCTATTAGCGAAAGCCGGCAGTGCCTTTTTACTATGCCCCACGGCGGGGGGTCTGACAATCGCAGGGGTGACCGATGCATCGGTGGCGGGTAACGGACCAGGTGATCGTGGTCACCGGTGCCTCGATGGGCATCGGGCTGGGTACGGCCCGCTGCCTGCTGGCACGGGGCGCGCGCGTTGCATTGATGGCACGCGATGAGGCACGGCTGCAGGGTGTGGTCGATGCGCTTGGCAGCGCCAACGCCCTGGCCGTGGCGGTGGATGTGTGTGACCGGTCCGCTGTTGCGGCGGCGTTCGAGCGTGTCAATGCGCATTGGGGACGGCTCGACGGCGTGATCAATAACGTGGGGTTGAATTGCGCGCGGCGCATCGAAATGATGCCGGAAGCCGAGGTGCGCAAGGTGCTGGAGTGCAATTTCCTCGGCACCGTGTTCGCTTGCCAGGCGTCGATTCCGTGGCTGCGCGCCAGCGGCGGCGGGCGCATCGTGAACGTGTCCTCGTCCTCGGTGCGCGACATGAACGAGTTCGCGCATCTGGGTATTTACAGCGCCAGCAAGGCCGCGGTCGAGCAGTTCACGCGCGAGCTGCGCGAGGAAGTGCGCGGCGACAACATCCTGGTAACCCTGTTCAGTTCGGGCAGCGTCTTCACCGGCAGCGTGTCGAACCTCGACCCGGCGGCGGCCGGGGAAGCCTACGCGGCATGGCTCGAGCGTGGCAGCTACTACGGCGGCAGCACCACGCCCGAGGTGATGGGCGAGGCGCTCGCACAGTGTTTCGAGTTCCCGCCCGGCGTCGGCGCGGAGTTCATCGAGGTCAGGTCCGGGCTGCGCGAGCGCAAGCTCATGGATACGGAGTCCTCGCGCTGACGCGAGGCCGCTTGATTCCGGCAACAAACTGCAACAGGAGCGAGGGCATCATCATGGGCAACACCACGAGACCGCTGCGCGTGATCCAGTGGGCCACGGGCGCGATCGGCAAGTTCAACATCGTTACCTGCAGCCGCAACCCGGCCTTCGAGCTGGTCGGCTGCTGGGTGTTCAGCCCGGAGAAGGCCGGGCGCGACGCGGGCGAGATTGCCGGCATCGGACCGAACGGCGTGAAGACCACCAACAGCATCGAGGAGATCCTCGCGCTGGATGCCGATATCGTGCAGTACGCGCCGCTGCTCGCGAACGTCGACGAGATCTGCCGGCTGCTCGAGTCGGGCAAGAACGTGATCACGCCCTCGGGCTTCACCACGGTCAGCAACAAGGCCGACGAGGCGAAGCTGCAGGCGGCTTGTCGCAAGGGCAGCGTGTCATTCCACGGTTCGGGTATCCATCCGGGCTTCTCGGGTGACCGCCTGCCGCTGATCCTCTCGGCGATGTCGCGGCGCATAGACAGGATCACGGTCCACGAGATCGTCGATATGGCGACGGTGAACGAGTCCTGGGACATGGTCGAGATGCTCGGCTTCGACATGACTCCCGAGGCGGCACGGTCCAATCCGCCGGCGCTGCTGGGCATCATGAGCACGATTTTCCACGAATCGATCGCGCTGGTCGCGCAGGGGCTGGGGCTCGAGATCGACGAGTACGACAAGACGCACGAGTTCGCGCTGGCCACCCGCGATATCGAGGTGGAGCTCGACCTCGGCACGAAGACCGGCGTGGTGCGCAAGGGGCATGTCGGTGGCCAGCACTTCAATTACATCGGGAAAAAGAACGGCAAGACCGTGATCGATTTCCAGACCATCTGGAAGATGGGCAATGAGCTGGAGCCCAGCTGGCCCTTCGAGGAGCGCTGGGCCTACCACGTGAGCATCCAGGGCGAGCCCGATCTGAAGCTCACCTTCACCTGTGGCTCACCTGACGGCCACGATTCGGCGAAACTCGGGCTGCTGTGCACCGCGATGAACTGCATGAACACGGCGCCTCTGGTGGTGGCGGCGGCACCCGGGGTCGTCACGCAGCTCGACCTGCCGATGATCCGCGCGGTGAACGCGTTCAACCCCTGAGCTAACAGGCGCACTCCGTGCACACACTCATTTTGCCAGGACGACATCTGACGGAGGATTCATGCTGATCAAGGACAGGGTTGCAGTCATCACCGGCATCGGCCCGGGAATGGGCCGGGAGATCGCGCTGGCCTTCGCGCAGAACGGCGCCAGGCTCGCCATCGGCGCGCGCAACATCGAGTTTGTGCAGAAGGTTGCGCAGGAATGCGTTGCCGCGGGTGCCGAGGTCGTGGCGCTGCGCACCGATCTGGCCGACAGGGCCTCATGCGAGGCGATCGTGACGGCCGCGATCGATCGTTTTGGCGGCGTGGACATCCTGGTGCAGAACGGTCACGACACCGGCGATGCCCGCCTGGTAGGCGATGCCGACCAGGCGCGCTGGCGCGCCGCGATGGAGTGCAACCTGTTCGGCGCGCTGTCGCTGTTCGAGGCCTGCCTGCCGTCGATGCGTGAACGCGGCGACGGGCGCGTGATCCTCGTGAACTCCGGCGCGGCGAACAACCGGCCGCCCGAGTACCTGGCGTCCTACGCGGCGTCCAAGGCGGCGCTCGCCTCGCTGGTGCGTTCCATCGCCATCGAGCACGGCAAGGACGGCATCCGCTGCAACGGAGTGCACCTGGGGCCGGTGGACGGCGAGAACTTCCGGCCGTGGATCGCCGGGCTCGCGGAGCAGAAGGGGATTTCCTTCGAGAAGTGCTTCAACGATTATCTCGAGGCCGAGTTTCCGCTGCGCTACGTGCCGACTGCACGCGAATGCGCGGGCACCGTGCTTTACCTCGCCTCCGACCTCGCGCGCGTGGTCACTGGCCAGGGAATCTCGGTCAACGGCGGCCAGTGGTTCGCCGCGTAGGTCCGGCTTCAGCCGGACATTTCTCCGTAGGTCCGGATTTATCCGGACATCTTCTTCCCCCCGGAGCCACCCCATGAAAAAACTGCGCATCCTGCAATGGTCGGCGGGCAACGTCGGCCGCCGTTCGATCATCGCGATCCACAACAATCCCCACCTGGAACTGGTCGGCTGTTACGTGCGCGGCGCCGACAAGGCGGGCAAGGACGCCGGCGTGCTCGCGGGCATCGGCCCGATCGGTGTGATCGCGAGCAGCGACGTCGAGGCGCTGCTCGCACTGCAACCCGATTGCGTCAGCTACAACGGCCTGTGGGCCAGTCCCGACGATTTCTGCCGCATCCTGGAGCGCGGCATCAACATCGTGACCACCTCGGCCTTCGTGACCGGACACGCGCTGGGCGAGGTCGCGCGCAACCGCATCCTGGACGCCTGCCGCCGCGGCAACAGCTCGATTTTCGGCAGCGGCATCCATCCCGGCTTCAGCAGCCTGATCAGCCTGGTGGCCGCGGGCATCTGCGATCGCATCGAGAACATCTCGCTGCTGGAATCGGTTGATGCCACCGGCTACGCCTCCAAGGAGACCTGGGAGAGCTGCGGCTTCGGCGCGCCGATCGGCGCCCCGGGGCTGGACGACGTGCTGCGCAAGGGCTCGGCGGTGTTCTCCGACGGCATCCACCTGGCCGGCGAAGTGCTGAAGCTGACGTTCGACGAGATCGCGTTCCGCGCCGATTTCTCGGCCGCGGTGGAGGATTGCGATTTCGGTTTCATGCAGATCGCGAAGGGCTGTGTTGCCGGCGTGAACGCGGGCTGGCACGGCATCGTGAGCGGTCGCTCGGTGGTGGAGCTGCGCTATCGCTGGAAGATGGGCAATCGGGTCGAGCCGGACTACCCGCTGCACCAGGGCTACGTGGTCAGCGTGAAGGGCCGCCCCAATGTGGACTTCACGCTGAAGCACGGCATGCCGGCGGGAGAGGTCGCGCACAGCGCCGAGGAGGGCATGCAGATGAACCTGATCACGACCGCGCTGCCCGCGATCAACGCCATACCGGCTGTCTGCGCGGCGCCCGCGGGCATCCGGACCTACGCCGACCTGCCGCTCATATCGGGCGCGGGATTCGTGCTGACCGGCTGAGGCGCGGCCCGGATGCGGCAATGATCGTGGTCCGCCGTTGCGGCGCGTACAATCGCGCGCCTGAACTCCGCAGAACCACGAGGTTTGCATGACGATCACTGCGCAGCTGATCCAGGACAAGATCCGGGAAATCACCTCCGCCGGGCAGTTCTTCGAAATGGAGGATCGCGAGGTGGCGGGGCGCCGGGTGCGCCTTTACAAGCATGCGCCGGCGACCCTCGTCGATGTACTGCAGGCATCGCGCGCCCACGGGGCAGCCGACTTCATCGTCTACGAGGGTCGGCGGCTCAGCTTCGACCGCTTCTTCGCCGAGGCCGATGCGCTGGCCGCCACGCTGCAGCGCGAGCACGGCATCGGCAAGGGCGATCGCGTCGCGATCGCGATGCGCAACTGCCCCGAGTGGTCGGTGGCGTTCACCGCCGCGGCGCTGGTCGGCGCCATCGTGGTGCCGGTGAACAGCTGGGGCAAGATGGAGGAGCTGCGCTTCGCGCTGAGCGACTGCGGCGCCCGCTGCCTGATCTGTGACGAGCCGCGCTACGGCCTGCTCGCCGAGGTGCACGATTCGCTGGACATCGACGTGCTGGTGGCCGGCACCGGCGCGGAATTCCGTTCCGGCGCGCGCGTGCACGCTTTCGAGGGCGCGCTGGCGCGCGGGGAGGGCGGGACGTACACGATGCCGCCGGCCAGCGCCGAGGATTCCAGCGTGATCCTCTACACCTCGGGCAGCACCGGTTTCCCCAAGGGGGTGCTGCACCGCCACATCGCTATCACGCAGTCGCTGATGAACATGTACTTCCTCGGCTTCCTGCTGGCGCAGCTCGAGGGGCAGCGCGAGTTCCGCGGCGGCGCGACGCGCGAGACGCCAATCCTTACCGTGCCGCTGTTCCACGCCACCGGCCTGCTGAGCGGCCTGATCCTGCCGCTGCAGACCGCGCAGAAAGTCGTGATGATGTACAAGTGGGACAGTCGCACGGCGCTCGAGCTGATCGAGCGCGAGAAGGTCACCGGCTTCACCAGCGTGCCGGCCATCCTGAAGGACCTGCTGAGCCACCCTGACTTCGACCGTTACGATACGTCCTCGCTGATCCGCGTCTCGGCGGCCGGGGCGGCCACGCCGGCCGGTTTGGCGGAGCTGATGAGCGAGAAGCTCGGCAATCCCAGCCGCTCGACCGGCTACGGCATGACCGAGACCATGGCGGTCACCTCCACCATGAGCGGCGTGGTCTACGACCTGTCACCGAAGAGCGCCGGCGTCGTGTCGCCGATCATCGACATCCGCTTTGTCGACGACGCGGGGCGCGAATTGCCGCGCGGGCGGCAGGGCGAGATCCAGCTGCGCAGCGTGGTGTGCACGCCCGGATACTGGGAAAAGCCAGAGGCCAACGCGCAGCTCTTCACGCAGGACGGCTGGATGCGCACGGGCGACGTGGGTCTCATCGATGGCGACGGTTTCCTGCACATCACCGGTCGTACCAAGGAACTGGTGATCCGCGGCGGCGAGAACATCTACCCCGGAGAGATCGAGGATGCAGCCTACCGCCACCCGGCGGTGCAGGAGGCGGTGGTGTTCGGCGTCGACGATCCGCGCATGGGCGAGGAACTCGCGCTGGTGTGCTACCTGCGTCCCGGCACCGTGCTGGATGCCGCGACGCTGCGCGCGCATCTGGGCGAGCGGCTGGCCGCCTACAAGGTGCCGAGGTACATCGCTTTATCGACGATGCCGCTGCCACGCAACGCCAGCGAAAAGCTGCACAAGCTGAACGTGAAGGCCGCCTTCCTCGAAGGACATTATCTGGTTGAGTAGGTCGGGCTTCAGCCCGACAAGGCACCTGTCGGCATGAACGCCGACCTACGCCGCAAGGGTCCGGCAACGCCGAACCCGCCCACGGTTGTTCAGCGGCCCGTGTACTGGCTGCGGAAGTGCGGGATCACGTGGCGGCCGATGTTGCGCACCGTCTCCAGTTGCGCCCAGAACGGCACCGTGCCCATCTGGCAGATGAACAGGATCTCGTCGGCGCCGGCGTCCACCAGGCGCTGCACGTAGCCGATGCAGTCGCTGACCGTGCCGTAGGCGTGGTTAGGATTCATCATCGAGAGACTCGAATCGCTGAAGTCCACGACGAGCTCTTCCGAGGCCCAGCGCGTCTTGATGATCGTCTCGCCCGTGGTGGTCGTGATCGTGTCGTCTTCCCACGCTTCCCAGTCGGGCTTCGGTCCGCCGCTGTACCAGTACGCCAGCGACTCGGTGAAGAAGCGCTGGCCGCGGATGCCGATCTTGCGCGCCTGCTGGCCGTCGGCGAGCACCATCGCCGGGCACAGCACCGCGAGGTGCTCGTTCGGGCGATAGCCGACCTGGTCCTCGGCCTTGCGGTTGCGGAAGGCCTCGCGGTAGACCGCGTTCTTCTTCGCGATCTCCTCGGGGCCGCCGAAGCCCAGTACCAGCGCGCCCATGCCGCGCCCGCCGGCGCGCGTGAGCGTCTCGGTGTTGGTGCAGGCGAGGTACATCGGCGGGTGGGGCTCCTGCAGCGGCTTGGGGTGGATCGGGCGACGCGGGATCTTGATCCACTTGCCGTCGTGCTCGATCTCCTCCTCCACCATGATCTTCGGGATGAGGTACATCGACTCGTCGATCTGCTCCGGCAGATCGTCGAGGTTGTAGCCGAATGTGCCCGATTCCTGCTGCGTGCCGCCCTTGCCCACACCGAAGTGCACGCGCCCGCGCGAGAGTATGTCGAGCGTCGTGATGCGCTCTGCGACCTTCACCGGGTGGTTCATTGCCGGCGGCAGGCAGACCACGCCGTGACCGATGCCGATGCGCTCGGTCTTAGCGGCGATGAAGGCCAGCATGGTCTCGGGCGCCGAGGCGTGCGAGTAATAGGTGAGCGCGGTGTGCTCGACGCTCCAGAACACGTCGAAGTTCTCGCGCTCGCAGGCGAGCGCGAGCTCCACCGTTTCCTCGAGTATGCGGCGGTCGCCGGCGCGGCTCTTGTCGGTGGTCTGGTTCTCGACGATCATCGAAAATTTCATGCGCTCGTCCCTTTTGCTGGAGGCTGTTTATGGGTAAAGGCGCGTTCATTCTTGAATCCGGGCCCGGAGCCGTCCTTACCCGAATCGGGTAGGTGCCCCGCGGTGTGAACAAAGCTTGATGGAGATCAATTTCCGGGACGCCCGGGTCTCCGGGCGGCCCGCGTAGAGGGCGCTCGAGGAGTGCGTCGTTGGCTTCGTTCCTCGTGGCATCTTCCCTTTGAGTTGTTGTCGCCTGTACCGATACGCCGCCGGGAAGGACAAGGCCCGTTGCTCGGCCAAGTGCGGTGCCCGGATGATTGTGCACAACCACGCGGGCGGGAATGGTGGTCAGCGGATGCCGCGCACCGTCGACTACCGGGAATGCAGGCGCTGATTGGCAGGGCTCAGGGGAATGCGCAGGGCATTCTGAAAGTAGCCCACGGTGGAGAACTGGCCTGCGAGCAGGGGCAGCTCGATGAGTTGCGCGTGGTCGTATCGCTGTGCAAACGCATCCCGGGTCGCGTCCGAAACAATCGCCACATCGATCAGAACTTCCGTCGCTTGCACCAGGGCGCGTTCGTGATCGGTCCAGTGCGGCGACATCGAGCCGGCTTCATGTCATCGGTATCCGGCGACCTACCACCGTTCCGGTGTCTCATCCAGGCCGAGCGGTCTTTGATACGAGACATCGCGCTTGTCGCGCAGCCCCTTCGTGTAGCCCTGGTCGTGAAAGAACGGCATCTTCAGGATGGATGCGTCGCCGGACAACAGCACATCGACGGTGCTGCGGCGCAGGGCTATCTTCCATTCCCCCTCGCGCCGTTCCAGCCGGTCGATGTAGCGGCCGCTGATCAGCCGGGCGCTCTCACCGTCGTTGTTGAGCAGGATCACCAGCACATAGCTTTCGCAGTGCGCGACATCACCGTCGATCTCGCAGGTGTGCGTGGTGATGTTGTGCGTGTGGAGCAGGGAACCCTTGGCGTGCACCTTGTTGGCCCACCGGGCATATTCGGGGCCGGGGTTTATGGCAAAGCCGTGCTCGTCGATGCCATCCTCGTGGTAGGCGCGGGTCAGCAACTCGATGTCGTGGCGATCGTGACCGCGGGCGTGGCTGGCGATGCAGTCGAGGATGGCGCTGCGGTCCATGAGGTAGCGGACGTCCTGTCGCAACTGTTCGAGAGTCGTGTCGCTCATGGTCTGTTCCTTGCGGGGATTCGCCTGCGGGCTAGCGGATGATGTACGGGTATTGCACGCGCGGCTCGACCTTGTGGGTATCGCGACAGGAAACCGGTTGGCGTCCGCCTTCGTCCGTGATGCCGTACTTCAGCGCCATTTCCGCGCCAATCAGCGTCCGGCCGCTCATCTCCAGCAGCGCGGGATCGTTGTAGAGCGCCCAGATCACGTGGCCGGTGAACTCCGGCGTTTCGGTGATCCCTGCCAGGTGGGCGTATTTCTCCGGGGCAGAGTCGATCAGCATCTGCAGGCGCTCTGCCTTCAGCGCACCCATCCAGATCGATACGGCGGCGACATCGAAGTCCTTCAGATCCACGGCCATGTCGGCGGCAAACTTGTCCATGCCGGCCTTGTGCGCGCCGTAGACGGGGCCGTAGACATAGTGGACCGAACCGGAGGCCGAGGTGAACACGATCAGTCCATGGCGCCGTGACACCATCAGTGGCGCGGCGTAATAGCTCGCCACGTAACTGCTGCGCAGACCGACGTCGAGCATTCCCGCTATGCCGAGCGGCTTTGCCCAGAAAGGCCCGGGAGCGGTGAGGTCGTCGTGAATGGCGCAGGCGTTGTTGACCAGGATGTCCAGCCGACCCTGTTCGCGTTGCACCTGTTCGAACAGTGTCTTTACCTGGTGGTCGAGCGCGTGATCGACGCGCACCGCGATGCCGGTACCCCCGGCCGCAGTTACCCTTTCCGCGGTCTCGTGGATGGTTCCGGGCAGTGGCGAATCGTCGCGCGTCTCCGAACGGCCCGTGACGTAGACCGTACAGCCATGGCTTCCCAGCGCGAGAGCGATCCCGCGACCGGCACCGCGGCTGGCACCGGTAACCAGGGCAACTGGAGCGCTTTCGGACATGGGTGCGACCTCGAACAGGTTCCTGATTGAGCGATCTCGCGCCCGGACGCGAACGAGCGTCAGGCGAAGGGCTCGTCGCCGGCAATCTGGGTACGGTACATCAGGCGGCCGCTGTCGAGCGGGTACGGCAGCGCCCGGTGCATGGTGCCGGTGTTGTCCCAGATGACCAGGTCGCCCAGCTTCCACTCGTGGCGATAGACGAACTCCGGTCGCGTGGCCCATTCCCGCAGTCGCGTCAGCAAGGCCCAGCCTTCGCGCAGATCCATGCCTTCGATGTGCGAGGCAGTGGAACCCAGCACCAGCGATTTGCGCCCGGTGCGATGGGTCCATACCAGTGGCAGGGTGTTGGGCTGGTACTGCTGCCACTTCTTCAATTCTTCATAACTCGGTTCGGGCTTGACGCAGCGCTGTGCCGTTTCGAACATGTGCACGACTTTCAGCGTGGCCAGTGCCTGCTTTTCGGCTTCCGGCAGCTCATCCCAGGCAGCATAGGTATTGCAGAACTCGGTCTGGCCGCCGGTGGTGGAAAGCCGCCGCGAGCTCATCACCGAGGCGAAGATCGGCGTATGCAGCATGGTGCCGTCGATATGCCAGTAGAAGGCCCCCTTGATGTAATCCGCCTTGGGATTCTCCAGCGGATCCATGGTGATCCTGGTGATCTCGCAATCCTGTGTATTGGACCCCAGCGTCCGGGTGAAGGCGATCTGCTGGGCCTCGCCGAGGTTGAGTTCGCGGAACGCAACAACGCCGCGCTGCTCCAGCAGGCCGCGGATCTCCGCGGAATGCCGTCCGCTCAGGAGCGCATCGACATCCGCACGCAACTCGCTGCCAATACGCGGCGCCAGGTCGATGCGCAACAAGCCTGGATCCGCTGTCTGCCTTGCGCTCGTCACAATGAAGCCCTCTGTCGGGGAGTCCGGATCAAGGGGATGTCTCGATCGGGCACTCCTGCCCAAAAGCTGAACAGGTGGTCAGTTTATAGCGCCGCTGTGGATCCAAAGTCAACAGGGGCGTCAGCCGCGCCCGCAGCGGGCAGTGGGCGCGCCGGATCGGCGCTTGCGAGACGCAGCGGCGTGGAAACGACTCAGCCGGAAGGTTTGCCCAGCCGCCGCAGCCACCATTGCACGAATTGCCTGGCGTCATCGTGCCCCAGGGTGATGCCGAGCCCGGCTTCCATCACCAGCGTGCGGGCAACCGCGATCAGCAGCACGTTCAGGCCCGCGGTCGAGCAGCCGGGCGGCTGGATGGCGTCCACGTCGACGAGCGCGGCGAGAATTCTCGCGCGCCGCTGGCGCTCGCGCCGGGTCATCGCGGCGATCTCCTCGCGGATTGCCTTGCGGTGGTTCGCGAGGGCCATGAATTCCATCGCGAGCGCGGTCTGCTCCTGGTTGCAGTACACCGACCAGAGACTCTCCGGCGACTGCGCCGATTGCACGGCGTCGTCGAGTTTCCCGGCTTCGCGCGCGGCAGCGCGCCGGAACACCGCGAGGAACAGGTCGTCCGTGGCAGGAAAGTAATAATGCACCAGGGGAGGCTTGAGGCCGGCCTCCTTGGCCACGCGGCGGGAACTCACCGCGGCATAGCCCTCGTCCAGCATGAGTCGTTCGGCCGTGTCGATGATCAGCTTGAGCGAGGCCTCGCCCCTGGCACTGGTGGCGCCCTTCTGCGGCGTCCTGCGTGTCCGGGACGATGCTGCCTGTTTTCCTGACGTGGGCATGACGGGAGAGTGCTTGCCTTGCGCATTTTCACGAACTTGCGGGTACTCTAGCACGCACCCCGGGTTCTTTCGCGCCAACGGACGACGCGACGGTCCGTGCGGCGATCCCCCCGGACGGATCACATCATGTCGAGCACAGGAGAAGCCATGAAACTACGCGTCGTGCAGTGGTCCGTGGTCAACGTCGGGCGGCGCTCGATCATCGCGATCCACGCCAGTCCCCATCTCGAGCTCGTGGGCTGCTACGCGCGCGGAGCCGACAAGGCGGGCCAGGATGCCGGCGTGCTCGCCGGCATCCGCACCTGCGCCGATCTGCCGATCTGCGGTGCCGGTTTCGTGGTGAACTGAGGCGAGTCCCGCGGTGGAGCGGCTCGATGCGGTGGTTATCGGCGCCGGCGTGGTGGGCCTCGCGGTGGCGCGCGCGCTGGCGCTTGCCGGTCGCGAGGTCACGGTGCTGGAGGCGGAACGACAGTTCGGCATGCACGCCAGCAGCCGCAACTCCGAGGTGATCCACGCGGGCATCTACTACGCACCGGGCAGCCTGAAGGCGCGCGCCTGCGTGGCCGGCCGGGACATGCTCTACCGCTACTGCGCCGAGCGCGGCATCGCGCACCGGCGCATCGGTAAGCTGCTGGTCGCGGCGCATGCGGATGAAGTTCCCGCGCTGATGCATTACCTCGACACCGCGCGCGCCAACGGTGTCGATGACCTCCGCGTGCTCGAACGTGCCGAGTGGCGCGAACTCGAGCCCGAGGTGGAGGCGATTGCCGCCGTGCTCTCGCCGTCGACCGGCATCGTCGACAGCCACGCACTGATGACGAGCCTGCTGGGTGATCTCGAGCGCGCCCGCGGCACGCTGGTGTGCAGCAGCCCCGTGTTCGGGGGCGCAGTGACGGACGGGGGGCTGCGGCTCGACGTCGGCGGCGCGGAACCGGTGCGCATCGCCTGCCGCACGGTGATCAATTGCGCCGGACTGCGCGCACCACACGTTGCCGCGGCGCTAGGCACGCCGCCCGCATGGGTGCCGCCGGCGCATTTTGCGCGCGGCCACTGGTTCGCGCTGGCGGGCGCGTCGCCGTTCCGCCGCCTGGTCTACCCGATGCCGGAAGCCGGCGGGCTGGGCGTGCACGTGACGCTGGATCTCGCGGGACAGGCGCGCTTCGGTC
>Ga0138256_10005561_pt1 | contig 13307 bp, 8 predicted proteins | sample KNB2016incub_MG_FD_105486 | JGI IMG/M metagenome (GOLD analysis project Ga0138256, IMG submission 105486) | Active sludge microbial communities from wastewater in Klosterneuburg, Austria - KNB2014incub_MG | ecosystem: Engineered > WWTP > Activated sludge > Unclassified | place: Austria...
TCTTAAAACCTTAAAATTTTAAATCAAAAAAATAATCAACAAAAATTGATTTGTTGAAATTTCAATAGCTATGTAAAAAGGAGTTATTGCTCATCTAATTTCTTAGATTTGCAACAACTCCTTAATGTTTGAATTATTCAGGTTGTGGTGCGTCAACTGGACAAACGTTAGCGCAAGCGCCACAATCGATACAGTCTGCATTAACAACATAAATGCTATCGCCAGCTGAAATTGCGTTTACTGGACATTCTGGCTCACAAGCGCCACAAGAAATACAAGAATCGTTAATTACGTACATAATAGAACCTCCCTATTTGAGTAAATGGTATCAAAACTGATAACTCATTATAATCCCATCGTTAATAAAAGAACAACCTCATATAAAAAATTAAGTCTAATTTTAATCCGAATACATTGATAATCATTATTATTTAAATAGTTGAAAATTTTTTCAAAAAGTTTGTAGATTTAGGAAGCTTTATGGTTTACACTATAAATGGATTGTGTTAAGATAAAAACGTTGATAAGTTTAACAATTGTTTAACAAACTTAACGCAAGGTAAGAAGCCGTAAGGCTTGAGGGAAACCTTATATCATTTTTAAAAGGAGATGTTTGATATGAGCTACATTCATGAGGTATTTGAGCAAGTTAAAGCTAGAAATGCAGAGCAACCAGAATTCTTACAAACAGTTGAAGAAGTTTTTAAATCTTTAGAGCCTGTTATTGCGAAACATCCAGAGTTTGTTAAAGCTAATCTTCTCGCTAGAATGGCTGAACCAGAAAGACAAATCATGTTTAGATGTCCTTGGGTTGACGACAAAGGCGAATTACAAGTCAACAGAGGCTTCAGAGTTCAGTTCAATGGCGCTATCGGACCTTACAAAGGTGGTATCAGATTCCACAAAACAGTTAACCTTAGCATTATCAAATTCTTAGGTTTTGAGCAAACTTTCAAAAACTCTTTAACGGGCCTTCCAATCGGCGGCGGTAAAGGTGGTTCTGACTTCGATCCAAACGGTAAATCAGATGCTGAAGTTATGAGATTCTGCCAAAGCTTTATGACTGAATTATATAGACATATTGGACCAGACGTAGACGTTCCAGCTGGCGACATTGGTGTTGGCGGTAGAGAAGTTGGCTACATGTATGGACAATATAGAAGAATCAAAGGCGCTTTCGAAAACGGCGTGTTTACAGGTAAAGGCATCTCTTACGGTGGTTCATTGATTAGACCAGAAGCAACTGGATTCGGCGTAACTTACTTCACAAGAGAAATGCTTAAAGCAAACAATGAAAGTATTATGGGTAAAACTTTTGCAATTTCTGGATTCGGTAACGTATCTTGGGGTACTGCAATGAAAGTTACTGAGCTTGGTGGTAAAGTTATCACAATATCTGGTCCAGATGGATTCATTCATGATGAAGCTGGCTTAACGCAAGAAAAAGTTGCTTTCATGTTAGAACTTAGATCTTCAGGTAAAGATATCGTAGCGCCTTATGCTGACAAATTTGCAGGATCTAAATTCTACCCTGGCCAAAAACCATGGGGCATTAAAGCTGACGTTGTTATTCCATGTGCGGTTCAAAACGAAATCAGAATCGAAGATGCTAAAATCATCGTAGCAAATGGCACTAAATTTGTATGTGAAGCAGCTAATATGCCATGTACAAACGAAGCAGTAGATTACTTTATGGAGCATGGCGTTATCGTTGGTCCTTCTAAAGCAGCTAATGCTGGTGGCGTTGCAACATCTGCACTTGAAATGAGCCAAAACTCAATGAGATACTCATGGACAGCAGAAGAAGTAGATGCTAAACTTGACCAAATCATGGTTAACATCCACAAAAATTCTATGGATGCTGCTGCAGCTTATGGCTTAGGCTATAACTTAGTTGCTGGCGCAAACATCGCTGGTTTCTTAAAAGTTGCGGATGCAATGATGGCACAAGGTAACTACTAATCGATTGAAACATTTCAATAGTAAATCAAGGGAATCTCTATATGAGATTCCTTTTTTATTTATTAAACGTATACAATAAAAAAACTCATTATTGTATATTTTCCCTTGTTTGCTATAATTAGATTATAAAAAAGTTATAAAAGGAAGGTCAAATTGATCAAAGAAACTAAGGTCCTATTGAAGGAAGTTCTTGAATTGCCACTCTTTGAAACCTCAAAACTTTTAACGCAACATGAAGCACTGACACATCAAGTTTCATCTGTTAATGTAATGCTTGACAAAGAAATCTTCAACTGGATTGGCCAAGATGGTCAATTGATCCTTACAACAGGTCAAATGTTTGAAAAATTGACCACCTCCGAACAAATTGAACTGTTCAAGGAAATTGCGAAGCGCAATGTCTCTGCAGTATTTATAAAAATTAACCCTTATATTGAAGCGTTGTCACAAGACGTTCTTGATGTGTGTAGTGAAATTGGATTGCCCATAATAGACCTCAATTACCAAGTGTCCTTTACAGAGGTGTTCTCAACGGTTTATAGCTTGATGTTTGCCAGACAGACAGCCATACTTGAACGGGTCGAAAATTTGCACAAAGATACCATGAATGTCGTCGTCAATGGCGGCAACATCGATGACATTTTAAAGAGCATACAAAAAACCATTACCTCGCCTGTTTTCATCAGAGACTATTATTTTGAAGATACTTACTTTATTAAAAGTGCTTTTGAGGACGATTATGCGCTTCTTTATGAAAATATCGAAGGCATACAGCTGGATGGAAAACATTCAAAGCTCATTTGGGATACAGTGCCTTTTAAGGAAACTGAAATTGAACGATTGATTGTGCCCATTTTTGTAAAAAATCAAGTGTTTGGCCATATTGTAACGTATGGAAAAGAACATGCAATCTCCAATTATGACAAATTGGGCCTTGAAGGGGCATCCAATATCGTGGCGCTTGAATTTCTTAAAAAAATTTCTGTGCAAGAAGTGGAAAATAAATACAAGCTTGAATTTTTCGACGATTTGATCTCTCTTGATGAAGTCAGGCGTTCAAAAGCCGTTGAACGCGCGTCTAACTTTAGGTTTTCAGAGAGTGCGAATTATGTCATGATGGACATTAGCGTTACCAGTAAAAATATGTCAGATGATTCAGAGAAAGCACTTAAAATCGCTTATTTGATAGAGATGATTTGTAAAGATATGGGCAGATCATATATGATCCTCAACAAAAGCGATCGATTGTATTTACTAATCATGCTAAAAGAAGGGGAAAATACCCCAATTGTTCGAAGGGTTGTGAAAAACATCTATGACATTTTAAAGTCGAAGATGAAAAAATACCAAACGCATATTGGGGTTGGTCGAATCTATAAAGGCTTGAATCAAGTACACAAAAGTCTACAAGACGCCTCTAAAGCAATTGAAGGCGCCATGTACTATATAGGTGAGGACATCGTCATGTTTGAAGAGATGGGCATTTATAAAGTGCTGTCTAACAGTGCGATTAAATCTGAACTCGAACTTTTTTACAAAGAGGTTCTCGAACCGTTGACGTTATACGATCAGCGGAAAGACACCGAACTTGTAAAGACGTTGGAAACCTATTTTGAATGCAATGGCAACCTTAAAAAAATGTCCGAAAAACTCTACACACATTACAATACCGTGCTATATAGGTTGAGCCGAATTCAAGAAATTATGAAGATTGACTTAAATAATGAAGCACATCGCTATGCGGTACAAACGGCACTTAAGGTACATAAAATCATGCGGCACTAGGTGGACTAAAAATAGACGTTTTTTTAATAGAATGAGGGTAAATCTATAATATAATTTGGAGGCATTTCAATGATTACGAATCAAGATATTTCAAAGGCAATGCTGGTAAAATTGGAAGATCTTTTTACAGAGCTACCTGATTATCCAGAATTTGAAAAGGGCATCAGACGTGCCCCAAAAAGAAATTTAACATTAAATCAAGATGAAGTTGCGCTTGCACTTAAAAATGCACTGCGTTATATTCCTGAAAAATGGCATAATGTATTGGCCCCTGAATTTTTAGAAGAGTTGCTAACAAAAGGTCGCATTTATGGCTACCGTTTTAGACCCGTGGGCAACATAAAAGCAAAAGACATTGCAGAATATCCAGGTGTCATCACTGAAGGCCGTGCGATTCAAGTGATGATGGATAACAACCTCGATTTTGAAATTGCATTATACCCTTATGAACTCATCACTTACGGTGAAACTGGAGCGGTTTGTCAGAACTGGATGCAATATCATTTGATTAAAAAATACCTTCAGATCATGACAAGCAAACAGACGCTTGTGATGCAATCGGGTCATCCTGTGGGCTTATTCCAAGCGCCGGAAACAGCACCAAGACTGATCATTACCAATGGTTTGATGATTGGTATGTTCGATGATATGGACAACTTCAATCGCGCATCTGCACTAGGCGTCGCTTCTTATGGACAAATGACAGCGGGTGGGATGATGTATATTGGGCCACAGGGCATCGTACACGGCACTTACTCAACGGTGCTTAATGCGGGTAGAGACAAACTCGGAATCCCAGAAGATAAAGACCTTAAGGGCAAACTGTTTGTAACTTCGGGACTTGGTGGCATGAGTGGTGCACAAGGTAAAGCGGTTGAAATCGCTGGTGGCGTTGGTGTCATTGCCGAAGTGGATGACTCACGTATTGAAACGCGTTTTTCACAAGGCTGGATTAGTGAAGTGACACGCACCCCAGAAGAAACCTTTAGAAAAGCAAAACAATACCAAGCAGAGGGACGTGCCATTGCCATTGGTTTCCATGGTAATATCGTTGACCTATTAGAATATGCGGTTGAAAACGATGTACACATCGATTTGTTATCGGACCAAACGTCTTGCCACAACGTCTATGATGGCGGCTATTGCCCAGTGGGGATCACATTTGAAGAACGTACAGAGCTCCTTTCAAAGGATAAAGATAAATTTGTCGGCCTTGTAAACGCAACTTTAGTGAGACATTATGAAACCATTAAAGCGTTAACTTCAAAAGGGGTTTACTTCTTCGATTACGGCAACAGTTTTATGAAAGCCATTTTCGATGCTGGCGTCACTCAGATTTGTAAAAATGGTTACAATGAACTCGATGGTTTTATTTGGCCATCGTATGTTGAAGACATTCTCGGTCCTGTTTTATTCGACTATGGGTATGGCCCGTTCAGATGGGTTTGCCTCAGTGGCAAAGAAGTGGATCTTGATCAGACAGATGCTGCAGCGATGTCATGCATCGACCCAAACAGACGTTTTCAAGATCGCGACAACTGGGTTTGGATTAGAGATGCTAAGAAAAATAAACTTGTCGTGGGTTCAAAAGCGCGTATTTTATATCAAGATGCGCTCGGTCGTTTGAAAATCGCACTTAAGTTCAATGAGATGGTAAGAAACGGGGAAATCGGTCCTGTTATGTTGGGAAGAGATCACCACGACACAGGGGGTACAGATTCACCTTTTAGAGAAACTTCAAATATCAAAGACGGCTCCAACATAATGGCGGAGATGGCAACACATGTATTTGCTGGCAATGCAGCACGCGGGATGAGCATGATTGCCCTTCATAACGGCGGCGGCGTGGGTATCGGCAAATCTATTAACGGTGGTTTTGGCATGGTACTTGATGGCAGTGAACGCGTTGATGAAATTCTTAGAAATGCCATGCCTTGGGATGTAATGGGCGGCGTTGCAAGACGTTCATGGGCGAGAAATGACCATGCGATGGAAACAACCATTGCGTATAACCAAACCCGTGAACACGATCATATTACATTACCATACCTTACAGACGAAACGTACATCCAAGCACTTGTAGAAAAAGCTTATGTAAAAGGTGGAAAATAAACTAAAAGTGGCTGCTTTAATGAAAAGCAGCTTTTTTTTAAAGAAAAGAGGCAAAAATGCAAATAGTGCTTCATCTATTCGGAAAACCGAGCTTAAAAATCGATGAGCGAAGTATCGAAATTTCACTTAAAAAAAGTGAAGCGATGCTCTATTATATTGCCTTTGAAAAACGCGTTACGCGCGATGAAGTGGTGAGCATCATCTGGTGCGATATTGAGCAACAAACCGCCAAGAAAAACTTGCGTAACAGTTTATATCGACTTAAAAAAGATTTAGAGACCGAGCTTTTTACATGTCCCAATAAACATGTGATTGAACTTTGCGATATACCAGGGTTCACTGTGGATGTGGATCAAGACGATGCTTATTTTCTCTCACATTATAAAGGAAAATTTATTGAAACGTTTACACTCCGCGAATCGGAAGACTTCGAAAGATGGCGTCAGAATGTCGAAGCCTCACTCAATCAAAAGTATTTGAAACTCGCGGCAGCCAGAATTCATGTACTTCTTGAAGCAAAAAAATATGAAGAGGCCTTGTTAATCGCCCGCGTCATGCGAAAAATAGATGATTTCGACGAATCTGTATCGCGAACACTTATGGCCATCTATGGGTATTTGGGTCAATATAAGCAAATTACCGAAGTATACACTCAGCTCAAGAGTCTGCTTGATGAAGAGATGGGCATTCAGCCCGATAAAGTGACGCGCGATCTCTATTACAGCTTAATATATGCGCCGCTTGACTCTAAAAATGAAGGTCTTAAGTATTTTGGTCGACAAAAGGAAACGGCGTTGATTGAGAAACTGTTACATCAAACGGCACTTGGTCAAAATCATCAGTCCCTAATCGTCATGGGTGAAGCCGGCGTCGGAAAGTCTAAATTGCTTGAAGAGAGTGTCTTAAAATATGAGAAATCCTTTAAACGACTTAGGATGACCTGTTACCCAGCGGAATCCACCTATGCCTATAAAGCTTGGAACGACGTCTTTTCACAGTTAGCGACACTTGTCGAAGTGGAAAAAATCGAACTGCCCCTTTTTACAAAACAAGTCTTGGTCAAGTTTTTTCCTGGCTTTGACGCTTGGACGGGCAGTTCGTATCTCGAAAATACAGAAACAATTAATGCCGATTATTTGGAAAAACTGAGTGCAAAATTGTTCGAACGGCTGCTTAAAACCAATCGACTCATTCTATACATCGACGATTTGCAGTGGATGGACCCGCTCAGTCTTAAGTTGCTTCTCAATCTCGTCAATCATGTTGAGGGATTTGTCTTCGTGGCAACACTTAGGAATGAGTATTCAGATTCAATGGACCATTTTATGGCACAGCTTTATAAATACGACCGAATTGTCACCATACCCTTAGAGCGGTTCTCACAAGAGGAATCCTTTGCATTTATGGATTTTTTAACGGAGGCACCTATTGAATTGGCACTTAAAGAACGCATTTTTGAGGAGGCCGAGGGCAATGCTTTTTTCATCGTAGAAGGCACCGTGGCTCTGGCTCAAGAAAAGGGCGCTCACAACCATCGCTTTAAAGGCATATTAGATTCTCGATTCATCGGCATCGACCGAAACGAAATGAAGTTGCTCGTCATAGCGGCCATGTTCTTTGATGAAATTGATTTTGAAATGCTTAGGACGCTCTATACCATTGATGAAGACTTGTTGCTTGAATACATTCAGGTTTTAAAAAGGCGGTTTATTCTCAAAGAAATTGTCAGTGAGGATGCCATTAAATTAAAATTTACGCACCATAAATTAAGAGAACACGTCTACGGGCAAACGCCGATGGCGAAGAAGAAAATATTGCACAACCGAATCGGTGGTATATTAGAAGAAAAGCTAATCGGGGATCAAAGGGATTTATTGCTTTATCAAAAACTCATCTATCACTACAGCAGTGCTGGCAATACAGTCAAACATTTGACTTATTATCTTAATTATTTAAGAGCGTATTTTGACTTTAGCCATGAACTATATCCCGAGCTCGTATCCAATGTCCCTTTTAGCATGGATCAAAGTCCAGAAGACACTTTTGATGAACTGGATGCGATGTTTACCAAGCTCTCTAGCACTGAAGCCATGGATTTAAGGCTTCAAGTTATGCATATGAAAGCGAGGTATTTCATTAGACAGGGCCGATATGAGGAAGGAATGGCGCTCATTGAACAACTCATCACATTCAGTCAGCAGCTTCATGATGAAGAAATGCTTTTTAAAAGCTATGTTCAGTGGTTTTACTACTTAATTCAAATGGAAAAAGTGGAAGAAATGGGTGCACTTATTGATAAAATTGTCGCTCTAAAGCGATCGCCAAAAAATGATGCGATTGCACGCCGATTAATGGGTATAAGCAGTTTAATGGCTTGTCGTTTTGAGGAGGCACGTGTTTTCTTCGCAGATTCCATTCAATGCTTTGAAAACCTTGGAAAAGGCGGACAATATGTCCTCAATATCGCAGCTTCCTACAATTATATCTCTGAAGCGTATCGCAGACAAAACCGTATGGAAGAAGCGCTTGTACAAGTAAAACGCGCCATTGAACTTTGCAGATTTCATAATATCATGCGTGGCAGTTCAATATTCAACACCAATGCGGGCATTATTGCATTTGGTATGGGTAAAATGGACCAAGCAAAGTCTTATTTTGAAGAAGCACTTAAGAATTATGAAACCGTGGACACGCTCTGGCGTAGAAGTGAAGCAGAAGGATATCTTGGCATCATCTTGATTCAAAGTGGGCACGAAGCAGCTGGCAAACAGTATCTAGAAAAAGCGCGAAATCACGCGAAGATCATGGGCACGCCTGAAACGTTAAAGCTTATTGAGAGTCTTGTAAAAAATAATTAAAGTTGTTATGATGAATCTGAAATTTAAATTTGAAAGGGGAATTTTATGAAAACAGATGTACAGATTGCACAAGAAGGCAAAAAAATGCACATTAAAGAGATTGCAAAGAAAGTGGGCATTTCTGAAGATGATTTAGAGCTTTATGGCAATTATAAAGCAAAAGTCAACTTGAGCGTTCTTGAAAACAAAAAAGATTTACCTAACGGTAAATTAATATTAGTGACAGCAATCAATCCAACTGCAGCAGGTGAAGGTAAAACAACGGTTAACGTTGGCCTCAGTATGGGATTGAATAAAATAGGCAAATTGACTTTTACCGCACTTAGAGAACCGTCTCTTGGACCTTGCTTCGGCGTAAAAGGCGGCGCAGCAGGTGGTGGTTATGCACAAGTCGTCCCAATGGAAGACATTAACTTACACTTTACTGGCGATATTCATGCGGTAACGTCTGCGAACAATTTATTGTCAGCGTTAATCGACAATCATTTGCACCACGGCAACCTTTTAAATATCGATCCAAATAGAATCACGTGGAGACGCGCGATTGATATGAATGATAGAGCCCTTAGAAATATGGTTATTGGATTAGGCGGCAAAACAAACGGCGTCACAAGAGAAGATGGCTTTGACATCACAGTGGCATCTGAAGTTATGGCGATATTGTGTCTCGCAAGTGGCGTTGAAGACTTGAAACACAGACTTTCAAAAATGATCATCGGTTATACGTATGCCAATAAGGCGATTACAGCGGCAGATCTTGAGGCAGTTGGTTCAATGGCACTTTTGCTTAAAGATGCAATCATGCCTAACCTTGTTCAAACACTTGAAAATACGCCAGCTTTTATTCACGGCGGACCTTTTGCAAACATCGCACATGGTTGTAACTCAGTAGTTGCGACTAAAACAGCGCTTAAGCTTGCTGAATATGTCGTTACAGAGGCTGGATTTGGCGCGGATCTTGGCGCTGAAAAATTCTTTGATATCAAATGTAGACAAGCGGGTCTTGAGCCAAGTGTTGCCGTTATTGTTGCAACAATTAGAGCGCTAAAAAAACACGGTGGCGTTGGTAAGAATGAATTAAATCTTGAGAATTTCGATGCACTTCGCCTTGGTTTTGAAAACCTTAGAACACATGTTGAAAACGTGCGTAAATTTGGTGTACCAGCGGTTGTTGCAGTCAATGAATTCCCAACAGATACACAACAAGAAGTTGAGTTCCTCAAAAAAATGTGTGCTGAAATCGATGTTCCTGTTGTCTTAACGCAAGTTTGGGCACATGGCGGAGACGGTGCCGTTGAACTTGCTAAGACCGTGGTTGCGCTTGCAGAATCTGGCGTGGCGAATTTCAAACCGCTTTATGAACTGGATCAACCCATCATTAAAAAAATTGAAAAAATCGCAAAAGAAATTTATAGAGCAGATGGCGTTGAGTTTAGCGCTAAAGCGATTAAAAATATCATGAAATTTGAAGAAGATGGATTGGGTGGTTTACCAATTTGTATGGCTAAAACGCAATATTCACTTTCTGATGATCCAGAGCGTTTTGGTGCACCTAGAGGATTTAAAATCTCAATCAATGATGTAAAAGTATCCGCAGGTGCTGGTTTTATCATCGCCATGGCGGGTGATATCATGAGAATGCCTGGTCTTCCAAAAGTACCTTCAGCAAATAGAATCGATATCCTACCGGATGGCGAGATTATTGGGTTATTCTAAGTAACCTTTGCGAAGTGATGTGTCGTTTAACATCATAATCGCATCGCATGAACCATTTAATTAAAACAGTGGAAACAAAGTGAAATCAAGCGCCTTCTATAAAGGAAATCGCTTGATTTCTTTTATTACCGCTGATAATATAAAGTTAAAAATAGATAAAGGGGAACATATGCTCGGGACACTCGTAAATTTTGCAGCAATCATTGCAGGCGGATTTGTCGGAATTCTAATTAAAGGTGGCTTGCCGTCACGTATCAGCCATACGATTATGCAAGGGGTCGGACTTGCAATTGTGTTGATTGGTCTATCAAGCGCCATGGAAGGCACAAGCTATATTATGGAAATCATCTTTTTCATCGTCATCGGCAGTTTGATTGGTGAGGGCATTGATATCGAGAAAAGACTTGAAAAATTGGGCAACAGCCTTGAAAAAAAGTTAACACGTGAGGATTCCAATTTTAGCAAAGGGTTCGTAACCGCAAGTTTGCTTTATTGTGTTGGCGCTATGGCCATTATGGGTGCCCTTGAAAGTGGCCTTAATGGCAACCATGAAATCTTGTTTGCCAAATCCATATTGGACGGCATCATCTCCATCGTTCTCGCTTCAACACTGGGTGTCGGCGTTATTTTTTCAGCCTTTTCAGTTTTAATCTATCAAGGGTCGATTACGCTTCTCGCAGGTGCACTGTCATCGGTATTAACAGAAACCGTTGTCACCCAAATGTCTGCAACGGGTGGCCTTTTAATCCTCGGTCTTGGTTTATCCATGGTGACTTCAACAAAAATCAAGGTGGGTAACATGTTGCCGGCCGTCTTGCTCCCAATTGCTTACCATTTAATCCGAACATTAATTTAAAAATAAACGAAATTCATCGTTTTTTACGTCTTTTTAGCTTGACCAAGCGCTTGAATCATAGTAAAATGTGACTATTAGAAGAGTTTGCCAATATATTTTGGGTGATATGGACCCGATGTTTCTACCGAACGACCTTAAAATGTTCGACTATTGGAATGAAGGGCCTAGATCCTTAAGGTGCATTTTATTCCCGATTAGTTAGACAACCGGTTCGTACGGTTGTCTTTTTTATTTGCAATTATCATTTTCACGGCACTCTATTTAATAAAAATAAACAATGAGGGGATTTAAAAATGGAGAAGTTTTTTAAACTCAAAGAGCATGGAACAAACATCTCGACAGAAGTTATTGCAGGCTTTACAACATTCTTTGCCATGTCTTATATCATATTTGTCAACCCTGCAATGCTTTCCCAAACGGGCATACCATGGGGTGCAGTATTCTTGGCAACAATTATCGCATCAGCAGTGGGTACTTTAATTATGGCATTGTTTGCTAACGTGCCTTATGCACAAGCACCTGGTATGGGTCTTAATGCATTCTTCACTTATACCGTTGTATTTGCACTTGGTTTTACTTGGCAACAAGGTCTCGCAATGGTATTTCTTTGCGGTATGATCAATGTACTCATTACAGTTACTAAAATTCGTAAATCCATTATTAAAGCAATTCCTTCATCTATTCAACATGCAATCGGCGGCGGTATTGGTATATTCATCGCATACATCGGTATTAAAAATGCCGGCTTCCTCTCTTTCGTTTCAGACCCTGGAAAAAATATTGTTTTAGACAGTGGCACAGTGATTGCAGATTCAAGCATCATTCCAAGCCTTGTCAACTTGAATACAGCACCTGTTTTATTAGCACTTACTGGTCTTGTCATTTTAGTCGTTTTATTAGTGCTTAAAGTTAAAGGCGCAATCTTAATTAGCATCGTGGCGACAACAGCACTCGGTATTCCAGCAGGCGTGGTTGATCTTTCTATGATCGGCACAACAGCAGGCGTTGGCGAATCTTTCAAAGAACTTGGTGGCGTATTTGGCGTTGCTCTTGGTAGCGAAGGGTTGTTATCACTTTTCAATGATGCTTCTAAAATTCCACTTGTTTTAATGACAATCTTTGCATTCAGCTTATCAGATACATTTGATACAATCGGTACATTTATCGGTACAGGTAGAAGAAGCGGCATCTTCAGTGAAGAAGATGAAGCAACAATGGCTAACAGCAGTGGTTTTAAATCAAAAATGGACAAAGCTTTGTTTGCAGATTCAATTGCAACATCAATCGGCGCAATCGTTGGTACCTCTAATACAACGACTTACGTTGAAAGTGCTGCAGGTATCGGCGCAGGTGGCCGTACAGGTTTAACAAGCTTAGTGACAGCCGTATTATTTATTGGTTGTATCTTTATAGCACCAATCGCTGGTATCGTACCAGCAGCAGCAACAGCACCTGCACTAATCGTCGTTGGTATCATGATGATGTCTGCGTTTAAAGACATCAAATGGGATAATCTTGAAGAAGCAATTCCTGCATTCTTTGCAGCGATCTTCATGGCATTTTGCTACAGCATCTCTTACGGTATTGCAGCTGGATTTATCTTCTTCGTTATCGTTAAATTCGTAAAGAGAGAATTCAAAGACGTTCATCCAATCCTTTTAGTATCTGCCTTGTTATTTGTACTTAACTTCATTTTATTGGCAGTAATGTAAAGTCTTGTCGTTAAAAAAGCAAAAATAGGTACAATCACAAAAGTAATATTTGAATAATAACGTTATTAAGACGTCGGTCACTTAAGAGTGGTCGGCGTTTTTTATCGTCTCAAAAGACGCCCCATAAACCCCGTTTTATTGTATACTATAGAAGCAAGACAATAATCACACGGACTTTATACGGACATAAGTTTAGATAAGTTAAAGGATTCGGATCAAGGATAAGAAAGATAAAATGAATGAAAATATAAGCGGCAAAATAAACGTTAAATAAGATGATAATATAATAGATAATACAAAAGATAA
>Ga0138256_10005562_pt1 | contig 13307 bp, 13 predicted proteins | sample KNB2016incub_MG_FD_105486 | JGI IMG/M metagenome (GOLD analysis project Ga0138256, IMG submission 105486) | Active sludge microbial communities from wastewater in Klosterneuburg, Austria - KNB2014incub_MG | ecosystem: Engineered > WWTP > Activated sludge > Unclassified | place: Austria...
CGTACACAGAGCGCTCAAAGAACAACCACAGCAGCACGATGAGCGCGCCCGACACGACAGCGATGATCAGGGTCTGCCCCGTCAGACTGACGGGGCCCAGCGCCAGGCGCAAGTCCCAGAACGGCGGGTTGCGAAAGCCCTCGGCACCAAAGAACAAAAGGCCCAGCCCGGTCATGGCAAAGTGCACACCCACCGACACGATGAGCAGCACCAGTGGCGTGGCATCGGCCAGCGACTGGAAAGCCACGCGGTACACCAGCGGCCCAAAAGCCGTGACTATGCAGATGCTCAAGAAGGCCTGCACCAGCAGCGGTGCCTGCATTGGTGCCGCCCAGGCGGTTACGGCAGCCACTGCGGCGGGCACGGCCAGGGTCTTGGCTACAGCCTTCAAGGACGCCAACAGGTGGTGCTGGCGCCGCCACTGGGCCAAGCCATCCATGGCCGCCGCAAGGGCTGCAAGAATCAACAGCAACCAAACAGTTCCAGGGACCTTGCCAGTCTGCAAAATGGCCAGCGTCAAAGCCCCATAGGTGACGAACTCACCCTGCGGAATGAAGATGACCCGCGTGACGGTAAACACCAGCACAGTGGCGATGCCCAGAAGGGCGTAGATGGCACCGTTGGTCACACCGTCCAGCATCAGGATGCTGGCGATCGAAAAGTCCATGGAATTGCCTTGCTAAGGAATTATTCGACTTTCCAGTCGCCGTTGACCACCTTCAGCATCACGCCAGTCTCGGGTGTGAAGCCCCAGTGGTCGTCCTTGGTCCAATTGAGGACGCCTTGGGATACGACGGTGCGACCCATGGTTTCCAGTGCGTCACGCAAGGCGGCCCGGAACTCGGGTGTGCCGGGCTTGGCCTTTTTTAGCGCGATCGGAATTGCCTTTTCCAGCACCAGCTCGGCGTCGTAGCCGTGACCGCCAAATTGGTTGCGCGAGCCAACGCCGTAAACCTTTTCGTACTTTTGGACAAAGTCGATTGCTATCGGTTTGGAAGGATGGTTGTCAGGTAACTGTTCGGCAATCACGGCCGGTCCGGACACCACATACGCGCCTTCCACGGCCTTGCCACCCACGCGCATCAGATCGCGCGTAGCGGCGGCATGGGTCTGGTAAATCTTGCCTTTGTAGCCACGGTCCACCACCGCCATGTGGGGCATGGCGGCACCGCTACCCGAAGCCACGATCAGCATGGCGTCGGGGTTGGCGGCAACCAGTTTGAGCACCTGGCCGGTCACGCTGCTGTCGGAGCGGGCAAAACGCTCAGTTGCCACAATTTTGATGCCGTTCTTCTCGGCCTCAGCCGTGAAGTCCTTCAGCCAACCTTCGCCATAGGCGTCTGTGTAGCCCAAAAAGCCTACGGTCTTGATACCCTGCTTCTTCATCAGGCCCACCACGGCATGCGACATCACAGCATTGCTCTGGGCCAGGCGGAAGGTCCAGGCGTCCTTGCCAGGTGGCAGGCCCATGGGAGACAGGGCCAGTTGCACGGTGCCGGACTCGGCAGCGACGGCAGCCATGGGAATGGCCACCGGTGTGGCGACGGAGCCGATGATGACGTCGACCTTGTCTTCTGTCACAAAGCGCTTGGCAATTTTGGTGCCATTGGTGGGGTCGGTGGCATCGTCCAGCACGATGAGTTTGATTTTTTCACCGCCGATAGTCGCGGGCCAGAGCTTCATCTGGTTGCCCACGGGAATGCCCAGGCCCGAGGCCGGTCCGGTCAGTGGCAGGACCACGCCGATGGTGATGTCGGCCAGCGCGGCGCCGGTTGCGAGCAGGGCAATGGCGGCACCGGCCGCAGTTTTGATCATCTTCTTCATGCTTGTCTCCTTCGGTTGTTACAGGTGGGGGAACGGGAAAGTGGATGGGATCAAGTGCACATGGCCTTGATGTCATCGGGAACGGGAATGGCTTTGATGCGGAACTCATCGCCGGGAACGCGCACGCAAAACGCCCGGGTCTCGGTGCCCTCGCACAACAGGTCGTCGCCGCGTTTGACGATGTGGCGTTGCACAAAGGTCTTCTCCCGCCACTCATCAATTGAGGTGTGCACTTGGATCACGTCGCCGTAGGTGGCGGGGCGCTTGAACGTGGTGCGGATCTCCAGAAGCGGGTTGCCGATGATGCCGGTGGTCTTGACCAGTTCGCGCCAGGGTGGCACGCCGCACTGGCGAAAGAAATTGAAGGACGAGGCATCCATCCACTTGGAGAAATTGGGAAAAAACACAATGCCGGCGGGGTCACAGTCGCCAAACATCACTTCCACTTCAAAAATTACTGTCTTGCTCATGCTGTTCACTTTTAACGGGGGGCCATGCGCAGGGCGCCGTCCAGGCGGATCACTTCGCCGTTGAGATGGCCGTTGCTGACAATGTGGGTGGCCAACTGCGCAAACTCCTCGGGCTTGCCCAGGCGCTGTGGAAACGGGATGCTGGCTGCCAGCGACAGTTGCACCGCCTCTGGCAGGGTCTTCATCAGCGGCGTGGCAAACAGGCCCGGGGCGATGGTGCAGACACGGATGCCGTGTTGGGCCAAATCGCGCGCCATGGGCAGGGTCATGCCCGCCACACCGGCCTTGGAGGCGCTGTAGGCCTGCTGGCCCACCTGTCCGTCAAACGCGGCCACGGAGGCGGTGAATACCATGGCGCCGCGCTCGCCGTCTTCCATGGGGTCCAGTTTGGCGCAGGCAGCGGCAAACAGCCGGGCCGCGTTGTAGGTGCCGATCAGGTTGACGTTGATGACGCGCACAAAGTCTTCCAGCGGTGCGGCGTTGCCGTCCTTGCCCACCACACGCTTGGCACTGCCAATGCCGGCAATTTGCATCAGGATGCGAGCCGGGCCGTGGGCGGCGGCGGCGGCCGTGATGGCGGCCTGCACGCTTTCGGGGCTGGTCACGTCACACTGTAGTGCTACGCCGCCAATGTCGGTTGCTACCGCTTGGGCACCAGCCAGGTTGACGTCCAGAATGGCGACCTTGGCGCCCAGGCGGGCCAGTTCACGCGCCGTGGCCTCGCCCAGGCCGGAGCCACCGCCGGTCACCAGCGCTGCCTGTCCTTGAATATTCATGGGCATCTCCTTTTTGCTATAAAAATGATAGTTTGTTGTGTAGTGTTGACGAGGGCTAGAGGCCTAAATGCCGTTAGGGTTCTCCAGCAGCAGGGCCATTCCCTGACCACCGCCCACGCAGGCGCTGGAAATGCCCCAGCGCACACCGGTACGTTGCATTTCGCGTGCCAGGGTCAATGTCAGGCGCACACCGGTGGCGGCCAGCGGGTGGCCCAATGCAATGGCACCGCCGTTGACGTTGAGCTTGCTCAGGTCCAGGCCTAATTCCTTGCCCACGGACAGGGTCTGTGCGCCCTGGGCTTCGTTGATTTCGAAACGGCCAATTTGGTTCAACGTCAACCCGGTGCGCTCCAGCAGCAGGCGAATGGCCGGTGCCGGGCCAATGCCCATGATTTCGGGCGGCACGCCCACGGCCGTGGCGGCGACCACGCGGGCCAGGGCCTTTTTGCCACCGGCTTGGTAGCCATGGGCCTTGGCATAGTCACCAGACGCCACCACACACGCAGCGGCGGCATCGACCAAGGCGGCGCTGTTGCCACCCGTCTGCACGCCATCGGCAAACACGGGCTTGAGCTTGGCCAGTACCTCGACGGGCGAGACGCGCGCATGGGTGTCATGGGCCACTTCGGTCAGCTTGCCGTGCAGCTTGATGCCGCGGGTCTTGTAACCGGGCAGCTCAAACTTCTCGGAGACCACCGGCACTATTTCGCCAGCGTGGAAGCCGCTTTGCTGCGCTGCCACTGCCTTGGCGAACGAGCTGGCGGCAAACGTGTCCACTGCTTCGCGGGTGATGCCGTATTGCTTGGCCAGGTTCTCGGCGGTCTGGATCATATTGATGCCAGCAGCCGGGTCTTTCAGTGCCTCCCACATGTAATCCTTGAAGCCCACCGGAGCGCCGAGCTTGAAGCCGGTGCGGTGGTCAAAGGCCGCAATGGGGTTGCGTGTCATGCTTTCGGTGCCCACCACCAGCGCAGCCTCGCAGGCGCCGCCCTGGATGTGCTCACCAGCCTGGCGGAACAGCTCGAAGCCCGTGCCGCAGATGCGCTGCACCATGATGGCAGGCACTCCCACTGGTACGCCGGCGTACAGACCAATGTGGCGAGGTAGAAAATACTGGTCAAAGTCTCCAGGTGCCATGTTGCCGGTCACGACCGAGCCAATGTCCTCACCTGGTACGCCGGCGCGTTTGAGTGCCTCGCGTGCAGCCTTTATACCCAGATCGGTAGGCGAGATGTGGCCCAGTGCGCCACAGTAATCCACCATGGGAGTGCGCACTCCGTCGAGCAACCACACGTCGGTAAATGCGCTGAAAAAACCTTTGCTTGCCATGGTCAATGTGTCCTGAAATGGTGAAGAAAATGGCGGGCTGCGTTACGCTGCCTGGGGTGTCAGTGTGTGGGGCAGGCTGCCGGCGTGCAGCGCGTCCACGGTGGCCGCGCGTAGCGTCAACACAGCGCGCTGGTTGATGGAACCTTTGTCGGTGATCTCACCACGGTCCAGCGTGGGCGGTTCGGCCAGCAGGCACAGCTTGGCAATGCGGTTGGCGCTGCCGGTGGCACTGGCCGCCAGGGTATCCACCACCTGTTGAAAGTGCGCCAGCACCGGGGTGCTGGTCAGCACCTGGTCCATGCCGGCGTCGGCATTCAATTCGCTGAGCTTGCGACAGGCGGCTACGTTGGGGAACACCATCGCGCCGACCTCGTGCTGGTTCAGTCCAGTGATGACTGCGTCCTGGATGCAAGGTGCCCCCGCATCAATGACCTTGGCGCGCAGCGGCCCCACGCTCACGAAAGTTCCGGTGGCGAGCTTGAAGTCTTCGGCAATGCGGCCATCAAAGCGCAGGCCCTGGTGGATGTCCTGCGCGTCAATCCACTTCAGCGCGTCGCCGGTGCAGAAGAAGCCTTCCGCATCAAAATGTGCTGAGGTTTCTTCCGGTGCACGCCAATAACCCACGGTGATGTTGGGGCCACGGTAACGTACCTCGATCTTGCTTTCGTTGGGCACCAGTTTCAGCTCCAGTCCGGGCGTGGGCAAGCCCAGGTCACCGGCCTGCACATTGGGGCTGGTGACAAAGAGGCCAAAGGGGCCGGACTCGGTCATGCCCAGGCCGCTGGTCATGACGATGCGCTGGCCCAACTCGGCTTCGGCGCTTTCAAACAGCTTGTCCCACACCGGTTGGGCCAGTGACGCGCCAGCGTAGAAGAACATGCTGACGCGGGAAAGAAAGTTCTTGCGCAGGGCTAGGTCGGTCTTCATGGCGCCGGCGATGGCTTCAAAACCGGTGGGCACATTGAAGTACAAGGTTGGGGCAATCTCGCGCAGGTTGCGCAGGGTCTCGCCAATCAGCGCGGGCACCGGCTTGCCTTCGTCGATGTACATCGTGCCGCCGTTGTACAACACCATGCCGAAATTGTGGTTGCCACCAAAGGTGTGGTTCCAGGGCAGCCAGTCCACCAGCACGGGCGGCAGCTCGGTCAGCACCGGCATGCTCTGACGCATTTGCTGCTGGTTGGCACACCACATGGCCTGGGTGTTGATGACCGCCTTGGGTAGCTTGGTGGAGCCGCTGGTGAACAGGAATTTGACGATGGTGTCAGGGTCGGTGGCCGCCATGGCATGGTCTACCGCGCTGGTGGCCACGGTATGGAGCAGCTCGGCAAAGGGCGTGCTGTCCAGACCATCCACGGTGCCAGTGGCAAACACCACTTCCACATCGGGTGCAATGGTGGCCAGCACGGCCTTGCCGTAGCGGCTGGCATCACTGGCAAACACCAGGCCGGGGGTGAGAGTGTTCACCACATGGCGCAACTTGGAATAGTCGGTGCTGATGGTGGAATAAGCGGGTGACGCCGGTGACCACGGCACTCCGGCCAGCATGCAACCCAGTGCCAGCAAGGCGTGGTTCAAGTCGTTCTCGCTCAGGATCAGCACCGGGTGGTCTGGACTCAGGCCGCGCAGCAATAGTGCCTGTGCAATCGCACGCGCCTTGTTTAGTGCTTGCGCGTAAGTAATGTGCTGCCAGTCGCCCTTGCTGCCATCAGCATTGCGAACGCGCTGGGCCATCCAGGTGCGGTGCGGTGCGGTCTGGGCCCAATGCACAAAGCGGTCGGTCATGCGAGGTGCGCAGGGCTCCAGCGCCTGTTCGGCTTTCAGATACTGCACGCCGCCTGGCGCTTCGGTCAGCACGCCACGGGTGACGCCGAAGTGCAGCGAGCGGTAGACGTGGCTGGTTGTTGTCATGTGTGCCTCCTCGGGGCCGCTCAGGCTTTTTTGACCTTGGCGGCCTTGCCGTCCAAAAAGGCGCGCACCCGCTCTTTGGCTTCGGGCGCGCTCTGGGCAATGGCGGCCATCATGGCTTCGCTGACATAACCCTGGTCTGCCGGTTGCTCGGCAATCCGAGGCAGCACATGCATCAGTGCATAGTTGGTCAGCGGCGCATTTTTGGCGATGACCTGTGCCAGCTCGAAGGCCTTTTTGAATGCATCGCCTGCGGGCACCACATACTGCGACAGGCCAATACGCTCGCCGTCTTCGGCGTTGTAAACGCGGCCGGTGAACATCATGTCGGCCATGCGGGCCGCGCCAATCAAGCGTGGAATGCGCACCGCGCCACCCCCGCCGACAAAGATGCCGCGCGTGCCTTCGGGCAAGGCGTAAAAAGTGGAGGCATCAGCCACGCGGATATGGCAGGCACTGGCCAACTCCAGGCCTCCGCCCACCACTGCGCCATGCAGGGCTGCGACAACAGGTACCGGTCCGTATTGCACGCGCTCCAGTGCAGCGTGCCACATGCGGGAATGGATCAAGCCCTGGCCGGCGTCGCGCTCGGACAGCTCTGACAAATCCAGGCCGGCGCAGAAGTGCTCGCCTTCACCGTCAATGACGGCGGCGTGCACGGTGGCGGGCAGTTTCTCAAACAAATCGCGGATGGACAGAATCAGTGCGTCGTTGATGGCATTTCGCTTCTTGGGGCGCGTCAGACGGATGACGGCCACTTCGTTCTGGTCGCCGCAAATGTCGAGATGGATGTCTTTGGATGTCATGGAGAGGGGTCCTCGGTTGATTGAATTATGGTTATAGACAATAACTAAATCAACGGATCTTTGAAACTAATTTCTCAGTGTTTACCCTAGAATTTTGTGGGTGAAATGCATGAACGGAGGTTCACGCAAAAAGGCATGACGCCCGACTCCATTGGGGCGGTCAACGGCCGTCCCAATGGAGTCGCAAAAATGGATTTGAAAGGCCTTACGCTGGCCCAACGCCGTAGGGTGCAGGCACCATGGCGACGATGCGCGAAAACAGGGCGCGGAATTCCCCGGTGGGGCCGGACCAAGGGTCCTTGTTGGCTTCGAATGCGGCATCGATACCGGCCCAGTCCTGCGGCGCGAGCTTTTGCTTGGCCACGGGCAGAAGTTCAGTCTCTTCTGTCACCAGATGCTTGCGGGATGATTCGATATAGCGGCTGGCTGCTGCGTCGAATTCGGCAAAACCGGCGCCGCCCGCAGTTTGGTAGACCTTCAGTGCCTCGTGCAAGGCCAGGGTGCCTTGGGCCCCCATAACGTGCTCGTGCTGCAGCTTTTCAATCAACGGTGCCAGCTCGGGAAGCACTTCCAGAATTTTCACGAACAGGACGTCATCTTCTTTGGGATGGTGCAACCGGTCGGGGACTTCGGTGATATAGGTAATCAGGGCATCCAGCAGCGTGAAATCCGGCTGCATTGTGCCGCTTCGGATGCCGTCCAGCACAATGCGAAAGGCCTGTAGCACGGCGCTCAGAGCGCGGTGCTCGGCGTGGATGATGTCGATGGCGCGCATGGTAATTCCCGTATGGTTGGAGTGCTTAGTGGCTGGAGACGCCCAGCCAGCTGTCGAGCAGTGCACTGTCGTCCAGCAGTGGCTGGCTGGGGCCTTGGTACACGCCTTTGCCGCGCTCCAGCACCAAGGCCTGGCGGGTCAGCGGCAGGATCTGGCGGGCGTGCTGCTCTACCAGAATCACGGCCATGCCGCTTTCTTCGGTGAGCTGCTGAATGATGGACAGCAGCTCCTGCACGATCAGTGGGGCCAGACCTTCCAGGGGCTCGTCCAGCAGCAGTAGTTTGGGGTTGAGCATGAGCGCGCGGCCCAGTGCCAGCATCTGCTGCTCGCCACCCGAGAGTTGGTTACCCATGTTCAGGCGGCGCTCGCCAAGGCGGGGAAACATCGCACAAACCTTGGCTACGTCCCAGTGCCCCTTGGTCGCCACCACGGTCAGATTTTCTTCTACCGTCAAGGACGGAAAGATGTCGCGTTCTTGCGGCACCCAGCCCAGGCCCAGGTGGGCGCGGGCAAAGGGTGCGACCTTGCTCAGATCCTGCCCCGCAAAGCGCATCACGCCCGATTTGTAGTCGGCGGCACCCATGAGTGTGGACAACAGTGTCGTCTTTCCCATGCCGTTGCGGCCCAACAGCGAAAGGCTGTCTCCTTCATTGAGCGTCAGCGATACATCTTCCAGTACCACGGCCTCACCGTAGCCGGCCCACAGCTTGTCCAGATACAGCAGTTCAGCCATGGACGGTCTCCCCGAGGTACACCTCTTTCACCTTTGGATCATTGGCAATTTGGTCGGGCGTGCCCTGGGTCAACAGGGCGCCGCTCACCAGCACCGATATTTGATCGGCAAAGCGGAAAACCAGATCCATGTCGTGTTCAATCAGCAGGATGGTCACATCGCGCGGCAAAGCAGCGATGGACGCAAATAGCTCCCGGCTTTCCGATGTGGGCACACCCGCAGCCGGTTCATCCAGCAGCAGGACCTTGGGCTTGGCCGCCAGTGCCAGCGCAATTTCGATGAGGCGCTGCTTGCCATAGGCCAGGCTGCGGGTTTGTTCGTGTGCAACGTCGGCCAGGCGCAAGGTGTGCAGCAGTTCGGCTGCTTCCTGCACGGCCTGCGTGTGGGCGCCCACCGGTTTGAAGAAGCGTGCGCCAAGCCCCAGGCGCTCATTCACGGCCAGCACCACAGACTCCAATACGGTCAATTCGGCAAACAGGCGGTTGATCTGGAAGGTACGGGCCAAACCGCGTTTGACGCGCTGGTGCTGTGCCAGTTGCGTAACGTCGTCGTCGTTGAGAATGACCTGGCCAGCAGTAGGCTCCAGAAAACCAGTGAGCAGGTTGATCAGCGTGGTCTTGCCAGCACCGTTGGGGCCGATGAGTGCGTGGCGTGCGCCGGCTTGCACGTTAAGGGTGACGTCATTGGTGGCAACAAAGCCGCCAAACTTCTTCACCAAGCCCTTGGTTTGGAGTGCGTAGGGGCTCATGGTGCGGCCAACTTGCGGGGAACTAGTCGCGCGGCTGCAGTGCGCAGGCCGCCCATCACGCCATCACGGGCAAACAGCACGATCAACATCAACATGGCGCCCAGCCAGAATTGCCAGTACTCGGGATTCATGTCCGACAGCACATGGTGGGCAGCCATGAAGACGATGGTACCCAGCATTGCGCCATACAGACTGCCGGACCCACCCAGCACCAGGATCAGCAACAATTCAGCCGAGCGGTTGAAGGACAGAACATCCAGAGCGACAAATTGTGTGGTTTGCGCCATCAGCGCACCGGCCACGCCGGCGTAGGCCGCGCCAATGGTGTAGATGGCGGCCAGGCGTGCGTTCACCGGTGCCCCCAGGGCTGGCATGCGGGCCACATTCAGGCGGATGCCCTTGATGGACAGGCCAAACGGGCTGTGCACCAGCTTGCGGGCAGCCCAGAACATCAGAAACAGCACCACCATGCTGTACCAGTACGCTGTCTTGCCAACCATGTCAAAACCAAAGGTGCCAAAGATAGGCTTCATCTCAATACCCTGCAAGCCGTCTACGCCGCCCGTGATGAAGGTCAGCTTGTTGGCCAACTCGAACAGCATCATGGCCACGCCCAAGGTCACCATCAGACGGGTCAGATCGGCCCCACGCAACACCAGCAAACTGGTGATAAAACCCAGTACGCCACTGGCCAGCGCTGCCACGGCAAGTCCCGATAGCGGTTCACCCCAACCGTGACTGGCCAACAGCCCTGCGGTGTAGGCGCCTAATCCAAAAAAAGCGGCATGGCCCAGTGACACGATGCCGGCATAACCCAGAATGAGATCCAGCGACAGGCAAAACAGTGCGGTGATGGCTATCTGGGTAAGCAAAACCAGGTTATCGGGGAACACAAAGTAGCCCAGCACCGGCAGCAGCCAGAAGGCCCACTCCGCAACACGCCAGCGGTCGGCGCGCTGCAGTGGCGCGAGATCAATGGAAACAATTGACATGGTGTTGTCCTAACGAGCAGCCATACGGCCAAACAGTCCTTGCGGGCGGAACACCAGCATGACCACCATCACGGCGTAGATCACAAACGATCCCACCTGCGGTACGTAATACTTGCCGGCGACATCCACAACACCCAGGATCAGGGACGCGACGAGGGAGCCGGTAATGCTGCCGCTGCCACCCACGGCCACGACAATCAGGAAATAGACGATGTACTTGACCGGAAATCCGGGGTCCAGTCCCAGCATTTCCACACCCATGGCCCCGCCGAGCCCGGCCAGCGCACTGCCCAGCGCAAAGGTCAATGTGAAGATGCGCTCCACGTTGATACCCACGCCGCGCGCGGTGCGCGGGTTGTCCACAGAGGCCCGCAGTTGTGCGCCAAAGCGGGTGCCGCTGACCATGCTTTGCAGGCCAAACGCGATCAACAGGCTCACTGCGATCAGGAACAGCCGGTAGATACCCATATCCAGCCCCGGAAGGTTGATTTGCCCCTTGAGAAAATCAGGCAGGTTCAGCGGCTGTTGCTGCGCGCCGAAGAAGTACTGCATGGCAGACATCGACATGAACACCAGGGCGAGCGAAAACAGCACCTGGTCCAGATGTGTGGCGGTATACAGCCGCCGGTACAGGGTGCGCTCCAGCGCCACGCCGACCAGCGCCGTCGCCAGCGCTGCCAGCGGTAGGCACGCCAGAAACGGCACCCCTGCCTTGTTAAGCAGCGTGACACACACATAGCCGCCCACCATGGCAAATGAACCGTGCGCCAGGTTCACAAAGTTCATCAAACCGAGCGTGACCGACAAGCCCACGCTGATGAGGAACAGCAGCATGCCCGAAGCAATGCCGTCAAAAAGGACTGTCATGGCGGCGGTCGCTTCTGCTTATAGTTTGCCGGGGTCTTTGACGTTGGCTTGCGATTCAAATTCCACGTTTTGCAGCTTGCCGGCCACCTTCTCTACCTTGCGGATGTAGATGGTCTGCACAATGTCGCGGGTCTGCGGATCAATGCTGATGGGCCCACGTGGGCTGATCCAGGCAAGTCCCTTGGCGGCTGCCATGAACTTGTCACCTGTGGCGTCGCCGCCGGTTTTCTCCAGTGTCTTGGCGATCAACTGCATGCCGTCGTAGCCGCTGACCGACATGAAGTCTGGGCGGTCCTTGGGGTAGGCCTTGTAGTACGCAGCCACGTAGGCCTTGTTTTCAGGTGAGTTGTGCGCCTCGGAATATTGCATGGAATTAACAATACCCAGTGCGTTGTCACCTACGCCGTCGATCACGTCTTCGCCGGTCAGGTCACCGGTGGCGATGATGCGGATGCCGGCCTTGGCCAGATCGCGCTCGGCAAAGCCTTTGGTAAAGGCGATAGTCTGCTCACCGGGCGGCACAAACAGGAATACCGCCTGAGGTTTGGCATCCTTGATCTTTTGCAAGAAGGGTGCAAAGTCCGGGTTTTTCACGGGTGTTCGCACTTCGCCCACCACTTCGCCGCCGGCTACGGTAAATGTTTTCTTGAATTGTGCTTCGGCGTCCTGACCAGGGCCGTAGTCCGCCACCAGGGTGTAGACCTTTTTAATGTTGTTCTTGGCGGCCCAGGTGGCAATGGGAGCAGTCACCTGGGGCAGGGTGTGTGATACGCGCAGGATGTATTCAGACTTGGTGGTGATGGCCGATGTGGCGGCATTCATCACGATCATGGGCTTCTTGGCTTCCGTTGCCAGGGGTGCCACAGCAAAAGCCGACGGTGTCAGTCCAAAGCCCGCCAGGATGTCCACCTTGTCCTTGACCACCAGCTCCTGGGCCGCGCGCTTGCTGATTTCAGGCGCGACACCGGTGTCGTCCTTGATGATCAGCTCCACTTTGCGACCGGAGAAGCTGCCGCCGCTTTGTTGCAGGTACAGACGTGCACCGTGTTCGATCTGCTTGCCATAGGCAGAAAATGGCCCCGACATGGGCAGTACCAGACCGATCTTGAGTGGCTCGGCGGCCTGCACCGTAAAGCAGGTTGCGCAGGCGGCCAGCACGGCAGACAGTTTGAAGGCGATGGTGAACTTTGTCATGGTTGTCTCCAGGGTTATGGTGTGGGCGTTGTCTGTGGGAAATTTTAGGGACTCACCCGTCGTTTGTCGTGGGTGGATGGTCACTAGCTGATATATACAAATTGCATATCTTGATAAGTGTTATATCGAGATGGCACAGGCCTGTGCACCCGAGTAGCTGATTGCCAGGTGGTCATGTGGCATCCAGCTGTACGCCGGGTGTCGCCATTTGAAAGGCCGGCAGGCGCCCGCAGGCTTCGTCAATAGCGCAGATATGGGGGTAGGGCGAAAGATCAACCTTGAAGCGGCGTGCACTTTCGACCTGCGGCACCAGGTACACATCGGCCAACGTAGGCGTGTTGCCAAAGCAATAGTCTCCCCGACGCGTATCGGCTGCGAGCAGGTTCTCCAGGGCTTCAAAGCCGGCCGTGATCCAGGTGGCGCACCAGGCGTTGACGGCTGCGTCTTCGCAGCCCAGTTGTTGGCGCAGGTACTCCAGCACCCGTCGGTTGTTGAGGGGGTGGATGTCGCAGCCCACCAGCGCGGCCAGGGCCCGCACCCGGGCGCGGTCTTGGGGCAGCACCGGCAACAGGGCGGGTGTGGGGTGGCGCTCTTCCAGCCATTCGATGATGGCGGGCGACTGCGTCAGCACCAGACCGTCGTCCAGCACCAGAGCAGGCACCAGCCCCTGTGGGTTCAATGCCTTGAAGGCGGCGCTGTGGTGCTCGTCCTTGCCCAGGTGGATGGCAACGTAGTCAAAATCCAACCCTTTGAGGTTGAGCGCAATGCGCAGGCGGTGCGAGGTGCCGCTACGGTAAAAGTTGTAGAGCTGCATCAGTCTTGCGCTATGCAGTTACCGACGTTCCAGCCATACAGCCACTCCATCGCATCGTAGAAGCGCTCGGA
>Ga0138256_10005563_pt1 | contig 13306 bp, 11 predicted proteins | sample KNB2016incub_MG_FD_105486 | JGI IMG/M metagenome (GOLD analysis project Ga0138256, IMG submission 105486) | Active sludge microbial communities from wastewater in Klosterneuburg, Austria - KNB2014incub_MG | ecosystem: Engineered > WWTP > Activated sludge > Unclassified | place: Austria...
AGCGCGATCATCTGCGCCGCGAGCACGCCGGCGTTGGTCGCGCCGGGCTTGCCAATCGCCACGGTCGCGACGGGCACTCCCGGCGGCATCTGCACGGTGGACAAGAGCGCGTCCATGCCCTTGAGCGCGGATGAATCAATCGGCACGCCGATGACCGGGCGAGGCGTGTGCGCCGCCACCACGCCCGCCAGGTGCGCGGCCGCGCCTGCGCCAACGATAAAGACCTTCACGCCGCGTGTGTGCGCATCGTCAATCAGGCGCAACACCCGCGCGGGCGACCGGTGCGCGGACGCGACGGTCATCTCCCACACCAGACCAAACTCGGTCAACGCAGCACCCGCCGCCGACATCACATCGGCGTCGGAATCAGAACCCATCAGAATCAATACATCCATGGCGGAATCGGCAATCTGCAACTACGTGAACGCCGCACCAATATCAGTGCGGTACTGCATGCCGTCAAAGTGTAGCGCGGAGAGCGCCTGGTAGGCGCGGGTCCTGGCTTCGGCGTGTGTGACCGCGCGGGCGACGACGGTGAGCACACGGCCACCGGCTGTGACGATCTGATCGCCCTGCCGCGCGGTGCCCGCATGAAACACGGTGACGTCCTCGGCGGGCGCATCGGTCAATCCGTCGATGGTGACGCCTGAGGAGATGGGGCCGGGGTAGCCGGCCGACGCCAACACGACGCCCACTGCCGCCCCATCAGACACCTGCGGGGCTTGCGGTCCGAGTCGGCCTTCTGCTGCGGCGAGGAGAATGGCCGCAAAACTCCCTTCAATCAGCGGCAACACCACCTGAGCCTCGGGGTCGCCAAGCCGCACGTTGAATTCGATGACCTTGGGCCCGTCTGGCGTCAGCATCAGGCTCACGTACAGGAATCCCCGATAGCCGCCGTCGGCCTGAAACCCCTCCATCACCGGTTGCACGATGGTGCGCATCACCGTGGACTCGAGTTCCGGGGTCATCAGCGGGCTGGGCGCAAACGCCCCCATGCCACCCGTATTGGGCCCGCGATCGCCATCAAAAATCCGTTTGTGATCCTGCGCCGTGCCGAGGACGACCGCGCGCCGGCCGTCGCAGAGGGCAAAAAACGAGACTTCGGGGCCGGTGAGGCACTCCTCGATCACCAGGGTGCTGCCCGCCTGCCCAAACGCCCGATCCACCATGGCCGTCCGGACGGCCACTTCGGCCTCTGCCCGGTCGACGGCCACAACTACTCCCTTGCCGCCGGCAAGGCCGTCGGCCTTGACGACCACGGGGAATCCGAACCGATCGCCTGCCACGGCAGCCAGCGCGGCCTCGGCGGTGTCGCACACGAGGAATCTCGCGGTTGGAATGCCGGCCCGGGTCATGAAGTGCTTTGAAAACACCTTGGACGTTTCCAGCCCGGCAGCGTGTTTGGGGGGACCAACAATGGCCAGTCCGGCGGCTCGAAACCGGTCGGCAATGCCTTTGTCCAGAGCGGCTTCGGGACCAACGACGGTCAGCGCGACCTGCTCCCGAATGGCGAGCGCCAGCAGGCCGTCCACGTCTGTGGCCTCGAGGGGAAAACACCGGGCGACGGCGGAGATTCCGGGGTTTCCAGGGGCGCAAAGGACCCCGGTGACCTCAGCGTCCTGCGCCAGCCGCCAGGCCAGGGCATGCTCCCGGCCGCCTCCACCCACCACAAGGACGTTCATGAAGGGATTCTAGCGCTCTCGTTGCGTGATAGGCTGTCTTGTTGTCCCTCGGGACACAATTCACCAGGGAAGGGGGTGTGCATCCATGGCAGAAGTTCGAATCCAGGAAGGCGAGTCCATTGAGAGCGCGTTGCGCCGTTTCAAGCGCAAGGTGCAGCAGGAAGACATCATCAAGGACATCAAGAAACACTCCTTCTACTTGAAGCCGGGCGACAAGAAGCGGGTCAAGTCCGCGCTGGCCCGCAAGCGGTCGCGCAAGAAGCTGCGCCGCGACGTCGAGTAGGTCCTCGCACGAATAGCACGTCTGGTTGACGCCCCGCACCCGCCCCAAAGCGGGGTCGGGGCGTTATCCCTTGTCAAATCGATCGATCACACCCTAAACTTACCGGGAAGATTGTGGTCCCTGGGTCCGGATACCCAGGAGCGGTGCGCCCTTTCGCGCGCGGCTTCTGCCGGGGACGCGTCCGAGATGCGCCGCGTAGCGCGGCAGCAACAGGAGTGGGCATGCAGATCGACGAACGAATTGTGGGCGAGGTCATCATTCTGGACCTTAAGGGCAAAATTACCCTGAACGAGGGTGACGAAGTCCTGAAGGACAAGATCAACTCGCTCATCATGCAGGATAAGAAGCGCATCCTGCTGAACCTGGCAGAGGTTCCGTACATTGACAGCGCAGGTCTCGGTGAAATCGTCCGCACGTACACGACGGTCAGCCGCCAGGGCGGCCAGCTGAAGCTGGTCAACCTGACCAAGCGCATCACGGATCTCTTGATGATCACGAAACTGCTCACGGTCTTCGAGACGTTCGAAGTCGAGCAGGACGCGCTCAAGAGTTACAAATAACGGTTCTTCAGCCGTCGCCTGAATTTCAGAGTCGATTGACGGGCGCGCCCTAAGGGCGCGTCCCGTCGTCGCGCCCGCCTTCGCCAAGGCTCATGGCGGGCAGGCCTGTATGGCGCGAAGTACCCTTCGTCCAAATCGCGGTGCGTCAACAGACGCCCTCGCCGACGGCCCGGCACGCAGGCGGCCGTGGGTGGCGGACCTGCTGCTGTCGCTGCGTCCGGCGCAGTGGACCAAGAATCTGATCCTGTTCGCCGGCCTGATCTTCGGCGGACGATTGTTCGATCCGTCGGCCGTCAAGGCCTCGGTCCTCGGATTCCTGGTGTTCTGTGTGCTGTCGGGAGTGGTGTATCTGGTCAACGACGTACGCGACGTTGTGGCCGACCGGCTCCATCCCACCAAGTCCAGACGACCCATCGCCGCAGGCGCCATCTCCCCCACGTCTGCACTGACGGCCGCGTTTGTCCTGGTCTCAGCCGGCCTGGGCATTGCGTGGTGGCTGGGGCCGTCGTTTGGCCTGGTCGCCACGGCCTACGTGACTCTCCTCACCATCTATTCCACGGCGCTCAAACATCTGGTGATCCTCGACGTGCTGACCATCGCCGGCGGCTTTGTGCTGCGCGCGGTGGGTGGCGCGGTGGTGATCGGGGTCGCCATCAGTCACTGGTTGCTCGTCATCACGCTGCTTGGCGCGTTGTTCCTGGCGTTGGGCAAGCGTCGCGGCGAGATTGCCACGCTGGTGGATGGCGGCACCGGCCATCGACCGATCCTGGCCCACTACTCCACGGAGCTCCTCGATCAGCTCATCACCATCGTCGCGAGCGCGACGTTGCTGGCGTATGCGTTTTACACCATCAGTCCGGATACCGTGGCCAAGTTCGGCACAGACCGGCTGCTCTTCACCTTGCCGTTTCCGTTGTACGGCGTGTTCCGGTATCTCTACCTCATTCACAAGCACGACGGCGGGGCGAACCCGTCCGAAACGCTTATCTCGGATCGGCCGATTCTTCTCTGCGTCGCCCTCTGGGCCTGCGCAGTGGCCGTCATCATTTACGGGCCGTGGCGCTGACGCCGGGCCGAAGGATCAGGGTGTTTTCCCATGAGTGATTTTCAAGTGAAGTCCGACGCCGTGGATGTGGACGCGATCATGCGCCAGATTCGCGCGCGCATCCGCGAGAAGCGCGGCACCGACTACACCGAGGCCGAAGTGCAGGAATTGGCCAAGGTCAAGCTCGAGCAGTTCCTGGATCCCAAAGGTGTGCGCTCCGACCTTGTGGCGCAGTTCCGCCGCACCAGGACGATCAGCCCGGCGCCACCCAAGTACGACTTTGAAGACGACACGATCTACGAAACACATCGCGGCCTGTTGCGGACGATCCGCCGCCTGCTCAACCCCATCCTGAAGCTCTTCCTCAACCCGAACCCGATTGCCGCAGCGCTGCACGTGCAGGCTCGTGTGAACGAGGAGTTCCACCAGCGCTTCCGGCAGCGCGAGGACATGGACCCGCTGTACTACGAGCTGGTGCACAACCTGGCGCTCGAAGTCACGCGCCTCGGCATCGAAGTGCACAACATGAAGATGCGGGTGGAGTCGGTATCGAGCCGTATCGACTTCGACGAGCGCCGCAGCCGCGCCCTCGAGACCGTGGTGCAGTACAAACAGGCGCGGCCGCCTCAGCAGCAACGGCCGCAGCCGCAACGGCAGCAGGATCAGCGTCCGCAGGAACCGCGCCCGCAGCCCCAGGCCATGAACGCGCCCACGGCTACCGCGCCGGTCGCCTCCGCGCCCGTCGCAGCAATGTCCCTGACCAGCCCTGCGGGAGATTCAACTGGTGACGCTGCAGCCGTGCCGATGCCGGCCTCTGGCTCAGCACCCGCTGGTGATCGCGGCGACCGGCCGGACGGCGAGGGCGAACGGCGCCGGCGCCGGCGTCGGCGTCGCCGGCGCCCGGGCCAGAACATGGGCGATCAGCAGGCCGGCGCGGGCGGCGGGGCAGACGGCAACGGAGACGACGCGGGTGACGACTCCTCCGCTGATATGGGCTCTGATTCGGGTACGGGCTCTGACTCAGGTACGGGCCCTGATTCAGGTAACGACGCGCAGTGAAGATTGCGATCGTTGTCCAGCGGTACGGCACCGAAATCAACGGCGGAGCCGAGTTGCACGCTCGGTACGTCGCCGAGCGGCTCTCTCGCCACGCCTCGGTCGAGGTCCTGACCACTTGCGCCAAGGACTACCTCACGTGGAAGAACGAGTGGCCCTCCGGAGAGGAAACGGTCAATGGCATCCGTGTGCGGCGGTTCCCCGTCACACGCCCGCGCAACACGGATGACTTCGGCCGGCGCTCGGCGCTCGTGTTCGAGCGCCAGCACTCCCTTGCGGATGAGCTGGCCTGGCTCGACAGTGAGGGACCCAAAAGCCCCGCGCTGATCCGTCACATCGAGCAGGTGCGCGACGAGTTCGATTTTTTCCTCTTCTTCAGCGCGCGGTATTACCACGCATGGCATGGCGCGCGTGCGGTACCCGGCAAGGCGATCCTGGTGCCGACGGCAGAGCGTGATCCGGCCGTGGGGCTCCACCTGTTCGGCCCGGTGTTCCGCGGGGTGCGTGCGCTCATGTACAACTCATTCGAGGAACGCGACCTTATTCACGGCGTCAGTGGGAATCAGGCGGTCCCGGGTGTTGTGGTGGGCGTGGGCTCTGCCATCCCCGAGCGCACGCAGCCGTGGCGCTTTCGAAAGAAGTTCAACGTGAAGCGCCCGTTTGCCATCTACATCGGTCGCATCGATGAGAACAAGGGTTGCCCGGCGCTGTTCGATCACTTCATCAACTACGCGGCCAACTACCCGCGCGGACTCGATCTGATCCTCCTCGGCAAAGCGGTCATCCCGATCCCGTCGCATCCGCGCATTCGCGCGGTCGGCTTTGTGTCTGAGGAAGACAAATTCGACGCGCTGGCTGCAGCCGATCTGCTGGTCATGCCGTCGCAGTTTGAGAGCCTCTCGATGGTGGCGCTCGAAGCATGGGCGCTCGGCAAGCCGGTGCTGGTCAACGGCGCATGCGACGTCCTGCGCGGGCAGACCCTGCGCGCCAACGGGGGCCTCTGCTACGAGTCGTTCGAGGAATTCGCCGAAGCGATGTACTGCCTTGAAGCCAGCGGGCCCATCGGCGCCATTCTTGGCCGCCAGGGTCGCGAGTTCTTCAAGCGCCACTATGCCTGGCCGGTCATCGAGAAGAAGTACCTGGATATGTTCGACCGGCTCAAACGCGATTCCTCGGTGCGCCCCGCCGAACCCTGGCCTGGCTGGTGGGAGCGCCGCAAGCGGACCCTTCCTCCCGCACGGCAGATCGTGGACAAGGTCCCGGCTGGTCCGGTGCTGCGATAACCCATGCGACCCAAGGTCCATCAGGTGCTGGCCACGCTCGGCTATGGCGATGCCATCGGCCATGAGGTGCTGGGCATTCGCCGCGCGCTCCGGTCCGCCGGCTACGACTCCGAAATCATCGTCGAGACCGCGGACCCGCGCCTGGAAGACCTGACTGTGGACTATCGCGACATCGTTGGTGATGTCGGCGAAGGCGATCTGCTGATTCATCACTTTTCACTGGGCTCCCGGGCGTCGCGCACAGCATTCGCCCTTCCGGCGCGGATGGCGCTGATTTACCACAACATCACGCCACCCGAGTACTTCATTGGCGTGCACGATCAACTCGTGCGCCAGTGTTACCACGGCCGCCGCGAACTGACCGCGTATCGCACCCGGTGCGAACTGGCGCTGGGTGACTCGGAGTTCAACCGCCAGGAACTTGAGTCGCTCGGATTCGACCCGACGGGTGTTTTGCACGTCGTGCCAGACTTTTCGCATCTTGACGGCGCGCCCGACTCGCGTGTGCTCGACGCCTATGACGACGAGTGGACGAACATCCTGTTTGTGGGCCGGTTGGTCCCGAACAAACGGCCCGATGACCTGATCCGGTTCTTCCACGCCTACAAGACAACCTACAACCCGCGATCGCGCTTGATCATCGCCGGCGCGCACGGTGGATTTGATTCCTACCTTGCGCAAATCCATGCGTTCATCGCGGCACTGGGTGTACAGGACGTACACATCCTTGGCCAGATCACCGACGAGGCGCTGACGGCGCTCTACGATGTGGCCGACCTCTTCCTCTGCGCCAGTGAACACGAGGGTTTCTGCGTCCCGATCGTCGAGTCGTTTTACAAACGGGTTCCCGTCCTCGCATACGCCGCGACGGCCGTACCAGCGACCATGGACGGGGGCGGCGTTCTCTACACGGAGAAACACCCCGGCCGAGTGGCGGCCCTGATGCAGTCGCTCACCGGCGACGCCGCGTTGGCCGACGACGTGTTGCTGGCCCAGGACGGCGCGCTCGATCGACTGCGCGCGCGCGATTTCGACGGCACGCTCCTGCGGTTCGTGGATCAGGCCCTCTCGGCGCCACGCCGGCATGTGCCGTCGGTGGCCTACGACTTCTGGCGCCAGTTCAAGCTGGCGGATGAGCTGGAAGAAATCCGGCAATACCGCCCGGGCGCGTTCGCCGCCCTGCCCCTGGAAGACGATGCGGCGCCAGTCGCGGATCTGGGGCACCGCGGGTGATTATCAATCAGTGGGTACCCGCCGCCCACAAGGGCGATGCCGTCGGTGACAACGCACGCATGATGCGCCGACTGTTCCAGGGCTGGGGCCATGAATCCGAAATCTATGCCCTGTCGATTGACGAAGGCCTGGCAGACGAAGTGCGCCCGTGGTCAGATGCCGGCGCCCGCCAGGGCGACGTCACGATCTTTCACTTCGCCATTCCGTCGCCAATGACGCGGGCATTCGGCACGCTGCCTGGCGCGCGCGTGATGCTGTACCACAACGTCACGCCGGCGCACTTCTTCGCGCGCTACGATGCGGGCATCTGCCGCATGGCCGCAGAGGGGCGTCGCGAACTCGCGACGCTCGCCGGGCGCACGGATCTGGCTCTTGGCGTGTCTGACTACAACCGTCAGGAGCTTGTGTCGCTCGGCTTCGAACGCACGGGCGTGCTGCCGATTGTCGTTGATACGGCGCGGCTGACTGCAGCCCCACCGGTGCCGGCGTTGGAGCTGTCGCTCAAGGACGGTCTGGCCAACATCCTCTTCGTCGGGCGCATCGCTCCCAACAAGATGATCGAGGACCACATCCGTCTGGCCGAGCACTACAAGCGGTACGTGGACATCTACTACCGGTTTATCTTTGTCGGCAACTACAACGCCGTGCCCGGGTATTACGCCACCATCCGTGCCTTGATTGCGGAGTACCGGATGTTGCCGGATCGGTTCTGGTTTACCGGGCCTGTGCCCGATCGGGAACTGGCCGCGTACTACCGTCATGCGCACGCGTATGTCTCGCTGAGCGAGCACGAAGGTTTTTGCGTGCCGCTCGTGGAAGCAATGGCCATGGACGTACCGGTGCTGGCCTACTCGGCGGCCGCCGTGCCGGAAACCCTGGGCGGCGCTGGCCTGGCCTTTGCGCCGAAAGATCTCGAAGTGGCCGCCGAAATGCTCGGCGCCCTCGTCTACGACGAACCACTACGGCGCCAGGTCATTGCGGGCCAGCGGCGGCGTCTCTCGGCGTTCCACATCGACAACCTGGCGCCGCGCCTTCAATCACTCCTGGCGGAGGTCGCGTGACCGCGTCACATCCACGGAAACTCCTGTGAAAATTGCCTTCATCGTCCAGCGCTATGGCACCGAGATCCTCGGGGGGTCCGAGTACCACTGCCGCCTGATTGCGGAACGTCTCGCCGAACACCACCACCAGGTGGATGTGTTGACGACGTGCGCGCGCGACTACATTACGTGGGAGAACGTGTACCCGGAAGGGACCGATCGCGTGCGGGGCGTCATGGTGCGCCGCTTCGCGAATGCACGCACGAGGGATCTGGACGCGTTTAACCAGTATTCCGACTGGATCTTCAACAACCGGCACACGCCGGCCGACGAGATGGAGTGGCTCAAGCAGCAGGGCCCCTGGTCGCCCGGCCTCATTGACTATCTCGAACGCCAGCACCAGTCGTACGACATCCTGATCTTCTTCACGTACCTGTATGCGCCCACAGTGATGGGCCTGCGCATTGCGCCGTCCAAGAGCCTGCTGGTGCCGACGGCCCACGATGAACCGGCCATCCGGCTCGGCATTTACGAGGACGTGTTTTCAAGTGCCGCAGGCATCGTGTGGAACACCGAGGCCGAGCGGCGGTTTGTGAGCGAGCGGTTCCACTTGCGCGCGCTCGTGGAAGACGTGGTGGGCTGCGGCGTTGATGTGCCCGAAGCGCGGTTTTCCGGGGTCGAGACCGTTGCGGAACTTGCACCCGTGTTGCCCACTGCGACCGAGCCGCTGCCCTCACACATCGAAGGACCGGCCAACGCATTCAGGCGCCGGCATCGGATTCACGAACCGTTCGCGTTGTATGGCGGGCGCATCGATCCCGGCAAGGGCTGCGAAGAGCTGCTTGAGTACTTCCAGGCGTTCCTCGCCGATGGCGGCGATGCGGCGTTGATGCTGATGGGCGTCAAGCTGATGCCGTTGCCGGACGATCCGCATGTACGCTTTGCCGGCATTTTGCCCGACGAAGAACGGCTGCACGCCATTGAAGCAGCCACGGTGGTGGTGGTGCCGTCGCCGCACGAGAGCCTGTCGCTGCTGGCGCTCGAAGCGTTCGCGGTTGGGACGCCGGTGCTGGTCAATGGCCGATCGGAAGTGCTGGTAGACCATGTCCGCCGCAGCCACGCGGGTTTGTACTACGAGAACCAGTGGGAGTTCGTGGAAGCGTTCAAGTTGCTGACGCGCGATTCGGCGTTGCGATCGGCGATGGGCCGCAACGGCAAGGCCTACGTGAACCGCAACTATCGGTGGGACATCATCCTCTCGAAGTACGAGCGCATGATGGCTCGCCTTCGGCCGCCACAGCGCGAGGGCCGCGAAGGCCGCGAGACCAACGACACGCGCGAGCCGCATCGTGGCGATCGGCGGCCCCAGCAGTCTCCGCCGTCATCGGGACAGCGGCAGGATCGACGACCGCAAGGACGTCCCGAGGGACGATCGGGCGGCAAACCTGACGGCCGGCAGGGCGGCGGTGGTGGCGGTGGTCGTCAAGGCCGTCCGCGTGACGGCCGCCAGCGTTCGCGCTAGCTAGCGCGCCTGACGCGGCTCCAAAAGGTCCCAGCGATGGATGCCGCGCCTGTGTAACCAGCCACGAACGGAGACGCCCAGGACGCCAAAGCCGTAGGTGATGCTGCGGCGCAGTCCGATTGATGAGGCCTCCGGGAAGTACTTCGTCGGGCAGGTCACTTCGGCAATCTCAAAGCCGCACGAAAATATCTGCGCCACCACCTGGTTGTCGAACACGAAGTCGTCGGAGTTCTTGTGGAACGCAATCGTTTCAAGCACGCGCCTTGAGTACGCGCGGTAGCCAGTGTGATATTCCGATAATTTCTGGCCGAGAAGCATGTTCTGCAGAAGTGTGAGTACCCGGTTTGCGAGGTACTTATACTGCGGCATTCCGCCATTCAAGGCGCCTTTGCCGAGGATGCGTGAGCCGAACACGACCGGATACACGTCATGGGCGATGATCGATGCCATCGCCGTGATCAGCCTTGGCGTGTATTGATAGTCCGGATGCAACATGATGACGATGTCGGCCCCGAGCGCCAGGGCCATGTCATAACAGGTCTTCTGGTTGCCGCCGTAGCCCCGGTTGAGCGGGTGCACGATGACGTGACGAATCCCGAGATTGCGGGCGATCTCCACCGTCCTGTCACGACTGGCGTCGTCTACCAGAATGACCTCATCCACAATCGCAAGCGGGATCTCGCGGTAGCTGCGCTCGACCGTTTGTTCCGCGTTGTACGCGGGAAGGACCACGACGACCTTCCTGTTGCCAATCATCGGTAGTAGCTCAGGAGAGAGGCTAGTCCGAGTACCGTGCCCAACAGCAACCGCCACAGGCGGCCGTTCCCTCGCGCCGAGGAATCCGCGGCCACGAACACAAGGAAAGGCGCTGCCTGCACCACATACCTTGAGGAAAATTGCGCTGCTGATTTCGCGCACGTTGCGATGATCGCCATGGCGCCGAGTAGAAGAAAGAGCCGCATGGTGTTCTCTCGCGCGTCCCACACCTGCACCAGCATCAGCAACAAGTAGTACAGCCCGACAGCGGCCAGCACGGCAGGGAACGTATAACCCAGTCTCAGGACGACCGCCGCGGGCAGAAGGCGTTCGACGACCGTTTGCAGCGGAAGGAAGGTCAGCCAGTGGCTGAAATTGTTCGCGAGCGCACCCGCGCCGGCAAGGAGTGCGGCCGCCGCCGCAGCACGGGGAATCCATCGGAGCCAGCCTGGGGCGATCAGGGAGACGAACAGGCCGGCATAGGCGAAACCATACAGACCGAATAGTGGATTCAGCCCGCTTTGAATAACGCTCACAGGCGGGGGCATCAGATCTCCCCAGGCCAGGAACATAGGTACCGGCAGCAGAAGAGCGGCCACCGTGAACACGCCCAATACCCGCCACGCTTTGAATCCGGGTTCCAGGGCGAAGGCCCATGCCGCCGGAATCACCAACAGGTAAGGGGTGCGACCGATGATCGCGAGCGACAGCAGCAACCCGGCGAGAACCGCCATCAGTGCGGGAACCACGCCGCCCGAACGTCTCAAGGCCCGGAGCAGCAGGAAGATCGATGCGCAGAGGCAGAGCATCGCAGGCGCCTCGGTGAGTGCCAGACCGCTGATCACCCACATGGGAGGTATCGCCAGCATCGACCCGGCGATGCTCCACCGCGCGCTGGAGCCCAGTCGCATTGTGGACGCCCATCCCGCCAGTAAGGGGATGCAAAGACCGATGCAGGCCAGATTCAACAGACGCATCGACCGAATCTCAAGGCCCGTCACACCGGCCCACGCCAGATGGAACAGTTGATAGAGCGGTCCTGGCGACTGGTCAAGAGCGCGAAGGAACTCCGCGTTCAGGCCGACGCGCATGAGCAAGGCGATGTTGGGATAAAAGACGGTTTCGTCGTAGACGAGGCGCGCAGGCGAAACGGCCACCATCGCCACGGTCAGCGCCGCGAAGGCGAGCACTGACAAACCGAGTTCTGTGCGCTCCGCCGGTGACGCAGAGACAGTTGACGACTGGTCGACCGACATCATCTGGAGGTTGCCGAGTTGGTGCCCACCGGACGCAATTCTATGACGACTGCCGGGCAGCAGGCCATGTCGGCTTCCGGCGATAATCTCTGTTTTGCGAAGTTTGAAGGGATTCGATGATGAAGGAACACGGGAGCCGCACCGCCGGATTGGCCATGGACCCGGCCACGTTCAGAGCAATCGGGCATCGACTTGTCGATCAGATCGCCGCTCGCCTGGAAGCACTGCCTGACGGGCCGATCACGCCCGACGGGTCGCCTTCAGGTGTGCGAGACGCGCTGGAGCTGACGGGCCCGTTTCCGGAAAGTGGGATGGATGCGGCCGTGCTCCTCGAGCAGACGACCGATCGACTCTTCACCCACTCGCTCTTCAACGGCCACCCCCGGTTCTTCGGCTACATCACGTCGTCTCCCGCACCGATCGGCATGCTGGGCGACCTGTTGGCCGCGGCGGTGAATCCGAATGTGGGCAGTTGGACGCTCTCGCCGGCCGCCACCGAGATCGAGTCGCAAACGGTGCGTTGGATTGCCCAGTTCATCGGATACCCGGATGACTGCGGCGGTGTACTGGTCAGCGGCGGAAACATGGCGAACTTTGTGTGTTTCCTCGCAGCGCGCGCTGCCAAGGCGGATTGGGATGTCCGCACGCGTGGGGTGGGCGTGGACGCCGGACGCAGGCTGCGCGTGTATGGATCGGCCGAGATGCACACCTGGATTCAGAAAGCCACGGACATGTCGGGGCTTGGCACCGAGGCCATTCGATGGATCCCGACAGGGGCCGACCTTCGCATGGACGTGGACGCCTTGCGGCAACAAATTGTCTCGGACATCGCGGCGGGCGACCTGCCATTCATCGTGGTCGGCACTGCCGGGTCGGTCAGCACCGGTGTCATCGATCGGCTCACGGAGATCAGCGCGTTGTGCAAGGAGCACGGCGTGTGGTTTCACGTGGACGGTGCATATGGCGGATTTGCCGCGGCGCTGCCTCAGGCACCCGATGACCTGCGCGCGTTGAGTCTCGCGGATTCCGTGGCAGTGGACCCGCACAAGTGGCTGTACGCGCCACTTGAAGCCGGCTGCGCCCTCGTGCGCGACGTCGAGGCTTTGCGGGCAGCCTTCGCGTATCACCCGCCGTATTACCACTTCGCCCAGCACGCGTTGAACTACGTGGACCTCGGGCCGCAAAACTCACGTGGGTTTCGTGCGCTCAAGGTGTGGCTGCAAATGAAACACGTCGGCGCCGCGGGCTATCGCGAGATGATCGCAGAGGATATCCGGCTGTCCCGGGTGATGGCTGCGGCCGTAGGTCGTGACCCTGAACTTGAGTTGTTCACCCAGGCGCTGAGCATCGCCACCTTCCGCTACGTGCCGGCAGACATGCGCACGACGATCGGCGCGCCAGCCACCGAGGCCCACCTGGATGCGCTCAATCGCGCGCTGGTGGATCGGCTGCAGCGCGGAGGCGAAGCGTTCGTCTCGAATGCGGTGCTCCGCGGTCGTTATGTGATGCGCGCATGCATCGTGAACTTCCACACGACCGAACGTGATGTTGAGGCGGTGCCGGACATCGTCGTCCGTATGGGCCGGGTGA